>ENA-OZWX01000193-OZWX01000193.1-human-gut-metagenome-genome-assembly--contig:-NODE-193-length-10895-cov-4.612915_pt1 | contig 10895 bp, 10 predicted proteins | sample MGYA00244851_ERZ654086 | MGnify/ENA primary metagenome ERZ654086 (study PRJEB26926, sample SAMN06164958) | human gut metagenome | biome: ENVO:00009003; feature: ENVO:2100002; material: ENVO:00002003... | reverse complement strand
ACGAGATGTAGCTCCGTCTCGTGGGCTCGGAGATGTGTATAAGAGACAGCCTCCCAGCAGGAGGTGGACGACATCCGCGCCCAGCTTCAGGATACGCCCTTTGCCGTGTCCAACGTGAAGCGCACGGACAAGCGGCGCTCCCCGTCGCCTCCCTTCACCACCTCCACCATGCAGCAGGAGGCCTCCCGGAAGCTGAACATGACCCCCCGCCGGACCATGGCCATCGCCCAGCAGCTGTATGAGGGCGTGGACATCAGCGGCGAGGGCACCGTGGGTCTGATCACCTATATGCGTACCGACTCCCTGCGGATCTCCGACGAGGCCCAGGCGGCGGCCCGCAGCTTTATCGAAAGCCGCTACGGCGCGGCCTATCGCCCGGAGACTCCCAAGCAGTACAAGGCCAAGGCCGGGGCCCAGGACGCCCACGAGGCCATCCGACCCAGCAGCGTCACCCTGACCCCGGAGCAGGTGAAGGGCGACCTGACCGGCGAGCAGTATCGCCTGTACCGGCTGATCTGGAGCCGCTTTCTGGCCAGCCAGATGTCCAACGCCGTGTATGACAGCGTCAGCGTGGACATTGCCGCCGGGGAGCACACCTTCCGGGCCAGCGCCAGCAGCCTGAAATTCGCCGGCTACACCGCCGTGTATGAGGAGAGCCGGGACGATGACAAGGAGGATAAGGAGCCTGCCCTGCCGGAGCTGCAGCCCGGCGAGGTGGTGACCCTGGAGGACTTCGAGCCCGGCCAGCACTTCACCCAACCCCCCGCCCGGTATACCGACGCCACCCTGATCTGCACCATGGAGGAAAACGGCATTGGCCGCCCCTCTACCTACGCCCCCACCGTTTCCACCATTCTGGACCGGGAATATGTGGTGAAGGAGGGCAAGGCCCTGCGGATCACGCCCCTGGGCCAGGTGGTGACGGACCTGATGTGCCAGCGGTTCCCGGACATTGTGGACGTGAAGTTCACCGCCCGGATGGAGGACGAGCTGGACGAGGTGGAAAGCGGCAAGATCCCCTGGAAGCAGCTGCTGCGCCAGTTTTACGGCGGCTTTGAAGGCAACCTCCGCCAGGTGGAGAAGGACATGGAGGGCGTATACCTGAAGGTCCCCGACGAGGTCACCGAGGAGAAGTGCGACGTGTGCGGCCGGAACATGGTGGTCAAATCCGGCCGGTTCGGCCGGTTCCTGGCCTGCCCCGGATACCCGGAGTGCACCTTCACCAAGCCCCTGGTGGTGGAGATGCCGGGCCGCTGCCCCAAGTGCGGCGGGCGGCTGATGAAGCGCACCGGCGTCAGCAAGAAAACCGGCAAGCAGTACACCTATTACTGCTGTGAGCGGCTCAACGCCGCCGACGAAAGCGCCCGCTGCGATTTCATGACCTGGGACGTGCCGGTGAAGGATGACTGCCCCGTGTGCGGCCACACCATGTTCAAAAAGGCCGGCAAGGGCTTCCGCAAGCCCTTCTGCATCAATCCCGAGTGCGCCAACTTCCTGCCGGAGGACAAGCGCGGCTATGTGAAAAAGGCCAGGACGGAGGAGCCTGCGGAGGGTGCTGCCGAGACCCCGGCGGAGCCTGTCCAGGAGGAGAAAAAGCCCACCAAAAAGGCGGCCAAGACTACCAAAACCACAAAGAATGCGAAAACTACCAAGGCCACAGCGGCCAAGAAAACCACCAAGAAAAAGACGGAGGAAGCATGAACCATGTTACAGTGATCGGCGCAGGGCTGGCCGGCAGCGAGTGCGCCTGGCAGCTGGCCCAGCGGGGCATTCCCGTGACCCTGCGGGAGATGAAGCCGGAAAAAATGACCTCCGCCCACCAGACCGCCGATTTTGCGGAGCTGTGCTGCTCCAATTCCCTGCGGGCGGCGGGGCTGGAAAACGCCGTGGGCCTTCTGAAGGAGGAACTGCGGCAGCTGGGCAGCCTCATCGTCCGCTGCGCGGACGAGACCGCCGTTCCCGCCGGAGGCGCTCTGGCGGTGGACCGCCACGGCTTTTCCCGGCTGGTGACGGAGCGGGTGAAAAGTCACCCCCTGATCACCGTGGTCCCCGGCGAGGTGACGGACCTGCCGGAGGGGGAGGTGGTGGTGGCCTCCGGGCCGCTGACCTCCGACGCTCTGGCGGACAGGCTCCTCTCCATGCTGGGGGGCGAGGATTCCGCCCTGCACTTTTTCGACGCGGCGGCCCCGCTGGTGAGCTTCGACAGCGTGGACATGGACAGCGGCTTTTTCGCGTCCCGGTACGACAAGGGGACGCCGGACTATATCAACTGCCCCATGGAGAAGGAGGAGTACCTGGCCTTCTGGCAGGAGCTGACCCACGCCCAGGAGGCGGAGGTCCACGGCTTCGAGGACAGGAACGTCTTTGAGGGCTGCATGCCCGTGGAGGTCATGGCCCGGCGGGGAGAGGACACCCTGCGCTACGGGCCCCTGAAGCCCCGGGGCCTCAAGGACCCCCGCACCGGGCGGGAGCCCTATGCCGTGGTGCAGCTGCGCAAGGACAACGCCGACGGCACCATCTATAACCTGGTGGGGTTCCAGACCCACCTGCGCTTCCCGGAGCAGAAGCGGGTGTTCTCCATGATCCCCGCCCTGCATGATGCGAAATTCCTGCGCTACGGCGTTATGCACCGGAACACCTATCTGGATTCCCCCCGGCTGCTGGACCGGTATTACCGGCTGAAGGCCCGGCCCCGCATCTCCTTTGCCGGGCAGATGACCGGCGTGGAGGGGTATGTGGAGTCCTGCGCCTCGGGCTTTCTGGTGGGGGTGGAGACCGCCCGGCGGCTGCTGGGCCAGGCCCCCATGGACTTCCCCCGGGAGACGGCCATCGGCGCTCTGGGGCTGTATGTCAGCAACGAGTCCGTGACCCAGTTCCAGCCCATGAACATCAATTTCGGCATCATGCCGCCTCTGGACCACCGGGTCAAGGGCAAGCGCAACAAAAACGCCGAGCTGTCCCAGCGGTCGCTGGCCATTATCCAACAGGTAAAGCAGGAGGTTCTGAACTATGAAGATCATCATTGACGCCATGGGCGGCGACAACGCCCCGCTGGAAATCGTGAAGGGCGCCCTGCTGGGCATGGAGCACTGGGGCGTGGAGGTGCTGCTGACCGGCGACACCGAGGCCATTCTCCGGGCGCTGCGGGACTGCGGCCACGACACCATCCCCCGGGGGATGGAGATCGTCCACACCACGGAGACGGTGGAGATGTGCGATGACCCCTCCAAGGTGTTCCGGCACAAGAAGGATACCTCCATGGGCGTGGGCCTGACCCTGCTGCGGGACGGCAAAGCCGACGCCCTGGTTTCCGCCGGGTCCACCGGGGCCTTGCTGGCCGGGGCCACCCTGATCACCAAGCGCATCCGGGGCATCCGCCGGGCGGCGATGGCCCCGGTGATCCCCACCACCGGCGGCAAGGCCGTGCTCATCGACTGCGGGGCCAACGCCGAGTGCACCCCGGAGTACCTGATGCAGTTTGCGTATCTGGGCAGCTTCTATGCCAGCCGGGTGCTGGGGCTGGAGCGTCCCCGGGTGGGCCTGCTGAACATCGGCGCGGAGGACAGCAAGGGCACGGACCTGCAACGCGAGACCCTGGCCCTGCTGCGCAAGGCCGGGGAGGAGGGCCACCTGAACTTCATCGGCAACATCGAGGCCAAGGAGGCCATCAAGGGTGGCTGCGACGTCATCGTCACCGACGGCTTCTCCGGCAACATCCTGCTCAAGACCATGGAGGGCGTGGGCTCCTTTGCGGGCCATGCCCTGGGCGATATTTTCAAAAAGAATCTGCTGACCAAGCTGGCCGCCGCCATGGTCTTGCCGGGGCTGCGGGCCTTCAAGGTCCAGCTGGACCCCAACAAGGTGGGGGGCACCGCCTTCATCGGCATCTCCAGGCCCGTCATCAAGGCCCACGGCTCCTCCAACGCCGAGGCCATCGACAACGCCATCGGCCAGGCCAGGCAGGTGGCCGAAAGCGGCATCATTGGACAGATTCAGGAAAATGTGCATCTGATGCAGGTGCAGCCGGAATAATTCACAAAAAGGGTATTGACAGACCTGACCAATTGCCGTATTATTTTCCAAGACAAAGCCCGAAAGGAGGGATCATCTCATGACGATGGACGAGATCTTCAAGACCATGCAGGATCTGATCGCTGAGCAGTTTGCCATTGATACCGACGAGATCGGCATGGATAGTTCTTTTGTGGACGATCTGGGCGCCGACTCCGTGGACCTGGTGGAGCTGGTTATGGCCATGGAGGAGGAATTCGACGTGGGCGAGATCGACGAAGAGGACCTCACCGGTCTGAAGACCGTGGGCGACTGCGTGCGCTATCTGTATAATAAGCTGAACTGAATCAATCAAGCAGCTGAAAAAGAAGGCCCCGTTGGTTGCAACGGGGTTTCCTTTTTCCGCTGCGGAAGGGAGAAAAATATCATGCATACCCTGCAAGTACTGGAAAAAAAACTAGGCTATACCTTCCGCTGCAAGGAGCAGCTTCAAGCGGCCCTGTACCACAGCTCCTACGCCAACGAGCACCGCTGCTGCGGCGTCAGCAGCAACGAGCGGCTGGAGTTTCTGGGGGACGCCGTGCTGGGCCTGGTCACGGCGGACTATCTGTACCACAAGCACCCGGATTTGCCGGAGGGGGACCTGACCCGGATGCGGGCGGCCCTGGTGTGCGAGGAGAGCCTGTACGAGGTGGCCCAGAGCCTGGGCCTGGGCAATGAGCTGCGGCTGGGCAAGGGTGAGGAGGCCGGGGGAGGCCGGTGCCGCCCCTCCATCCTGGCCGACGCCACGGAGTCCGTGTTCGCGGCGGTGTATCTGGACGGCGGCATGGAGGCCGCCCGGGCGCTGATCCACCGGGTCCTGCTGGACAAGGAGCAGGAGGAGGCCGTGGAGGAGCGCCGCCGGGACTATAAAACGGAGCTGCAGGAGCTGGTCCAGCGCCGCAGCAACCAGACCCTGCACTATGAGATGATCGGGGCCACCGGCCCGGATCACGCCAAGCTGTTCACCTGCGCGGTGCTGCTCAACGGCCAGACGGCCGGAACCGGCACCGGCAAGAGCAAGAAGGAGGCCGAGCAGGCCGCCGCCCGGGCAGCGCTGCAGGCCCTGCAATAAGGCAAAGCGCAAGCCCCGCAGTCTGCCGGTTCCGGCGGGCTGCGGGGCTGTTTCGTTGGAGGGGGGGCTATCTTTTCTTCGCCCGGGCCAGCCGGAAGCCGAACACGATGCCGCTCACGCCGCCCACAATGTGGGTCAGGTGGGACACGTTGTCGGTTTTGGTCAGGCCGTCGGCGATCTCGCTGCCTAAGTACAGGGCCACCACCAGCAGCATGGTCAGGGGAATGCCGCCCTTCTTCATCTCCGTGAACGAGGACAGGACGATCATCATGAACACCACGCCGCTGGCCCCCAGCAGGGCCGAGTGGGGGAACAGCAGAAACTGCACCAGCCCCGTGGCAAAGGCGGTGATGACGATGGTCAGCAGCAGATTGCGGCTGCCGTACTTCTCCTCCAGCCCCGGCCCCACCAGCAGCAGAAGCAGCATGTTGCCCATATAGTGGCTGTAGCCCGAGTGGCCCAGAACGTGGGTGAAAAAGCGCACATAGGTCAAAGGGTCCGTCAGCGGGGCCCGGTATACGCAGAACAGCCGGGCCGTGGAGGCCCCGCCGGTGACGGAATCCAGCACCAGCACCAGCAGGCTGATCAGGGCAAAGCTCAGCACCACCGGCGCGTTGAATCGGATGGCAAATCGTTTCACGAAAAAACCTCTTTCCAAATGTTCTGACTTCGATTATAATAAACGAATGGACTTTTGTAAACAAGGAGGCGCGTTTCGTGAACAAACCGCTGAAAATCATCCTGCTGGTGCTGGCGGCCCTGGTGCTGCTGGTGGTGGGATACCTGGCCTATGTGCTCATCGACTATCACCGGCTGGGGGACATGGACCTGGAGGTGGACCGGCAGGTGCTTCAGCCCGCCGAGACCGGCCGGGAATATCACCTGCTGTCCTATAACATCGGCTTCGGCGCCTATGAGCCGGATTACGGCTTCTTTATGGACGGCGGAACGGAGTCCTGGGCCTGGTCCCAGGAGCGGCTGACGGACAACATAGGAAACATCGGGTCGTTCCTGTCCCAGCAGCATGCGGACTTCTATCTCATCCAGGAGGTGGACCGGGATTCCACCCGCAGCTATCATGTGGACGAGGCCGCCCTGCTGCGGGAGGCCCTGCCGGAGTATGACGGGACCTGGGCCCAGAACTACGACTCCCCCTTCCTGATGTATCCCCTGCGCCACCCCCACGGGGCGTCGGTGTCGGGGCTGATGACCCTGTCGGCCATGACGGTGGACAGCGCCCGGCGGGTGGAGCTGCCCATCGAAAACAGCCTGATGAAGCTGGTGGATCTGGACCGGTGCTACAGCGTGCACCGGATCCCGGTGGCCGGCGGCGGTGAGCTGGTGCTGTATAACCTGCACCTGTCGGCCTACACCTCCGACGGCACCATCGCCATGGAGCAGCTGAAGCTGCTGCTGGAGGATATGCAGCGGGAGTACGACGCAGGCAACTGGTGCGTGGCCGGCGGCGACTTCAACAAGGACCTGCTGGGGGATTCCGCCGTCTATTTCGGCGAGGCGGACCAGGAGTACACCTGGGCCCAGCCCATTCCGGAGGACACCTTCGACGGGTTCAACGTGTCCCTGATCGCGCCGCTGGATGAGGGGAACCCTGTGCCCAGCTGCCGCAACGCCGACGGACCCTATCACCAGGGGCAGTATGTGCTGACGGTGGACGGGTTCCTGGTGTCCGACAACGTGACGGTGACCTCCAGCGACGTGGTGGACCTGGGCTTTGCCTATTCCGACCACAACCCCGTGGAAATGCGGTTCGTGCTGGAATAACAGAACAGAAAAAAACCGGCTCCCCGGACCTTGCGTCCGGGGAGCCGGTTTTTTCAGTCTTTTTTGCCCCAGCGGGCCATATAGCGGAAGGCTGCGGGCCAGACGGCTCCGGCGAACAGCACCATGATGCCGTATCGCACGGCTCCGGCCACCCCGGCGCTGCCGAACAGGGCCAGCAGCGGACCCTTCAGCCCCGCCCGGATGCCCATCAGCAAAGCAAGGCCCAGCACCACCTTCAGCAGCTGCACCCACCAGACGGCCCGGGTGTCGAAATGGATATACCGCCGGTCCAGCCACCAGGCGATGCCGAAGCCTACGGTGGCCCCCAGCAGCTTCCAGCCGTTTTCCTGCCCGTGGGCCAGGTTGGCCGCGTCCACGTCTGCCGGGAAGGGATAGACATACGCAAACACCAGATACGCGATGCCCACCAGCAGCATCCCGGCGATGAGGCCCGCCATCAGGCTGGGCTTGCGGTCGGCCTGACGGATCAGGGGATACAGGGTCAGCACCATCACCCCGGCCACCGCAAAGGACACCCCCACGTCCAGGGGCGTGTGGACCCCCAGGTACAGCCGGGAGAAGGACACCAGCAGCAGCACCGCCACGCAGGCCCACCGGACCCAGGGCCGACGGGTGGACCGGGCAATGCCGCCGAAGGTGGCCACGGCGTTCTGGGTGTGGCCGCTGGGGAAGGAGTAGCCCGTGGCCTGGGCCCGGGCGCTTTCCACAATGGTGAAGTCAGGGTCCCGGACCCAGGGCCGGGGAATCCGGAACAGCAGCTTCAGAAACTGGTTGACCACCGTGCCGAAAAAGCCCATCAGCAGCAGATAGTACCCCTCCTGCTTGCTGACGCACCAGAAGATCAGAATGGCCGCCACCATGAACACGGTCTCCTCGCCCAGGTGGGTCACGGCGGAGAACACCGCGTCCCAGAACGGGGTGCGCACGCTCTCCAGCGCATACAACAGGTTCATATCCGTCCCTCCTTTTGGGGATTATTGTACCGTACTTTTCCTCCCGGCGCAAGAGGGAGCTTTCCGGCATATACTGAGGCAGAGGAGGGAGAGAGCCATGAGACGGGGAAATTGCGGCGCGGTCATCGGCGTGTGCGCCCTGGGCCTGGGGCTGGGGATCCTGATCGCCGCCATCTTCCCGGTGGGCGCGCTGATGTTCCTGGTGGCGTTTCTGCTGATCGCCTGCGGGATCATATGCTTGAAGGACGGGAGGTAATGTGCATGAAGATCGTGATCTGGAAGGCGCCCCGGTGTCTGCGGGGGCTGCTGCGGCGGATGTTCGGCATCCAGGAATAACCCGGCGTGTTCCCGCATAGCCTTGGGACAGTGAAAACAAGGAGAGGACGGGAAACGCATGGAACTGGAGCTGAAATTTGCGGAGCTGGCCTGCTGCGAGCCGGTAGGCGACCTGGTCACCACTCAGGAGGAGTCCATGGAGACGGCGATCCCGGAGTATTGCCCGGACATTGCACGGATCGTGGATACCGTGGGGCAGCTGCGGCTGCGGGAGAAGCATCCGGCGGGCCAGCAGCTGACCATGGGCGGCAGCGTGGTGCTGACGGTGCTGTATACCTCGGAGGAGAGCGCGGGTTTGCGGAGCCTGTCGATGGAGGTGCCGTTTTCCTGCCAGGTGGAGGATAAGCGGCTGGCGGACTGCGACGCCGTGTGCGTCACCGGGCGGCTGCTGCTGGCGGAGGCTAAGGCCGTCACCGCCCGGAAGCTGTATCTGCGGGTGATGCCGGAGTTCACCGTGTCCGGCTATGCCCGGCGGCGGCAGCGGCTGTGCTGCGGCACGGAGGAGGATCCTGCCCTGCGGGTGCGGCGGCAGGAGGCGGAGCTGGAGCTGCTGACAGCGGTGGAGGAGCGGGAATTTTCCTTCGCCCAGGAGGTGGCGCCCGACGGCCCGCCGCCGGAGGATGTGCTGATGGAGCGCACCGCCGCCCGGGTGGAGGAGTGCCGCCGGGTGGGCAGCCGCCTGGTGCTGAAGGGCCAGGCGGAGGTGTGCGTGCTGTACCGGGGAGAAAACCAGGAGCTGGCGGCATACCGGACGGCGCTGCCCTTCTCCCAGCTGCTGGACGGGGTGGAGCTGCCGGAGGGGGCCGAAACGGAGGCCCGCATCCAGTGGGCCAGCAGCGAGATCCGGGTGCTGCGGACGGAAAACGGCCCGGCCTTCGGCATCACCGTGACGATATGCGCGGCGCTGTTGGTTCGCCGGAAGCAGCAGGTATCGTACATAGAGGACCTGTACAGCCTGCACCATGCGGCCCAGGTCCGGCGGCAGGAGACGCCGCTTCCGGTGGCCTGGCAGCGGGATATCCCCAGCCAGGAGGCGGTGCAGCAGCTGGAGTTCGGCCAGGGGAGACCCTTTGCCTATCTGACGGCGGCGGAATGCAGCGGCGTCAGCACGGTGCAGGAGGGCGGCGGCCCGGCCCTGCGGTGCACGGTGCGGCTGCGGGTGCTGTATCTGGACGAGAGCGGGACGCCGGTGTGCGCCGAGCGGTCGGCGGAGGTGACGGCCCCGGCGGCCTGGGAGCCGCAGACTGTCCGGGCCGCCTGCGGCCTGCCGCAGATGCAGATCACCGGCAGCACCTGCCGGCTGTCAGTGCCGGTGCGGTTCGAGGCACGGCGGTGTCTGCGCCGGCCGGTGGCGGCGGTGACGGCGGTGGAGCTGCAGGACCCGCCGGAGGGGCCGCAGCCCTCCCTGATCCTGCGCCGCATGGCAGAAGGGGAGACCCTGTGGGACATCGCCCGGCAGTACCGCACCGATGAGGAGGCCATCCGGGCCGCCAACGAGCTGACGGAGGACCGTCCGGAGGGGATGCTGCTGATCCCCCGGGTGCGATAAGAAAGACCAGCGGGAACAAGTGAAAACCGGTGGGGCGGGGCCGCAGGCCCCCGCCCCACATTTTTTATTTCCCGGGGCCTGACGATAAATTTTCTGTGACGGGAGCAAAACAGGGCTACACAACCGGCGAAACCTGTGATATGATAGATGAGTGAAAAAATCGAACCGGGGGAGGGATCGTTCCAATGAAATATCTGCCGCAGCGCGTGGCGGCGCTGCTTCTGGCGGCGGTTATGTCGCTGACCCTGACCGGGTGTATGTTCCGCTCGTCGGTGGAGGATCTGTTCACCCTGCCCCGGGTGTCGGCGGAATACGAGGGGCTGTCCCAGGAGCTGGACGACCTGCAGAAGCAGGGCTATGAGCTGGTGGGCCCCAGCACCGGGCAGAACATCCAGCCGGTGCAGATGGTGGACCTGGACAACGACGGCCTGTCGGAGGCCCTGGTATTCATGCGGCTGCAGGACGACGAAAAGCCCCTGAAAATCTTCGTTTTCCGGCCGGAGGACGACACCTATCACCGCCTGTGCGTCATCGAAAGCAGCGGCACCGCCATCGACAGCGTCCAGTATGAGGACCTCACCGGCAACGGCCGGCTGGAGATCATCGTGGGCTGGCGCATCAGCGCCGACGTGCAGACCGTGGCCGTGTATGTGCCCCAGCCGGACCCCTATGTGCTGCTGCAAAGCGGCTATACCCGCTTCACCGTCACGGACCTGGACGGCGACGGCGTCAAGAGCCTGCTGCTGTTCCGCTCGGATAACGACGGCCAGCCGGTGGCGGGGCTGTATATCCGCAAGGACGACGTGATCTCCGCCAGCTACAGCAGCGTCTTGTCCTACACCATGGCGGAGCTGAGCCGGGGCAGCGTGGTGGTGGGCAAGCTCTCCGACGGCACCCCCGCCGTATTTGCCACCGGCGTCAACAGCCAGGGTATGGCCATGACGGATATCCTGGTGTGGCAGGAGAGCGGCGGACTGACCAACATCGCCCAGGACCGGACCACCGGCCTCACCGCCGCCGTGTACCCCTATATGCAGCTCAAGCCCCAGGACATCGACGGCGACGGCAGCGTGGAGATCCTGTCTCTTATACACATCTCCGAGCCCACGAGACGGAGCTACATCTCGTA
>ENA-OZWX01000175-OZWX01000175.1-human-gut-metagenome-genome-assembly--contig:-NODE-175-length-11877-cov-4.558366_pt1 | contig 11877 bp, 9 predicted proteins | sample MGYA00244851_ERZ654086 | MGnify/ENA primary metagenome ERZ654086 (study PRJEB26926, sample SAMN06164958) | human gut metagenome | biome: ENVO:00009003; feature: ENVO:2100002; material: ENVO:00002003... | reverse complement strand
AGATGTAGCTCCGTCTCGTGGGCTCGGAGATGTGTATAAGAGACAGGAATACTTCTTGCTCCTTGCCTTGGTATTCCGGCGAAAGGAGCAGCCCATGTTCAGACCCAGAAAGAGAAAACCCAGCGAAAAAAAGCAGCGTTCACCGGAATTTTATGCCCGGCAGGCCACCCGCACCGTCCGCAGCCGCACCTTCTGGCTGATGCTGGTCATGGGCATCCTGCTGTTCGTGATCCTGTTTTTCCAGCTGTACCACCTCCAGATCACCCGGCACCAGGAGATGCAGACCCGGGCCCTGGACCAGCAGACCCGCCAGACGGTGGTCTCCGCCTTCCGCGGCACCATCTACGACCGCAACGGCAGCCAGCTGGCGGTGTCCGTGTCCACGGAGACGGTGTTCCTGTCCCCCAAGGACCTGAAGGAGCAGCTGGACGCCGAGGAGGAGCGCCTGGCGGAGATCCGTCAGAAGAATGCCTCCCTGGCGGAGGGGGAAACGCCCCTGTCCGAGGAATCCCAGGTCCACTGGACCTATGATTCCCTGGCCGCCAGTCTCTCCGGGATTCTGGGCGTGTCCCAGGACACCATCCGCTCCTGCATGGACCGCACGGACTCCCAGTATGAGGTCCTGGCCAAGAAGGTGGACGAGGACGTGGCGGACCAGATCCGCCAGCTCATCAACGACACCGATGTCCACGGCGTTTACATGGTGGCCGACGCCAAGCGGGTGTACCCCTACGGCTCCCTGGCCTCCCACGTTCTGGGCTTTGTGGGCACCGACAACACCGGCCTGTATGGCCTGGAATCCCGCTACGACAAGTACCTCCAGGGCCAGACCGGCCTGGTGGTCACCGCCAAGGACGAGCGGGGCAATCCCCTGCCCTATGAGTATGAGCAGTATTTCGCCGCCGAAAACGGCCAGGACCTGGTCCTGACCCTGGACGCCAACGTCCAGTATTATCTGGAGAAATATGTGGGCGAGATGGCTGACAAATACGGCGCGGAGCACGGCGCCACCGGCATCGTCATGGACGTGAAGACCGGCGGCATCCTGGGCATGGTGTCCTATCCCACCTACGATGTCAACGACGCCTTCACCGTTCAGAACGACCTGTTCAAGAAGAACCTCACCGACACCTCCGACCAGCTGCTCAAGCAGTGGCGCAACAAGGCCCTGAACGATACCTACGAGCCCGGCTCCACCTTCAAGATTCTCACCATGTCCGCCGCCATGGAGGAGGGGCTCATCAATATGAACACCACCTACACCTGCACCGGCGGCATCCACGTGTCCGACGCCACCATCCACTGCACCGGCACCCACGGCACCCAGACTCTGAAGGAGGCGGCGGCCCACTCCTGCAACCCCGCCTTCATCACCTTCGGCCTGCAATTGGGCAACGAGAAGTTCTATGAATACATGAACGACTTCGGCCTGATGAACGGCACCGGCGTGGACCTGGACGGCGAGGCCACCGGCGTTTTCGCCAGCCCCGAGAACTTCACCCAGCTGGACCTGGCCTGCTACGCCTTCGGCCAGAACTTCAACGTCACGCCTCTGGCCCTGATCGCGGCCCAGGCCGCCTGCGTCAACGGCGGCTATCTGCACACCCCCTATCTGGTGGAGCAGATCGTGGACAGCGACGGCAACATCACCTATCAGCACGACAACACCCCCGTGCGCCAGGTGGTCAGCGAGGAAACCAGCGCCCACGTCCGGGAATGCCTGGAATACGTGGTGTCCGACGGCACCGGCCGCAACGGCCAGGTGAAGGGCTACCGCGTGGGCGGCAAAACCGGCACCGCCGACAAGGGCCAGACCGGCGACCTGGTGGTCTCCTTTGTCAGCTTCGCCCCGGCGGACGATCCCCAGGTCATCATCCTGGTGACCATGGACACCCCCAGCCGCAGCGCCGGCACCTCCGTGTCCGGCGGCAGCATGGTGGCCCCGGTCAACAGCAAGATCATGGCGGATATCCTGCCCTATCTGGGCATTGAGCCCAGCTACAGCGCCGAGGAGCTGCTGGGCGCGGATACCACCGTTCCCTATGTCATCGGCAGCTCCGTGGCCGACGCCAAGAGCCGCATGGAATCCCGGGGCTTCACCTGCAAGGTGGTAGGCGCCGGCGACACCATCACGGACCAGACCCCCGCAGGCGGCGCGGTGATCCCCGGCAAGTCCACCGTCATCCTCTACGCCGGGGCCGAAAAGCCCAACACCATGTACACCGTTCCCCAGCTGGTGGGCAAGACGGCGGCGGAGGCCAACGTGGCCGCCACCAACGCCGGGCTCCTGGTGCGGTTCAGCGGCGCCACGCAGACCACCTCCGGCAACATCCGGGTCCTCAGCCAGAGCCTGGAGGCCGGGCAGCAGGTGCCCGCCGGCACGGTGATCACCGTGCAGCTGGGCGACGCCAACATGACAGACTGACGCGGAAAGGAGCGCCCTTTTGTGAATCTGTGGGACCTGCTGACCGGCGTACCCATCCGGTACGCCTCGGCGGACCTGCCCCGGGACGTCACCGGCGCAGGCTATGATTCACACACGATACGGCCCGGCCAGGTGTTCGTGGCCATCCACGGAGCCAACGCCGACGGCCACGATTACACGGCCCAGGCCCGGCAGCGGGGCGCGGCGTGCGCCGTGTCCGCCCACCCGGTGGAGGGGCTGCCCTATGTCCTTGTTCCGGACCCCCGCAGGGCCCTGGCCCTTATGGCAGGAAATTTCTTCCGCCACCCGGACCGGGAGCTGTCCCTGATCGGCGTCACCGGCACCAACGGCAAAACCTCCGTGGCCTGGCTGACGGCGGGGCTGTTTCAGGCCCTGGGCATCCCTACGGGCCTGATGGGCACCAACGGCTGCCGCATAGGCGGCGCGGTCCTGCCCAGCCGCCGCACCACCCCGGAGTCCTGGGAGGTGCAGGGTCTGCTGCGGCAGATGGCCGATTCCGGCTGCACCCACGCCGTGATGGAGGTCTCCTCCCACGCATTGGCACTTGACCGGGTCCACGGCTTGGCGTATACTATAGCCGCTTTCACCAATCTCAGCCGGGACCACCTGGATTTTCACGGCGCCATGGAGGACTACGCCGCCGCCAAGGCGGCCCTGTTCCGCCAGTGCCGCGCCGCCGCAGTAAACCGCGACGATCCCTGGACGGAGCGCATTCTCCGGGACTGCGCCTGTCCCGTATATGACTACGGGCTGCACGGGGGCCGCCTGCTGGCGCAGGACATGGACCTCTCCCCTACCGGCGTCCGGTTCACCGCCCGGGAGGGCGGAATCGCCTGTCCCGTGTCCGTGTCCATCCCCGGACTTTTCACCGTGTACAACGCCCTGGCGGCGCTGTCCATGGCCCGCCTGTCCGGCATTTCCCTGCCGGACGCCGCCGAAGCCCTTGCTAAGGTGTCCGCCGTTCCCGGCCGCATGGAGCCGGTACCGGCCCCGGGGCTGGGCTATCGCATCTTCATCGACTTTGCCCACACGCCGGAGGCCCTGGCCAAGGCCCTGGAGGCCCTCCGGCCTATGACCCCGGGCCGCATCATCGCGGTGTTCGGCTGCGGCGGCTGCCGGGATAAGGGCAAGCGCCCCCTGATGGGGGCCGCCGCCGGGCAATACGCCGACCTGACGGTGCTCACCTCCGACAATCCCCGCACCGAGGACCCTCTGGCCATCATCCGGGACATTCTCCCGGGGCTCAGCGGCCCCCATCTGGTGATCCCGGACCGCCGGGAGGCCATTTTCCGGGCTCTGGACCTGGCCCGCCCCGGCGACACGGTGATCCTCTGCGGCAAGGGCCACGAGATTACCCAGGAGACAGGCGGCCACCGGCTGCCTATGGATGAAAGACAGATCATTGCAGAATATATAAACGGAAGCTGACCCGCGTCCCCTGCGGGACGGGAAGGAGAGAACATGATGGAAATCATTCTGGCAGGCGTTGTGAGCCTGGTCATCACCCTTGCAGCAGGCAAGCTGCTGATCCCCGCACTGATCCGGCTGAAGGCCGGGCAGAGCATCAAAGAAGTGGGCCCCACCTGGCACAAGGGCAAACAGGGCACCCCCACCATGGGCGGCCTGATGTTCATCATCGGCATCGGCATCGCCATTCTGATCCTGGGCTGGAAGGGCATGCTGGAGGGGAACTTCACCCACCTGTATGTCTATGTGTTCGCCCTGGTGTTCGGCGTCATCGGCTATATCGACGACTATCAGAAGGTGAAGCACCACCAGAACACCGGCCTCACCGCTCCCCAGAAGTTCCTGCTGCAGCTGGCGGCCGCCGTGGCCTTCCTGTGCCTGATGCGCTACGAGGGCATGCTGAGTCCCAACCTGTATATTCCCTTCTTCAACACCCATCTGGTGCTGCCGTGGGTGGTGTATATGATCTTCGCCGCCTTCGTCATCATCGGCACCGTCAACGCCGTGAACATCACCGACGGTGTGGACGGTCTGTCCTCCAGCGTCACGGTGCCCGTGGCCGTGTTTTTCGCGGTGCTGGGCGGCCTGTGGCAGGGCTTCGGCCAGCTGGGGGTCTTCGCCGGCGCTCTGGTGGGCGGCCTGCTGGGCTTCCTGTTCTATAACCACTACCCTGCCAAGGTGTTCATGGGCGACACCGGCTCCCTGTTCCTGGGCGGCGCGGTGGCAGCCCTGGCCTTTGCCTATGACATGCCCCTGATCCTGCTGCTGGTGGGCTTCGTCTATCTGTGCGAGACCCTGTCCGACATCATCCAGGTGACCTATTTCAAGCTGACCCACGGCAAGCGGATCTTCAAAATGGCCCCCCTCCACCACCACTTCGAAATGTGCGGCTGGAAGGAGACCAAGGTGGTGGCGGTGTTCGCCGCCGTCAGCACCATTTTCTGCGTCCTGGCCTATCTGGGCGTCATGGACCGCTTCGGCGCATAACCTGAAACCTGCCGGAAAGGAGGGAACCGTATGGCCCGCACCAAGAGCAAAAAACGCCTGGTAGGCACCTGGAGCACCCAGCAGCGCCGGGAGGCCATGGAGCAGTCCAGGGAAGCGGCCCGAGGCCCTGTGGACCTGCCGTTTCTGCTGCTGACCCTGCTGCTGACGGCTATGGGCATGGTCATGGTGCTGTCCGCCAGCTTCCCCTCCGCCTACTATGAAAACAACGGCAACGGCGCGTACTACTTCGTCCGCCAGGGCATTTTCGCCGTGCTGGGCCTGGCCGCCATGTTCGGCCTCAGCAAAATGAACTATCAGCGCCTGCGGGGCGTGGGCCGTCTGCTGCTGTGGGGCTCCATCCTGCTGCTGGTGCTGGTCATCGTCCCCGGCAACCCCATCGCCATCACGGAAAACAACGCCACCCGCTGGCTGGGCATCCGGGGCACCTTCCTGCGGTTCCAACCCTCGGAGCTGGCCAAAATGGCCGTGGTCATCTATTTCTCCGCCACCATTTCCAAAAAACGCGAAAAAATGCAGACCTGGAGCCAGGGCATCTGGCCCTATGTGCTGATTCTGGGCGTCATCGCCCTTCTGATGATGCGGGAGCCCCACCTGTCCGGCACCATCCTCATCGTCTGCACGGGCATCGTGCTGATGATCGTGGGCGGCATCAAGGGCTGGCTGATCCCCCTGGGCATCGGCGGCGTGGGCCTGGTGGGCACCCTGTATGTGATCCTGGTGCAAAAGGGCATCCTGCACTACGGGGAAAACCGCATCAACACCTGGCGGGACCCCTTCAACGCCGAGTGGTATCGGGGCGACGGCTGGCAGATCGCCCAGTGCCTCATTGCCATCGGCTCCGGCGGCCTGCTGGGCGTGGGCCTGGGCAAGGGCCGCCAGAAGTTCCTGTACCTGCCCGAGGAGCACAATGACTGCATCTTCGCCGTGATCTGCGAGGAGCTGGGTCTGGTGGGAGCCTGCGTCATCATGCTGGTGTTCGCCCTGCTGATCCTCCGGGGCTTCTGGATCGCCCTCCACGCCCGGGACCGGTTCGGTGCCCTGCTGGTGGTGGGCTTCATGACCCTCACCGGGCTCCAGACCTTTCTGAACATCGCCGTGGTCACGGGCCTGGTGCCCGCCACCGGCATTTCCCTGCCCTTCTTCAGCTATGGCGGCACGGCTCTGCTGTGCCAGCTGGCGGAAATGGGCATTGTACTCAGCGTCTCGCGGCAGATGCCTGCCCCGGAAAACGGATAGGAGGCCCTCTCATGAAAGTGATTTTTACCTGCGGCGGCACGGCGGGCCATGTGAACCCCGCCCTGGCCCTGGCAGGCTATATGCAGAAGCAGGATCCCCAGGTGCAGGTGCTGTTTGTGGGCACCCCCGACGGCATGGAGCGGGATCTGGTGGAAAAGGCCGGCTACGCCTTCCGGGGCATCCCCATGGGAGGCTTCCAGCGCTCCCTGGGCCACGGGGGCCTGGCCCACAACCTGCGCTCCCTGTCCATGCTGACCAAATCCCACAGCCGGGCCCGGGCCATCCTCCGGGACTTCCGCCCCGATCTGGTGGTGGGCACCGGCGGCTATGCCAGCTATCCGGTGGTCAAGTGCGCCGCCGGTATGGGCATTCCCACGGCGGTCCACGAGTCCAACATGGTCCCCGGTCTCACCACCAAAATGCTGGAGGGCAGCGCCGACCGCATCATGGTGGGCTTTGAGGAGTGCCGCCGGCACTATCGCCATCCCGACAAAATCGTCGTCACCGGCACCCCGGTGCGGGGCGACTTCTTTGACCTGACCCGTTCCCAGGCCCGGGAAAAGCTGGGCCTCACCGACGGCCGTCCCCTGATCGTGTCCTTCTGGGGCAGCCTGGGGGCCAGCCACATGAACGCCCACATGGAGGATTTCTTCCGCCTGGAGGCGGCGGAGGGCATGCCCTTCCGCCACATCCACGGCGTGGGCAAAAGCGGCTATCCCGCTATGACCCAGCGTCTGCGGCAGGACGGCCTGGAGAACCTGGCCGGTCTGGATGTGCGGGAGTACATCTACGACATGGCCCCGGTCATGCGGGCGGCGGACCTGGTGATCTGCCGGGCCGGCGCCTCCACCATCAGCGAGATCACGGCTCTGGCCACTCCGGCCATCCTGGTCCCCTCCCCTTATGTCACCAACAACCACCAGGAGAAGAACGCCCGCATCCTGGAGCAGCACGGCGGAGCCGTGGTGCTGCTGGAGGCGGACGCCTCCGGCGAGGCTCTGTACCGGGCCGCCTCCGGTATTCTCCGTGACCCCCAGCGCCAAGCGGATATGAGCCGCGGCATGGCGGAGCTGGGCATCCGGGACGCCACAAAGCGTCTCTATGACACCGTCATGAGCATCCGCAAGTAACCCCCTGCCCCACCCCCTGCATAGGATAGCGGGAAAAAGCTATGAAAGGCGGGGGCATATGAGCCTGATGATAGAAGGGGGACGCCGCCTGTCCGGCGATCTGACGGTACAGGGGGCAAAAAACAGTGTGCTGCCCATTCTGGCAGCGTGTATTCTCAGCGGGGACGTCTGTGTTTTGCAGCGCTGTCCCCATCTGGAGGACGTGGACACATCCATCGACATCCTGCGGCACCTGGGCTGCGCCGTTCGCTGGAACGGCCCGGACCTGGAGGTGGATTCCTCCACCCTGACCCGCTGGGACATTCCGGACCGGCTCATGCGCCGCATGCGCTCGTCTGTGGTGTTTCTGGGGGCCATTCTGGCCCGGTGCGGCCAGGCGGAGCTGTCGTACCCCGGCGGCTGCGCCATCGGGGCCCGGCCCATCGACCTGCATCTGTCCGCCCTGCGGACCCTGGGGGCCTGCATCCGGGAGGAGGGCGGCAGCCTGAACTGCACCGCCCCTGGCCTCACCGGGGCCGAGATCGTTCTGAGCATCCCCAGCGTGGGGGCCACGGAAAACGCCATGCTGGCCGCCGTAGGGGCCTCCGGCGTCACCACCATCTCCAACGCCGCCCGGGAGCCGGAGATCGTGGACCTGCAGGCCTTTCTGCAAAAGCTGGGGGCCAGCGTTCACGGCGCAGGCACCTCCACCGTGGTCATTGAGGGCGCGGAGGAGCCGCTCCATGGCTGCTGCCACCGCATTCTGGGGGACCGCATCGCGGCGGCTACATACCTGGCGGCAGCAGCCGCCGCCGGCGGAGACGTGTTCCTCCGGGACATCGACTACCGCCACCTGTCCACCGTCACCGGCGTCCTGCGTCAGGCCGGGTGTACCCTGTCCTGTCAGGAGGACGGCATCCGCCTGGTGTCCGACGGATGCCTGCGGGCCGTCAGCCCCATTCGCACCGCCCCCTATCCGGGCTTCCCTACCGACGCCCAGGCGGTGGTCATGTCCGCCCTGCTGCGCAGCAGCGGAACCACCGTATTCGTGGAAAACATTTTCGAGAGCCGCTATCACCATGTGCCGGAGCTGGTGCGCATGGGGGCCGACATCCGGCTGGAGGGCCGGGTGGCGGTGGTCTGCGGCGTCGACCGGCTCCAGGCCGCCCGGGTCCGGGCCATGGACCTTCGGGGCGGAGCCGCTCTTGTGATCGCCGGGCTTCAGGCCCACGGCGTCACCACGGTGGAGCACCTCCACCACATCCGCCGGGGCTACAGCGACCTGCCCGGGGACCTGGCCCTTCTGGGGGCCCACATACACACAGAGAACACAGAGGGAGGCGCTTCCGATGACCCAACCCCGCAGACACAGACGCAGCCGCCGGAAACGGCAGGGCAACTTTGCGTTTCTTTATAGATTGCTCACCTTCGTGATGATATGCGGCGCCATTGTGGCGGCCCTGTCCCTGTTTTTCAAGGCGGACCAGATTTTCGTCACCGGCACCTCCCGCTATTCCCAGCAGCAGGTGCTCCAGGCCAGCGGCATCCGCCAGGGCGGGAACCTGTTCCTGCTGAACAAGCACCAGGCCGCCGCCGCCATCACCGACCAGCTGCCCTATGTGGAGTCCGTCCGCATCCGCCGCCAGCTGCCCAACGCCCTGCGCATTGAGATCACCGAGTGCACCCATCCCCTGGCCCTGGAGCAGGATGGGGCCCTGTGGCTGCTCAACGGCAACGGTAAGCTCATTGACAAGCTCCAGCCCGGCCAGGGGGAGTCCTGTCCCCTGGTCACGGGCCTGACCTTAACCTCCCCCCAGCTGGGCCAGCTGGCCGTCCCGGAAAACCAGGACAAGTGGGACCTGCTGCAGCAGCTTTGGCGGCTGCTGCGCGGCAAGGACATGGCCGGGGATGTCCAGTCCATCGACCTGACGGACACCGGCCGCATCACCCTGCGCTATCTGGACCGGTTTGATGTGGTCCTGAAATCCGATGATGATCTGGACTATCGCCTGAACTATCTGGCGGCGGTGATCCAGCGGCTGGACGGCAGCGATCAGGGCACCATTCAGTGGGACAAGGACGGCAAGGCCCGGTTCATTCCCGGCTAAACCGCAACTTTTCCCGGGAAATCATCCCCCGCCCCTTGACGGTTCACCAAAACCGTTATACAATAGAAAAAGCACGTTATATTGCATACAGCTATCTTTCGATATATACTGGCAGGAGGAACCATCATGGCATTTGAAATGGAAACCGGCCCCGAGAATGTGGTCAATATCAAGGTCGTCGGCGTCGGCGGCGGCGGCAACAACGTGGTCAACCGCATGGTACGCTCCGGCACCAAGGGCGTGGACTTTGTGGCCGTCAACACGGACAAGCAGGTGCTGAACGCCTCCAGCGCCACCTATAAAATCCAGATCGGCGAGAAGCTGACCCACGGCAAGGGGGCCGGCTCCAATCCTGAGGTGGGCCAGAAGGCCGCCGAGGAAAGCCGCAACCAGCTGACCAAGTCCCTGGAGGGCACCGACATGGTGTTCATCACCGCCGGTATGGGCGGCGGCACCGGCACCGGCGCTGCCCCCGTGGTGGCGGAGATCGCCCGCGAGCTGGGCGTTCTCACCGTGGGCGTGGTCACCAAGCCCTTCTCCTTCGAGGGCCGCCGCCGGATGATGCAGGCGGAAAAGGGCATCGAGGAGCTGCGCAAGCGGGTGGACTCCCTGGTCATCATCCCCAACGAGCGTCTGAAATACGCCACCGACCAGAAGATCACCTTCGCCAATGCCTTCGAAATCGCCGATGATGTGCTGCGCCAGGCGGTGCAGTCCATCTCCGACCTGATCCGCGACACCGGCTTCATCAACCTGGACTTTGCCGACGTCACCACCGTGATGAAGGATGCAGGTCTGGCCCACATGGGCGTGGGCCGCGCCGCCGGCAAGGGCAAGGCCGAGGAGGCCGCCAAGATGGCCATCTCCAGCCCCCTGCTGGAAACCTCCATCAACGGCGCTCACGGCGTGCTCATCAACGTCACCGGCTCCATGGACATCGGCCTGGAGGAGGTGGAGCAGGCCGCCAGCCTGGTCCAGGATGCCGTCCATCCCGACGCCGTCACCATCTTCGGCGCCACCTTCGACGAAAGCCTGGAGGACGAGATCCGGGTCACCGTCATCGCTACCGGCTTCGCGGAGAACAAGCCCGAGGAGGCCCAGCCCGCTGCCGCCCAGCCTGCCCCCCAGCAGCCCGCCGTCTCCCAGCAGGCCCAGCAGCTCAACGAGTCCGTGGACCAGGAGGCCAGAGCCGCCCGGGAAAGCATCGACCGGGCCTATGAGGATATCTTCCGGATTTTCTCCAAGGACAAATAATCCATAATAACCACAGCGCCCACTCCGTTCCGGAGCGGGCGCTGCTTTTCACCACTTATTCTCCACTTTTTCCGCAAATCCAATCATATCCCGGACCCGGATCACGGTTCCGTCGTCCAGTGTGGCCGTTCCGGTGAAGCGGCCGAACACCTGGTGCTGGTCGGATTTGATGAGCTTCACGTCCGTGCAGGCGGCCCGGTCCAGAATGGGGACAAACTTCATCTCGAACCGCCCGTCATCGGAGGTAAAGCGCCAGGGGGACAGGAAGTCGTCCCTCCCCTCCCGCTGGGGGATATGGAACCGCACCTGGCTGAGCTTGTGGGCCTTGCCGCCGTAAAACAGCATATTCTCGCTGGCGGCGGAGGTGTCGCCGAAGCCATAGCCGATGTTCCACCCGAAGGGCACGCCGTCCACCTGACCGGAGGCGCTGCCCCAATACCAGGTGTTGTGATAGGTCCACACCCCCCGGCCCCAATCCAGCACGCCGAAGGAGTCCGCCGGGTCAAAGACGTAGGTTTTCTCCCCCAGCTGCACCTGGCCCCGGGCCCGCATACAGTTGATCTTCTGGTTGAAGTAGAAGCACCCGGGCCTCTCAAAGGGCGTGCAGATGACCATGGACTCCTCCGGCTCCTCCGTCAGGACAATGGACCCGTCTATGGTCTGGCCGTCCAGGAACTTCTCCATGTGAAAGGTCAGCTCCCGGCCCTCCGGCACATGCCGGAACACCAGGGCATAGCCCCTTCCGGAGATAGCGGTGGTGCCCCTGTCCGACGACTCCGGCAGGCCGGTTTTCCCCATGGGAAAGGCCCGCATGGGACTCTTGGTCCGCTCCCACCTCTCGTCGAAGTGCAGGAACGAAATGGAGTCCAGGCCCATGTACCCGTTGTCGTCGATGGTCAGGGCCACGGCGAAGTGGTCGTTGGCCACCAGGTAATAGTCCCACTCCTTGATCCGGGACGCCGGGGCCTTGATATCCGCCCGGCGATAGATGGGCAGAAGCCGCTTGGCATAGCCCGGCTCCCGCAGATTGCCGCTGCCGTCCAGCAGGGGCCCCGACGTGGTGATCTCATGCTGCATCATAGTGCCCTCCCGTTGCGTTTTCTCCATTTTATCACACGCCGCCGCATTTTTCCACAGGGAATCAGCTTGTCAAAAAAGTAATTTTGACAAGCTGAGTGCGGTTTTTCAGAACTTAGAAAGTTCTGAAAAACCTGTGATTGCAAACGAAAGACACCCCTGATGGGTTTCT
>ENA-OZWX01000139-OZWX01000139.1-human-gut-metagenome-genome-assembly--contig:-NODE-139-length-13943-cov-3.678499_pt1 | contig 13943 bp, 10 predicted proteins | sample MGYA00244851_ERZ654086 | MGnify/ENA primary metagenome ERZ654086 (study PRJEB26926, sample SAMN06164958) | human gut metagenome | biome: ENVO:00009003; feature: ENVO:2100002; material: ENVO:00002003... | reverse complement strand
AGATGTAGCTCCGTCTCGTGGGCTCGGAGATGTGTATAAGAGACAGGATAAATATAATATTTCTCATTTTCATTCTCTCTCACTGTAATCTCCAGTGCGTCCGGAATCTCTTCTTTGATTCCGCAGGAAACGCCGCTGTCTTTGAGCACTTTTTCAAGGAAGTCTCCATAGAATTCCTTATCAGCATCTGCTGCCACATACCATGCCTTACCTTTGCCGTATTCATTCACTGTCAGGCAGGAATAGCCTTCATAGAAATCACTTCCGTAGGTCATTAAAGTACGTGCTCCGCGAAGCTCCACAAGGTCGCACAGATATTTACATGTATAAGTCTTATCCAGTCCAAGTTCATTGCCAGCCACAGGAACAAAAGAATTTTCTTCCCAGTCATAGAGTCCGTCAATTTCTGTGCTTCTGATTCCCAGCACATCCATCAGACCATGAGGAGTTCCTTCCAGATAACACCTGTCTGTGTCATCTGCAATTCCGGACCAGTAACTTGTGATCAGTGTACCGCCGTTTTCCACAAACGCACGAACCTTTTTGGCAAAACCTTCCTTGAACATATAAACCATTGGAAGAGCCAGTACTTTATATTTGTCCAGTTCACAGGTCATATCGATCACATCCACATTCACGCCCTGCTTCCGGAAACCTCTGTAGAATTTCAACATTGCTTCCAGATAATGAAGCCCTTTATTTCTGGGTCCCTGGCTGTCCTCCATTGCCCACTGGCTGTCCCAGTCGTAAAGCATGGCAACCGAGCTGTTCACAGTTGTTCCTGCCAGTTCTCTTATTTCTTTCAAAGTTTCTCCAACTCTGGAAACTTCTTTAAACACTCTTGTATCATTTCCACCGTAATGATCGATCACTGCTCCGTGGAACTTCTCAGAAGCACCTCTGCTCTGGCGAATCTGGAAATATAGAGCACCTTCTCCGCCATGTGCAATTGCCTGCATGGACTGTGCAAAAAGCATTCCCGGTTTCTTTAACTTGCTCACACTCTGCCAGTTTGTAGAAGCCGGGCAGGATTCCATCTGGAAGAACGGCTTTCCTTTCAGAGAACGCATCAGATCATGGCACATACCATTGTCATAAGCTGTATCAATCACTGCTTCTTTATGCCATGTCGGATAAGTATCCCAGGAAACCACATCAATCTCTTTTGCAATCTTAAAATAATCTAAACCACCAAAATAATACATCAGATTAGCAGTAGTCGGAAGTGTGCTTCCTCCCTCTCTCAATGCTGCAATCTCATGATGAATGAAATCCGCTGTCTGATGAGTAACAAATCGTTTCCAGTCCAGATTCAGTGCATGAAGCTGTGTCTCACCAATCTTAGACGGACTCTCGATCTGGTCAAAGCTGTTATAAGTATGACTCCAGAAAGTGGTGCACCACTTATCATTCAGATTTTCAATAGTCTGATATTTCTCTTTCAGCCAGTTACGAAATGCTTTCTGGCACAGCGGACAATGACATTCTCCTCCATACTCATTTGAAATATGCCATAGGATCACGCCCGGATGTGTGGCAACCTCCTGTGCCAGTTTCTTATTGATAATATGTACCTTCTCTCTGTAAACAGGAGACGTATAACAATGATTATGTCTGAATCCAAATAATGCTCTGCGACGTGTCTCATCTACACGGAGCACCTCCGGATATTTATCTGCCATCCATTTGGGTCTTGCACCTGAAGGTGTAGCCAGAATTGTAGAAATTCCTCTTTTATGAAGCTTATCAATGATTTCCTGCAGCCATTCAAAATGAAATACACCTTCTTCCGGCTCCAGTGTGGACCAGGAAAAAATCCCAAGGCTTACTACATTACAGCCAGACTCCTCCAGCATATCAATATCTTTTTCCAGAATATCCGGTCTCTTTAACCACTGTTCCGGGTTGTAATCACCGCCATGGAGCAGCTTATCTGTTCTAAAGTCCATACTTGTTCTCCTCTTAATTCTCTATTCTCAGTCGTTTTCTTTTTCACTATCATATTTAATACTCTATCCAATTTCAAAACACACTATTCTCGCTACTTATTACTTTTCTCAGTCAAAGCAGACGGGATCTGATTTCATTCTTCTTACAGGATATAGTTTGCAATTACTCCAAGTTTGTTTGCGCAACCGATTGTTCATATTTTTAGTATATTCCTTTATATTAATAAAGTCAATTAGCCATTATTATCTAATTTCGAATCTCTTTTTTGTCATATCACACAATTCATGACTGATTTTTCCATTTTTCAAACACACACACGAATCCTGCTTGCAGGATTCCTCCGCCTGTGGCGAGTCGCTTCAGCGACATAATTCCTCTCTTCCACAATGCGATCCTGTCCGGGAACTTTTTATGTTACAGAAAGATTATGAAGTAATTTCCCATGAAAAAAATCCTCTGATTATTGATTCTCCAATAATTACAGAGGATTTTTCATTTTTCTACTGTGTTGACTCACGCAGCATCACCTGATAATTCAGTGTCAACGTATCCTCCAGTGGCTTCTCTCCCAGGATGTTCAGTAATTTCGCACATGCCATCTTTCCCAGTCTTACCGTATCAAAGCGTATACTGGTAATCGGTGGATTATTATATTCCAGATTCTTACTGTCATACATACTGGCTATTTTTATTTCTGCAGGAACCGATATTTTCTTTTCCCTCAGACTGCTCAGACACATGCTGCAGATCACATCATCCATACAGACAATACCATCCGCGCCTTCTTCAAGCAGTCTCTTCACAGCATCAGATACTGCTGCCTGATTATCCGTATCCATGAAGATCAGATTTTCGTTAACAGAAACTCCCATTTCCTCATGTGCTTCCAGAAAACCCTGATATCTGCTTCCGGTAACATTGTAGGACTGATTTCCACCCAGAAGTGCCAGATTCCGAAAACCTTTCATCAACATAATACTTGTCAGTTCTTTTCCGGCTTCCTGGTTCTTGTTATCTACAAACGGAACTTCCGGATCTGAAGATGGGCCGATCAATATATATGGTTCCTTACAGTTCTTCAGATATTTCTGTACCTTGGAACTTACCACTGCTCTGCTTACAATGATCCCATCGACTTTTCGATTTGCCTCCAGTCTCTGTATCTGCGATACATCTGCTCCATCAATCATAGAAATAATAATATCATACTCATAGGAGGAAGCCATCTCACAGATTCCATTCATACAGTCTTTAAAAAAAAGAAACTCTGTGGCAACATAATCCTTCGGCATCAGCAGTGCAATATTATAAGTTTTACGCTGTGCCAACCCCTTTGCCACAACATTGGGTCTGTAATCATGTTCTTTTATAAATGCCCGTACTCTGTCTCTTGTAGCCTGACTGATTCTTCCCTTTCCTGAAATAGCACGTGATACCGTAGTCTTACTTACCCCAAGCTCCCGGGCGATATCTTCTATTGTATATATCTTCTTTTCTTCTGTTTCCATAAAATACCCCACTTTTTGCGCAACCACTTGATTATATTCTATAAAATAACAAAATACTCAAGCACTTACAAGTAACTTTTAAAGAAGATATACCGGCAGTTCCTCATTAATATGAACAGAACCTTTTGCTGTTTTTTTCTTTTCTTCTGTAACAGATATTGTTTCCGGTTTCTCTGCCTCTTTTGTGGATACAACGGGCTTCTTTACGGTTTTCCCGGCACCTGCATTTGCTGCACGCCGAATACTCTCCCTGCCTACTGACATAATTCCATGACCTCCTCTGCCAATCTCGTATATTCCCTGGCACTTCTGCTTGATTTTTTATATTCCACAACCGGAATACTGTTATCCTGTGACCATTCTACAGAGCTGTCCACTCTGATGATCTGCTCAAATACATGAATATCCTCAAGTTCATGCAGTGTTTCCATTGTCTGTTTATAATAACTCTTTCTTGTATCTACCTTTGTCACTGCAATTCCGGCAACTTCCAGTTCCGGAGTAATCTGCTTTACTTCATTAAGAAATTCAAACATATTCGCAAGTCCGAACATTCCCCATGGACTTGCCTCAACAGGAATAATTACCCGGTCTGATGCACAAAGGATATTCATCACCCAACCACCCAGCGTAGGAGGTGCATCAATCAGAATATAGTCATAATTTCCTGCATCCTTTATCTTCTGAATGCATTTTCGCAGGATAAATTCTCTCTGCCATTTTGTAAAAAGTTCATATTCTATAGAACTCATCAATGTAGACGATGGTATCAGATCCAGATTTTCGTAGGGAGTATGTACCACATAACCGCTGAGCTCTTCCTGTTTTCCGATTGCGCAATACAGATTCTTCTCTCCTTTCGCCTGCTCCAGCACCCAGTTCTCCGGAAAAAAAGCAAGAGAAAGATTTAACTGCATATCTCCATCGATCAGAAGAACCTTTTTCCCTGCCTGAGCCATCGCCGCTCCAAGGTTTGAACAGGTTGTGGTTTTTCCACTTCCACCCTTATTATTTGTAAAACATATCGTTATGGTTTTTCCCATGGAACTGTCTCCTTTACCACTTACTTTACTTGTATTATAGGAGATTTATCATATAGATTCAACTGTTTTCCTCATCTTCGCAACCCTGTAACTCATTTGCATTGCCAGACAAACATTTCTTTGATTCCCAAAATAAGCCCTTGATTTTTTGTTTTTTTGTGCTATAGTATTTATATACTTGATATGTAGTTTTTAAAACTATGTTATATTGTTTTCATTATATTTATCTGAATGAATGGAGGCGTTTTTATGAAATTTAAATTAAAAGATCCCGGAAGTGCGATCACTCATGGTATTGCCCTTCTTCTCGCTACAGTCGGAGCAGTTCCTCTTATTATCAAGGCAGCGCGTTCTTATGATGTGCTCCATATTGTTGCTTTAAGTATTTTTATACTTACCATGGTTCTGCTCTATGCAGCCAGTACCATTTACCATTCTGTAGATTCTACAGAGAAGGTCAATCGACGGCTGCGAAAAATGGATCACATGATGATTTTTGTGATGATCGCCGGAAGCTATACTCCTGTATGCCTGATCGTTCTTCATAACCGCATTGGATATATTCTGTGCGCGCTGGTATGGAGTATTGCAGTCCTCGGCATTATCTTAAAGGGCTGTTGGATTACCTGTCCCAAATGGTTGTCCTCTGTACTGTATATCGCCATGGGCTGGCTGTGTGTACTGGCATTTGTTCCAATCTTCCATGCACTCCCACGTGCAGGATTTGACTGGCTTCTTGCAGGCGGAATCATTTATACCATCGGTGGTGTAATCTATGCATTAAAAGTTCCGCTTTTTAATTCCAGACATAAGAATTTTGGTTCCCATGAGATTTTTCACATCTTTGTTATGCTTGGAAGTGCCTGCCATTTCATTGTTATGTACTTTTTTGTTGCTCCACTACCTGTATAACCGTCAATTTGCCAATAAACAAAACAAGGGGTTGCAGCACCGGATTTTTTCCGGTGCTGCAACCCCTTAACAATACAATTTTCTCTGCTGCAGCATAATCCCTGCAGGAAAGCCTTTATATTACACAGCTACTCTTCTTTCCGGATACAATCCATAGGATCCATATCCCACGCCAAAATATCCATAATAGCTCTTCGCCTCTGCGAACAGCGGATCATATACTCTGCCTCCGATTTCAGCCCAGCAATGACCGCTTCCGTCAGTTGCCGTTGTATCTACGCAGACATAAACATTCTTATATCCAAGAGCCTTTGCAAGATAGGCAAACGAACAGGCATCTGAGAAACAGTCCCCGCCTTTTCCGCTCAGTATCAGATAATCGTTTGCATATAACGCAGGCCATGCAGTCTGATTATAAAATATTCTTCTGGTATCGTAATAATGCTGATACATTACCCATCTGAAACAGGTTTCAAATTTCTCACTTTTTGACATACTCGGTTTTGTGATCTTGCTGACAACATCCTTTGCTCTCTGCAAAGTCTCATACTCATACGCTTTGGTGGAATTCATTTTCTTTCCATTTGGATAATAAATCGTCTTTCCTTTTTTCCAGGCTTCCAGAATTCCCTTTTCTGTACAATAATAAATTGTATTTCCAACTTTAACTGTTTTCGTTCTCAGAACACCCTTGTCACTGAAATAGTAATATTTTCCGCTGATTTTCTTAACGCCACTGTAACGTATTCCATTGGAATCAAAATAATATTTCTTGTTATTGTATTTGATCCATCCGGTTTTCATAAATCCTTTTGGACTGAAATAATAAACTTCACCATGGATTTTACGCATTCCTGTAAGATACTGTCCATCTTTAAAATATTTCTTATTTTTTGTTCCATACTCACACCAGCCATTTTTCACCTCCGGTATGGGTGTTGGTGCAGGTGTCTCGATTGGTGTTACATCCGGAGCCGGTGTTTCAATCGGGATCGGTGTTACAGTAACATCCGGTACTTCTGCTGCCATGGCCGGAACACTGCCCATCACACATACTGCGCATACTGCAAGCCATTTTGTCATCTTTTTCATTTTCTCTTATCCTCCTTATCTGACGGGTTCAGAAGCTCAGCAACTCCAGTTTTTTATTTCTGGTAAATTGTTTAATCTCATATTCACGTCTCATCGCTTCTTCTTTTGTTGAAAATCCTTCATAATATACAAGTGTAACCGGTCTTTTGGTCCTTGTATATTTCGCGCCGTTCTTTCCCTCGTTGTGTGCTTTCATACGTTTTTGCAGACAGTTTGTCCACCCTGTATAAAGAGTCCCATCTGCACATTTAACAATGTAAGTATAATTCATCATAATCACCCGACAGTCATATATTATAATCAAGCAACTGTCTTATTGTCTGGAATTGCATTATTTGAAATTTTTTATAATTTATGTAAAGGACAACTGCTATCTTTTGCGGTCGTCCCTGTTTCTATAATAAACAGTCGGTTTAAAACACGTATCTCATCCGGACACATATTCTTTCTGACAGCCAGATCTCTCAGCACCAGAAATACCAATATGTCAAAAAAGCAGGCAGGGAAACCGACTGCGGATTTTCTTTCCCACCTGCTTTATTATACGTTTATTTTCTTATTTTGTGAATATCATTTTTCGAAGATTCCAGAGATTTCCCCTGAATTTTCCGCCTTTTACCTTTAGCTGCAGATCTTCACGATCCGGATAATATCTGGTTGAGAATACAATCTCTCCATCATTCAGATAAAGTTCCACTGCAGAAGTATCTGCAAGAATCCGGATATTGTTCAGTTCACTGACTTTCGCTTTCCGCTTATTTCTTCCTGCACCCGCAATTTCAGAAAATCCAATCTCCGCAATTTCATTTTCATATTTAAAGAGCATCTGTCCGCCCATACTGATCTGAAAACTTCTGTCTGTCACTGCAATATCTTCAATTAACAGATCAAAACCTTCATTTACTGCTACACGAACCTCAACAATTGATTTTTCATCATCAAGAATTGTTTTCTCTTTTCGGAGTCTCTCCAGTTCTTTTGCCGGATACTGGAATATTTTTCCATCCTTTACCCTCAGTTCCCGCGGTACGGTAAGACAATGCTGCCAGCCTTCATCAATGGTTTTATTGGTATATTCCTCCTCTGCATCCGGCATTCCCATCCATCCTATCAGAAGTCGCCTTCCGCTGTTATCTGTAAAGGTCTGTGGAGCATAAAAGTCAAATCCCATATCCCACTCACGAAAGTCTCTTTCATCTACAGAGCCATCCTCTTTTACCGGAAAATAGCCTGACTGATAGATATTCTGAAAACGAAATTCTTCCCTCTTCAAGCCCTGTGGTGATACAGACAGAAATTTCTTCCCGTCCAGTTCGAAATAGTCCGGGCATTCCCACATATAGCCAAAAGCTTCCGGTGTGGTTATTATATGTTTAAATTTCCATTCTTTCAGATTTTCTGATTCATAAACCAGAACTGCACCTTTATCTCCCTTAAGACGTCCGCCAAGAACCATTAAATACCTGTCGTTTTCTTTCCAGACTTTCGGGTCTCTGATATGACAGGTAAACTCTTCCGGATATTTTTCAAAAGAAATTATCTCTTCTTTATCTCCGAAATGAATTCCGTCCTCACTTTCTACATGAAGCGTACTGGTCTCACGTCCTTCATTAATATAATCATAATCACCGTCAATCTTTACATTCCCGGTGAAAAACAAATGAAGTTTTTCACTCTCTGCCAATGCAGATCCGGAATAGACACCATGACAGTCATAAGGAGAATCCGGATAAAGAGCTGTCCCTTCGTATTTCCAGTCTACCAGATCTTCGCTTGTATAATGTCCCCAGAATTTCAGTCCGCCTTCCACATCAAAGGGAGCGTATTGAAAAAACACATGATATCTGCCTTTATACCAGCATAGTCCATTTGGATCATTGAGCCATCCGACCGGCGGCATCAGATGATGTCCAAGCCGGAATCTTCCTTCTGTCAGATCTGCGTTCTTTTCAATTACTTTTATATTTCTTTCAAGAACTTTAGTTAGCGTACTCATTTCACAATCTCCAATACTTTATCTGATGGTGTTACCGAATCTTCCGACAGAATTTTCATATCTTTATAATCATCCGAATTCGTTACAATAAGAGGAGTCGTCACATCGTATCCTGCTGCCTTAACTTTCTCCATATCAAAGGAAATCAGAAGCTGGCCTTTCTTTACGTGATCTCCATTCTTTACATGAGATGTAAAATATTTTCCATTCAATTCCACTGTATTGATCCCGATATGGATCAGAAGCTCCATACCACTTTCCGTACTTAAACCAACTGCATGCTTTGTATCAAAAACAGTCTCAACCACAGCATCACATGGAGCAACAACTTCACCCTTCGATGGAATTACGGCAATTCCTTTTCCAAGTACTTCCGAAGCAAATGTAGCGTCATTTACCTGGGAAAGCAAAATCGCAGTTCCTTCTGATACACTATAAAGCACAGAATCATCTGCATTGCTTTTTTCTGTTGTTGATTTATCTCCCACAGCTTCAATACTTTCTGTCTTTTCAGAAACATTAGTGTCCTTATATCCAAACAACCAGGTAAGTACAAAGGCAGCACCAAATGCAATCACAAACATAAGAATATAAGAAACCGGATTATTCAGACAAAGAAGAATTCCAAAGATACCGGTTACGCCAGTTCCCGTAGCCCCCAGTCCTGTAACAGATGCAAACAGTGCACCAAATGCACCACCAATACATCCCATCACAAATGGTTTTCCAAAGCGAAGGTTAACACCAAAGATCGCAGGTTCAGTAATTCCCATACAGGCACTTAATGCAGACGGAACTGCCATTGATTTAATCTTCTGATCCTTTGTCTTAAGTGCTACTGCAAGAGTGGCTCCACCCTGTGCAATATTCGCTGCAGAAGCAAGAGGCAGCCAGTAAGTAACTCCAAATTTAGACAACTGTCCAAGATCAATGATCGTGTACATATGGTGAACACCGGCAACCACCGTCGGTGCATAAAACGCACCCATAATAAAACTTCCGATACCAAATGGCAATGCGATCAGCCACTGAATCCCATTCAGAAGTCCGTTCTCAACAGTAACAAAGATAGGTCCGATAATGGATAATGTCAGATATCCTGTTACAAAGACACTTACAAGCGGAGTAACAAACAGATCAAACATTGCCGGCACTACTTTGTGAAGTCTCTTCTCAATCTGAGCCAGTACCCATACTGCAATGATAACCGGAATTACATGCCCCTGATATCCGACCATATCAATAGAGTAAAGTCCAAACCATACTTTCTGAGTTGCTTTAACACCTTCTGTGGCAACTGTCCATGCATTCTGGAGATTCGGATGAATCATGATCATACCGATAACTGCACCCAGATACGGGTTTGCACCAAACACTTTAGCACCGCTGTATGCGATGAGGATTGGCAGGAACGTATATGCCGTATTACTGAAAAGCTGTGCAAATGTATAAATAGAACCGCTGGTATCAATATTCAAAAATCCATTGTTTACCATGAAGTTCAGTGCTTCCATAATTCCCATCAGGAAACCACTTGCAACAATTGCAGGAATAATCGGCACAAAAATATCTCCAAGTGTCTTGATCAGTCTCTGTACCGGATTTGCCCTGGAAGCCGCAACTTTTTTCAGCTCTTCTTTACTGCTCTCAGAAACTCCTGCAATCCGGATGAACTCATCATATACTTTATTAACTACACCTGTTCCCAGAATGATCTGCATCTGTCCCTGCGCAAAGAAAACACCTTTTACGCCTTCAATGTTCTCAACATATTCCTTATCAGCCTTTGAATTATCACTGATAACCAGGCGAAGACGTGTGGCACAATGAGCTGCGGAAATAATATTTTCTTTTTTACCGATATGGTCATATATCTCCTGTGCTGTTTTTCTGTAATCCATAATATCCTCCTTTTATGAAATCGTTCTCATATAAATGTACACTTCGAAATTCTCACATATTCAACAAATTTCACTTGTTAATCTTATAAAAATACCTTTTAACCTTAATATCATCTTATACCATTCCAAATTTACTCTGATATCTGATTATAACTCAGCAGATGTCTTGCACTCTCACGATATTTCTTATCTGATCACCAATATGTATTTCCTATGGATTGTATGTACTTTTATGGAATCGTTCTCATATATGCTATTATATCTGGGCGTTTTTTATTTGTAAATATGTAACATATCACAAATATTATATCCATTTTTTATATATTATTTCCAAAACACTCCCTTTAATATATGTAAATCCAATTATCCGGAAAAAAAGAACTCTGATGATTGCCTCAGAGTTCCTCTTTCATGTTCAGTCATATATTTCGGTGAGACTCTCTGAGTACCACCTTACATCCCATTTTTATTTCTTTATGTACAGATGTTGTTTCCTTAGATTCTATCAAATCTACCAGCACTTTTGCTGATTCCATTCCACTTGTCTTGTAAAAAAAATGTACAGTAGTCAGCTTTGGTTCTATGATCTTTCCCAGAAAACTGTCTCCCATTCCGGCAATCTGAACCTGTTGAGGAATCTGATATCCGTTCTCCTTCAGCCAATTTGCCGCTCCAACTGCCATGGTATCTGTTGCACAGATCAATGTATCTACATCGGGATGCTCCGTAAAAAGTTCTTTCGCTTTCTCATATCCTGACTCTAATGTGAAATTTCCGCATTTTACACATCCACTTTCCAATGTAATCTGATTTTCTCCAAGAACCTTCTCCACACCTGATTTTCGCTGCCTGCCAACTGCCTCATCTTTATCCGTAACTGTAATATATCCAAACTTCTTTCCTGTCTTCACCATCTGTTCAGTAAGATTTACAGCAGCCTTATAATCGTCCTGAAAAATACATGGATAACCATCCAGCTGTTGTCCAAGTAAAACAATCGGAACTTTAAATCCCTTCATCATTTCCCTGTGCTGTTTTGTCAATATGGTGGCAATAAAAATAACACCATCGACCTGATTATCCCTGAACAGCGAAAGATATTTCAATTCTTCTTCAACACTGTTATTTGTATTTGCCAGTATCAGCTGATATCCTTTTTTGGTAAGTATGTCACTGATTCCGGCAACTTCCCGGCTGATCGTATTGGAATCTATCTTTGGCAGAATTACTCCGACCAGTTTTGTCTTCTTAGTACGCAGCCTCTGCGCCTGTGAAGAAGGCTGATACCCGGTTTCTTCAATAACTCTGCTGATATTTTTTTTCTTTTCCTCACTGACATAACCATTGTTCAGATACCTGGATACGGTAGCTCTGGAGACCCCTGCCAGTTTGGCAATCTCATTAATATTCATATAAAAAGCTCCTCTTTCATGCTGTCTGTATAATTTCCGAAAGTATTTTTATAACCAGCAGTATTTTATGATGCTAGTGTGCCCCTAACCTGATATCCACGAATTGTTAACTGCTGAATCACTACATATTTTGTATTATACTACACATATCATTTCTGTTGCAAATATCAAAGTACTGTTTATACGTTACTGTCTCGGCCCTATACCAAATTAAGGGCTGCCGATCTACGGCAACCCTGTTTTTTTCTTCTATTTCATTATGGAAGATATTCAATCGGATCTATTGGTTCTCCATCCTTTTTCATTGCAAAATAAAGATTGGTTCCTTCTGTGCTGTAATATTTTGTAGGCTGTGCAATATATCCTATCGTCGTTCCCTTTTTAATTGTATCTCCTTCTGACACTGTCAGATCTGTAAGCTGTCCATAAACAGCCTGATATCCATTTCCAAGTTCCATTGTCAGTGTAGTACCCGTCTGCGCATTCTGCTCTATAGAATAAACCTTGCCATTAACAGCAGCTACCACAGGTGCTCCCTCTACTGCACCGACAGCAATAGCCGGACTCAATTTGTACTGATCAAGCGTCGGAAAATAAGTAGTCTGATCCATACTGTAATCAAGGAGAACATTTCCATTCACCGGCCACTCCATTAATGTATCTTCCGAAAAATTTACTGTCGCAAGATTCAGGACCGATGCCGAAACATCTGTTGCTTCATCTGCCTGATCTTCTGATATCGTCTGGGATTTCATATTTGCATTTACTGATGATTCTTCTGCTTGCTGAGAATTTACAGCATTGTCAGTCTTATCCACATCTGCAGTATTATCTGATTCATTATTATCCACAGTATTCTGAGCTGTTTCCCCATACATTCCTTGTTTTTGGAATGTAACCTTTGTATCATCCAAATCTTCCCCGTCATCGGATATCCACTGATTTTCTGACTCCACATGATTCGTTCCTGCATCTTCACTCAATTGTTCTTCCGTATCCTGTGTACTTTCACCGACATTTTCTGTTTTTTCTTCAGGAGTTTTCTCTTTGACCGGGGAGGTACCTAACTGATAAACTGTAATTCCCAATGCTGCTACAGCGGCCAGTCCAACGGAATTGGCAATGATTCTTGTCACTTTGTTATTCATCATATTCCTTTCACCTCTGTTTTCATCTTCATATCTATAGGGTGTCCAGAATATTCGTATCTATTCAGCAATTTACAGATTTTATGTTCAGCACATCCATCTCAGGAAAATAATATTGTAAGATCTCTTTTGCATTCGCAGACTCCTTTGCCATCTCATTCCCTCCATATTGTGAGAATCCTAATCCATGACCTTTTCCTCTACATAAAAATCGTATTTCCTTTCCAGACTTCTGAATTGTAAAATTTGAGGACGTGAGTCCCATTCCTTTTCTGAATGCCTCGCCTTCCAACACTTTCCCGTCAGCCAGAATTTCTGTAACATAACCGGCACTGTCCCTGGATTTTATTTCAATTCTTTCCGGAAGGACATTTTTATTTATGTATACACTATTCAAATAATCTTTTGCATTTTTATCCACAAGACTGTGTACGGATCTGAGATACGAATCATCTTCGTTGTGGAAAACTTCCATTCCATCTCTTGTCTGTCCTGCACTTAATTCATGATAGGGAACTAACTTTAATTCTTTATTCCATACAATGACTTTTCCTTCTGTTTCTGTTACTGCTTTTTCGTACTTATTCTGTAAAATTACACAAGCCAGGGATTTCCCCTCCATCTCTTTCTTTATCTGACATAAAGTTATTGCCAGATTTTTCTCCTCTTTCATTGTCCGGTAAAAATTTGATCTTGCTATGATTGTTTGTGCTTTTATAGTCTCAAGTTCATATTTGTCTTCAATCTGCGATGAAACGATCACCGGCAGAAGCATTTCCACATTAAATTTTTTATTGATCAATGTAGTGTTGGCACCATTAAAAATAATTGTAACTATATAGGGAACAAAAAACAGAGCAAAGATTCCCATTGTTCCAGGGAAAAAAGACTTTCTCATATCAGACCATCATTATAAACTTCTTCTTTTTAGTATATACACTGTCTCTTATACACATCTCCGAGCCCACGAGACGGAGCTAC
>ENA-OZWX01000093-OZWX01000093.1-human-gut-metagenome-genome-assembly--contig:-NODE-93-length-19684-cov-20.355647_pt1 | contig 19684 bp, 41 predicted proteins | sample MGYA00244851_ERZ654086 | MGnify/ENA primary metagenome ERZ654086 (study PRJEB26926, sample SAMN06164958) | human gut metagenome | biome: ENVO:00009003; feature: ENVO:2100002; material: ENVO:00002003... | reverse complement strand
ATTTCTAATATAAGAATAAAAATATTCTACATTACCTAATTCGATTTTCCCACCACTATAATGTGGATTGGAAACAATAGCTATGATATATAAATCATTTAACTTAGAAACAAAATAGCTGTCATTCATCCAACATACCCTAATACCATTCTCAACATCTTGTTTAATTTCTTCAAAACTACTATATTTCTTTTTCATATTAATTAATTTTATTTAATGGTGACTCTTTAAGCCTTGTTAAATTAAAACCTATCATATTTCCACAAGAGGGGCATTTAAAACCATAATCAGTAGAAATCATTCTACCATTATAAGAACAAGTACAGCAATAAGGTTTCAAACCGTCATACCATGTGCCACCTTTTGCTTTTTTTAACCTTTTTAACTTCTCTTCATCAGATAGATTAATGTTCTCTTGAACAGTTTCCATTTGATTATACAATTCTTCTGATACTACCATGTTACTCTTATTTTTATATGACAAAGGTACACCAATTATTCCAATTTTCATAATATTTTGTGTTAAAGTATATTAAATACAGCCACCACAATAAAATTCGTCTGTTTCTTCATCATATTAACTAACAGAATTGTGAATATAATTACCACAGTCTCGACACATTTCAAATTCATCTTCACTGTATTCTTCACCACAGCAATTCAACATAAGACAATCATTTTCATTGTTATACTGTCTTTCCATTACTTCACCACAAATAGGACAAATGTATTCTTCCATATTATTTAACTTTTTATATCAATTCCCAAATAATAAACATATTTAACGCATCCTTATACTTACAAGGTAATTTTACTCTTTTACCATTCCTAGAAATAAGATTGAACGGATTATAACCATAAAACAATATTTTTGTTTTTCTATGCTCTTTGTATTGCTCTTTCCATGTTTTAGGTTTGAAACGCTTAAATGTGTCTCTATTTATAATCCAATAGTCTAAATCACTTATTCTACATATAGCCTTTCTTGTTCTTGAATATTTACTCATAATTGTTTATTTATTGATTAATATTTTCTTTTTCTTATGATACAAAGATAAGAAATAATATTTATCTTACCAAATGTTTTGTGCTAATAAAGTATAAAAACATTAATATAAAAAATGGTGTTAACTATCTTCACAGACTGTTAACACCCGATATGTTTAATTTAAAATCCAATTTTGTACCGTATATTAATTATTACACTACAAAGATAATACTTTTATTTTAATCCACCAAATTATTTTAGTTAATTATTTCTAATCTATATGCTTTCCCATTATTATGCTTTTCTTCAATATCAATACCATACGGAAAACAAACAAAAAGCATTTTGTAATTTGGATATATCATTGTAAACTCTTTTTGTTCAAAGTCATACCAACCCCAATATTCTTGCTCATTTTTATTAGGTGGAGATTGATTTTCAGAAATACACATCTTTACTTCCAATACATCTGCTGCCTTATTTCCCCATATATGCGCATGGTCTTTGTCAATACCAAAGTGAGTATAATAATCTCCATAATCACATTTAACACAAGTTTCAGTAAATGTTTCCATACTAAAATATGAATAGTTTAATACGAATTTTTAATACATTCCAATAGTATTGAAAACGGTTATCACAATATATGTAAATTTCATCATTGTTTGAATGTTTCTCTCTGTTAAGATATATAGTTATTTCGTAATCTTCATTATCGAAATATATATCTATAATATCACGTTTGAAAATACCACGCTTAACAATCTTAATCATATTGTTTAATTTAATAATTTATTTTTCCACAAATCGTCTTGTTCTTTTTTCAAATCTTCAAATTCTTTTAACATTTTTTTGTATTCTTCTGCATCAAAGAAATCGGGGATATATGAAGCAAAAGTATTTTCCAACTCTTTTATTTCTTCATCAAGTAATTCATCAGTAATGTATAATCTAACATCTTCACATTTCAATATAAAAACCAAATAATTTGAGTTAATTAATATTAATATACTCATTTGAGTACACTATCTCAAACAATTATATATCACATATTTGTATCTCTGTCTTAAATAACATTAAACGTTCAGATGTTAAAAGAAGTAAATTTTTAATATCGTTCGTTTGAGAAGAATAACTAATCTTAGTATTACTATTAATAAACTCAATTACATAGTAATAATAAAAATCATTAATATCTAATCTGTTTACCCTCTTTGACAAACGAACAATCATATCATTAAAAACCATCTCAACATTATTAGTGAAATGCACAGGAATTTTAAAATGATATAAAAATTCTAAATCGTTATTAATATAACGAACATAAGGATTCATATCCACAAACTTTATATGTTTAAGAATATCTTTAATACAACGAACATAACAATCATTAAAATTCTCTAATTCATCACAAATTGGCGCAGAATTGAAATCATAACAAACATAAGCCATATATTTTAAATTTAAATTAATAAATAAACTACTCTACTAATAATAAGCAAATATGCAAATTTATGTACTCATTCGAGTACATATTATGCTAAATAATGTTATATCTAAACACACAACCATAATTTAAACCATTTTCAATATTATTAAAATCATTTAAGAATTGCTTCTTTATATCCTCACCATTAGTAATAGGATAAACCAATTTACCAAATGTTTTAATGAATTTATTGAATATTTTACATATATTAATATAAGATTGAGTTATATTCTCTCTATACCTTAAGGTAGGTATAACCATATAACCGCAATCTTTGCCATTTTCGTAAACTTTATTAACAATGTAAGTGTAATGTTCAAACATACCATAATACATACAATAAGGAATATTTACTTTAGTTTCAAGAGGAAAATGTAACTTCACATAATCATAAGGAGTTGTAAATACACTTTTTTCATACATAGATATTATATCATCACAAGTAATAAGGCCAGAACCTTTTACTCCATCAAAACTATTATCACAATGCCATAAGTGATAAACATTCCTTACATTATAATAAATCGCAAGTTCATTAAACAAATTGATATCTGCTTTAATTCCACAACCATTAACATTATAACACACAACTTTACATCTGTTAACAAAATCTTTGACCTCATTAACAGTATTTAACTTTTTTTAAATTCATACACAATAATTTATTGTTCTTAACATAAAATGCTAAGAAACATTAAAATACACCACACACTATAAAAAGAGTGTAGTGTACATTTTATTTAACAAAATATTCATCTAAGTTAAATTCGGGTGAATAGATTATTCTGTTATGATAGTCATAAAGAAGCGTATTTAAGCGCAATTTTGTGCCCGTACAATAAATGTAGTATCTATCACAAAATTCTTTTACACTTTTAAACTTACTAATTTTTTCCATATAGTTATACTTTTATTATTTCAGACAAAGATAAGTACTTAATTCCATATATACAAATAAACCAAGTTAAATTATGTAAAAATTTAGATAAATCGCTGATTATTAAGCAAGTACAGTAATAAATATAAAATACCTCGTTTTAAAGCCTTATTTTGATAAATAAACCGTTTTAATACAGAGTATCAGATGATAGGGTGAAATGGTCTGAAAACGGCTTAAAATAGCCTTATTTGGCGTGTGAAGTGATTGAGTAGTAAGGAGTTTAGAAAATGAATGGAAAGTAGTAATGGTTAAATGATAATATAAGTTAAAAACAAATATATTAAGAGAAATTAATTGAGATTAATATAAATTAAGAATAAAGAGGGGATAAGGCTTAATTTATATTAAATTAATTAAAATATAGCTTAAATTGATAAGAATTAACAAAAACAAACTGTGTGCTGTGTAAATTTTAACAATTTTTTAGAAAATTTTGAAATTAGTTAAAAAATTTTAACATTAATATTAATTAACTAAAAATATTTGCAAATATTAAATTGTCATTTTGTCAGTAGAATATGTTAATATATATTAAAATGATAGTAAGCTCGTCTAAGTATGAAAAAAATTTAAAGTGTCATAAAAAGAATTAATTTGCTTTCTTTTTGTATTTTATTAACAGAAAATTTTTGGCAGTTAATATTTGTTAATTTTAAGTTTATTTAACAAATGGAAAGGTTCATTAACAATTTTAGTTTTTATATATTGGAGACTATACTTTAGAATATTACTTCTACCTCTTTATCTCTTTTTCTGTATTACAAAGATAGGGAAAATTTCTTTCCCCCACCAAATTATTTTAGTTAATAACTGATAAATTCATATCCTAATTTATCTGCAAGTTTCTTTATATATTTTGCAGTTGGGTGCGGTGGATAATAACCATGTACGGGTGTAACTGTTTTATTATGTTCATTTACTAAACAAACTGAATAACCGCTATAATCTTTCATAAAATAGCAATCTATCACATCATTTCCTTTGTATGAATATTCGCTTCCTTCCACTTTTTTTAATGCTGCCATAATTCATTTAATTTTTAATTGTTAGTATTCTTATTTTGATATACACAAAGGTAGGTATTTTTTTGATACCTACCAAATATTTTGAGTTAATAAGAGTTAATCTTCTTTATTAAATTCTTCACTATCGTATATATCACCACATATAGACCACAATACCCAAACGGATAATCTTTTTTTGTTCCATTTTTGTATCTCTGTTTTTTCATGGCAACCATATTCAAGAATGTGGTTAATAAGCCTTTCTTTTGGTATCTTATCAAATTGCTTTTTGATTTCGGGTATTTCTATCCACCTTTGACAATCTTCTTCGCAATCTCCACTATGGCAGCAATTTTCTACACATTCTCTACTTAGTTCAATTTCAAAGCTGTTATCTACATAGCCATAAAATAAATTTTCCATATCTGTTATTTTTAATTGTTAGTACTTTAATTTTGATACAACAAAGGTAAATAAAAAAGGTGAACTATGCAAATAAATCATCTTATATTTTCTTCCTTTTAACTATTTTTTAATAATCTCGTATCTATCTTTGTCCCACCTACTATTAAACCATTCATCCGCATTTTTATACAGACGTAAAGTATCAACGTTTAAATTTCTATTAACGCATAATAGTTGGTGAATTGACTTGATAGATAAGAACTTCTTAATCATATCAACTGTTAATGTATAATCGTCTCTATCAAGCAAACAACACCCCGAACCGTTATTTTTTGTTGGAACATATTCAAAGCTACAACTCCATGAATAAAAGTCGTTTCTACCAATATAAAGTATTGTAGTTCCGTCTGTTACAAAAAACCACATACGATGATACATAGTATTAACAACACTTTCTTTTTCTTCCTCTGTTAATTCCTTATGGAAATAAACGGTTAAGCCTTCATCTACACATTGTTTTAAAAGGTTTGCCAATTCTTTTTTAAATTCTTCTTTCATGTTCATAACTTATAATCTTTAATTGTTTATGCAAATATAGGTATTTAATCAATATGAACCAAATTATTTTAGTTAATAAATGCTATATATCTGCTAATTCATCATTCGCTTTAATACAACATTCATACAATGCCCATTGAATTAATTCTCTACGTCCTAATTTTTTAACTTCTGTCATACACTTGTTGTAACACAAATCTTTCAGTACTTTTACAAAATGCAATTCTTACAAAATCAGCTTTCATATTCATAACTCTAAATTATTTAATTGTTTGTTTTTAGTTTTATTTCTCTGATACAGAGATATGAATTAATTTTCATATACACAAATATAACATGAATTATTTATGTTAATAGTTCTTAATTTATTTAGGATTTTTAACTAAAAATTATTTTATCTATTGTAGACTATACTTTAAGATATTACTCTTACCTCTTTTCTTATACAACAAAGGTACGAAATAAATCCGTACCTTACAAATTATTATGGTTAAAAGATGTTACCAAATACAATAATAATAGTTACCACTTCTTACAATCTCACTTGCTTTATCCCAGCCATAAAGTTTTTTCATACCTTTTAAACTTCCTGTTGTTGAACAGCTTGTATATTTCTTATTATTTAAATAAGATGATATTTTCTTTGTACTAATATATTTCATAACTTTAATATTTTTCGTTACATATATTTTCTATTTCTCTAATTATGTTTTCTGTACTTATACCTGTTAATACTGTTATATCAGATAACAATTTCATAAGTTTGTTGTAGTTCCTACTACCTTTTACAGACAAGTCACCATTTTTCTTAAACATTTGACTTTTATTATATCCTAAAGTTTTTAAGAGTTTTTCTAAATCCATATTTTTAATTGTTATTTCTTATGATACAAAGGTAGGAAATTATTTTGTTCCTACCAAATGTTTTATGTTAATCCATATTAAATATTATTGATTTAATGCCCTCAAAGAATGATGTTTCGTTAATATCAAAAAGATATAATTCATCTTGTGTTTCATAAGAGTAATCACAATTATTACAAATTTGTCCTTTAGCATTAAGATAAATCATTGTATCAATTTCGATAATATCTTCATATTCATTAATGCTAATATCTTTTGAATAATTTAAATCTTTCCAACCGCCTATTTCATATCCTCTACCCTCTGAAATAATATTAGACATTTTATATTCATCATCCCTACATGAAAAGAAAGATAACATAGAAAGAAACTCTTTACTTTCTCTTTGTTCATGGGGGTGTGAATGATAATTATCATTTGACATTTGTATCATAGGCAAGTATTCATCTTTACAATCTTGATACATATACATTTCAATTAATAAATGTATAAAATCTAATGATTGACAAGATTTTCTACCATTAACAACTATATAAAAATTACTTACAGATATTTTTAATCTTTTCAATTCCTCTAAAATAAACCTAATTGCAGGAATATTCAAAGTAGGTTCACCACCTGTTATAGTTAGACTGCCAATAGAGCTAATATCCTCTAATACTTTTGTAATATACTTTTTATGTATATTTCTTTTTTGTGCTTCACCTCTTAAACAATGCGCACATTTCATATTACATTTGCGTGTTATCTCAATAGCAAATTCATTCAGTTGTAATTTCTTCTTTTCCATAACTTATTATCTTTAATTGTTTGATACAAAGGTATGGATTTTATTTGAATTATGCAAACATTTATCATATTATTTTGTGTTAATAAAACTTAATAGATTATAGTTAAAATTATATAAAATTAACAAAAACGCTACTGATATGTTGGAGACTATACTCTAATATTTTACTATTACCTATCATTTATTTCTGATAATACAAAGATAAGGATAATAAATGGAATTACCAAATTATTATCCTTATTAAATGTTAATTGAAAGTTAATTTATTTTTTATATATGTGTTCTTCCATAATTAACCAACCACTTAAATCGTATGTACGTTTAATGACTTCATCACAATTAAATATTTTAGCAATTTCAATTGCTTTATCATCATTTTCACATTTTATTTGTGTGAAGTTTTCGCATAATACTTGTGTTCTGCCCCAATTAATTAGCCCAACATATCTATTATTTGGAATAAAACCTTTAGCATGTGTTTTAATTGCATAATAAACACCTTTAAAAACTCTTTTACTCATAACTATACATTTTTAATTGTTACAAATTTACCATATTCTTATGTTATAATCATTGAAATAGTTTTCAAGTTCTTTCAAGCCCTCTAAACTATGAATACCGCCATTTTTATCTTTTACTTCAATATCAATAGTTTCGCCATAGTCATTTGTTAATGCTATTTCAGCAGTAGAGAAAACCTCTTTTACAATGTTTACTACTTCATCATTATTCTTTTTGCCTTTTACGATGTTTAATTTCATAACTTAAAACTTTTAATTGTTTATACTATATGTTCTTTTTCTATATTACAAAGATACAATAATCATTTGATATATGAAAGTATTTTGTGTTAATGAATATAAATTAATTCTTAAAAAATGTTAACTACTACTTGCGTTGAGGCTTATAAAAATAGGACTATCTATTCATCACGAACTGATAGCCCTTTCTAACAATTAAAATATTAGTTATGAAAACTAAATTATATTTTCTGTTAAGAATTTTTCTCCTTTTAAGTGCCTTATGTGTCCCTCATTATAAGTCATTGGTTTGGGATTAATAAAACAACTTTCAAAAGTAAATCTCGTATGTTTTCTATTATCTTGATTTTTATCAATGTTTTGTGTTTTAATGAATGAAGAGAAATACTGTTGAGTTAAATCATTTATTTTTACGTCACCATTAAATTCCATATCAACATTACCATTTTGTGTAATATATTGTGGTACTCCGTTTGGTGCTTTTACCAATACACTATCTTGATTATACTTCTTACATAGATTAATTGCAAGATTTTTTAAAGTGTTAAAATCTTTTTCATTTCCATTTCTATCGAAATTTAATACAATGTAAGAAGTTTCATATACTTGTTTTTCATTTTCAGTTCCTTTGTTTTCAATAAAGCCACCAAAGACAGGTACAAATGAAAATCCAGAATTTTTAATATCATTTAATAATTGTTTAGATAATTTATTATTGGTTTGATTATCATTTTCTCCACGAGAAGCTGATATGATTATAAAACCGTTATTATAATGTTTACCTAACAATCTATCAACCGTCATTTCATTTAAAGGCTGTAAAGGAAATGTATTGGTATCACCTACTTCCATATATTCTTTGATAAGATTATATTGTTTAGCTAAATTAGTATTGCATAACTTATCAAATTGTTCATTTATATTTTTTAAAATATTCATAATTTATCTAATTTTATTATATAAATAGTCATAATTTATCTAATTTTATTATATAAATAGTAGCTCTGATGGGAGTCGAACCCACACGTCTATAAAGACCTCAGTGTTTGAGACTGATGCGTACTACCAATTTCGCCACAGAGCCATTTTAAATAAGGGAAGAAGCGATGATTGTATTAGCTGATTATCAATCGGATTAGACATTAAAAGTAGTTAAAATGCTTATCTTCCCTTATTATATTTTAGATACTCAATTTAGTACTTTAAATCTTTTTATGCTCATTATACTTGTTAAGTATCTGTTTTGCACGTGAAGTTGTGAAACCTTTTTCATTGTATGTTTCAGCCATAATAGCCACACACTGATTAAAGATGCTTTCAACATTGGCAGCACAAACATTTACTTTCGGTGTGGAAAGTTGTTCTTTCAACTTTTGAATTTCAAGTTTAAGCTCTTTATTTTCAAGAGACAATTCCTTGTTTTTCTTTGCCAAAAGTTGTGCATTTTCTCCGTCTGCAATGTGCGACAAGATGTTCATAATACTTTCTTTCTGTTGGATAAGACGCTTGTTAATTTCGTCTTTATTCCAAATGTTACACATTGGAAGTTTGATAACAAGGTTATCATTGTACTTAACATCTACACTGTTTCCGTTCTTTTCAACTGTGAAGAATGCGAAACTTGTCTGAAATGGAAATTTTTCTGTTGCCATAATCTAATACTTTTAAAATTGTTTTTAATATATTACCTAACTCATTTGAGTACGTCTATCTCTTATTTTGATATTACAAAGGTAAGAACTTTCTCTGACATATCCAAATTTTATTTGTTAATTTTTTCCCAAAGTTCGTTAAAGGAATTAAACTTTATCATTTGTCCGTCTTTTTCAAAAGCAAGTGCAGTTTCTTTTCTTTCTTGATAGGTATCTCCATACCCTTGAAACGCATCCACACATATAGAACAATTGTTATCAATTGTTAAAATGGCTCGTCCTTGTTTACCAATTGATTTCAAACCTTTTCCTTTTACGCCCTCATGTTCTATTAATAAATTTGCCATGATACAGTATTATTTAGATGAAACATCAATTAAGAATGTACCTCTACTAATTGTAGTCGTATTGGTAATGCGGAAATTTCTTTTTTCGCAATAGTCCTCTACTTCTTCATAAGAAGAAAAACGCTTACCATTTACAATGTACTTTTCTCTCTGTTTTGAACTTTTCATTTTCTCAAAATTTTTCATATCATATAATCTTTAATTGTTTAATGCAAAGGTAAGCATTTAAAACTTACCTTGCAAATTTTCAGTGATTATTTAACTTTTTAATGCTTGCTTTAACAGATATTTGTTAATGTAAGGAAATGTTTTATTTAATTCCATTTCTTCCATAAAAAGTTTTAAAATATCATAATAAGTTTCATATTGTTTTGCGGCTTCTTTACAAGTGTCATTTATACCGTTAATAGCGTTTGTTGTGTACACATTTGAGTACATGATAACGCTTTTTACCTTGTTAAAGTTTTCTTCATCAAAATAATACACATCTTTTTCATTTGTTTGGTTTTTCACCTCAATAAATGAAATATCAAAACATGACATCAATTCAGTTAAAAAATAGCCACATCTTTCAAGTTTGATAGTACGCTTTTTACTATCAATTTTTTCAATGATGTTATAAAATCTATTTACCATATAAATTTCGGGATTGCAGATAGCAAATAACATCACATCAGGTATATTAATAACTTTTAACAAAGGCAAAGTCCTTTTCCATATTGGTTCATTGTACATATAATTTACCACAGGGTGTATTTTTCTTAATTCAGATTGAAAACGGTTGTTAAATTCTTCATCTAAATTAATAGAATAACCTAAACTTTTTGCATAGGCTTCAATACATTCTTTATCCATTATCATTCTGTTTGATAACTCTGATAAACTATTAATTACTTCTTCTCGATTTTTCATAAACTTATATGTTTTAATTGTTTAGTGCAAATGTAGGGCATTTTTTTGAAACTACCAAATTTTAGACCTTTTTTTAACTTATTTTCACACATGATTTATTTTTAGTTAAATTCACATAAAATATACCTATTGTTAATAAATCTTAACAATAGTCTATCTCTACATAGGTGCGAAATTACAAAATACTTTTCATATAAGCAAGTGTTTTAACATTTTTTAGTATTTTACTACTACCTTTTCTTTTTCTGTATCAAAGATAATGGAAATAATTGATATATACAAGTGTTTAACAGAGATTAACGTAATGTATTTTTATATGGCTTATATCAATGCTAAAAATGTATTTTAATGTTAATGAATGTAATTTGCTTGCGTATGTCAATTATAAATCTTACATTTGCATATCAAAATTAAAGAAGTACTAACAATTAAAGGTTTAAAGTTATGGACAAATTTAAAACAATTGAGAGCAAAGTTTTTGAAACGGTTGAAAATGCCATCAAAAATGATATAAGATACAAAGACTATTTTATAATAGTTCGTAGTGATAATTTTTATTATGTAGTTGGCAAAGATATAATTACATTAAATCTTATTTTAGATAAGGCTGTTAAAAATATATTTCGTTTTGATAATAGCGAGCTTGACTATATTTTATCATCACTTGTTCGTAGTGGTTTTAGAGTAGCAATTATCGAGAGTGAAAAATAATGTTCCACGTGAAACAATTTAGTTATGGAAAATAGAGAAGTAAAAGATATTGCAATAATCGCAAATTTATTAGACGGAAAAGTTAAATTTCGTAAAATCGAATGGTCTCAAATATTAATGGGTAAACATGGAGAAAGTTTTAATGATTTGTACTTTATTGGGAAAAAACATGGAGTATATTTTTATACAAGTAGAGCGAGTTTAGATAGATTATGTTATCTTAACAATAAAGATATGCCTACTTATGTGGTTTGTGAAGAAAGTAAAAATGTTTTTAAAATAGAATAAAAAAAATTAACTTGTTTTCAATTGCTATTGATTTTAAATTAATACACGATAGTTAGGGCTTGTGAAAGTCTTAACTATTTTTTTAATTTTTTAACTAAAAAAGTTAATATCTGTTGGAGACTATACTCTATATTATTACATATACCTTTTTATTTTTTCTTTATACAAATGTAAGCATTATATTTGATATATGCAAATTATTATCTAATTATTTTCTCTAAATTAAGTTTTATTAATATGAATAATAAAAGAAAGTGCAAATGTATTGTAGTCTCAAATATTGTTCTTATATTTGCAGTGTTGAAAGAAACAAGAATAACAAATAAATGTATAACAATTAAATTTTAAAGTTATGAAAGAAGTAAATTTTGTACTGTATTTTGGAGCAAACAGAGGTAAAAATGCGTTGAATAATCCTCAAACTGTGACAACTCATGCTAATTGTGATGCGGTTACACATGAAAAAGAAAATCTTTTTAAAGCGATTTATGGCTACTTAGTTGAATTGTCTGATATGGGTATCAGTTATGCAGTTAATTACATTGATTTAATTGATGAAAATGTACCTAATACGAATGCAAGTATAGTTTTAAAATTTAGGTATAATAGTATAGGTTTGTTATTAATGAATGAAATTTTAAGTATCATTCTTACAAATGGTTTATCTTATAATATGGATATTGATAATAAGATAATGTATATATACTATAAAATAGAAAAATAAATCAATTAATATTCTTTAACACAAAATATTTGGCTCGTATTGATAAAAGCACTATCTTTGTCATATCAAAATAAGAGATAATAAGTTTAACAATTTAAAAACTAAAGTTATGAATAGAATTAAATTTTTTGGTAGTGTTGGTATGGTAATGTTTATCATGTGGTTGTGCTTTTGGATGTTTGGCGGTTGGTATGTGAAAGGTAGTTTTGAAACATTCTCCTATATTTGGTTAGGTGTTTGTATGGCTGTTTTAGTTGCTGTTAATTACAAAGTAACTAAAATACATAAAGAGATAAGCAAATAAGTAGATAATTCAAGGTAGGGTAAATAAATAAGCCCTACCAATTAAAGATATTAGTAAGAACGGTTTAAGATTATATTTTAATGATATTAAAGAACAACAACTTAGAGGATATAAACTTTTATTAGGAATTAATTAATTCTTATTAACACAAAATATTTGGTAGGTATTGAAAAAATACCTACCTTTGTTGTGTAAGAAAAAAGGTAGGAGTAATATTATAAAGTATAGTCTCCAACAGATAAAATATAAAACTGTTAATAAATACAAAAATTTTAATATTATTTAACATAAAAAACTATTGAAATATTTTGGTATATCGAATATTATTCGTACATTTGCATATCAGAAATAAAGAAATAAGTTATTAACCATTGTTCCACGTGGAACAATTAAAAATTTAAAGTTATGGGTAATGTTTATTACATGGATAAAGAAACATTTGTTTTGAAAAGCAAACAACAAATTTTGGTTTATAATTACATGATTGAAGATTTAAAAAACATTCTTCCAATTGTGCAAAAATTTGACCAAAGGTTTTTAACCAAAAGATTAACTACTGCAATAGAAAAAGTTTTGAAACATTGCATAGTTAGTTTACACGCTGATAAAATAAAAATCAGCATACAAGGAGAGTTAAGATACGTTAAAGGTGGTGGCTATATTGAATGGGATAGTTACGATATAGATTTAGATGTTAATAGACTTGGTTGGTTGTTAAATTCTGAAAAAAGTATTGAAAACATTCAATCAACTATTAATTACTTTGAAAAACAGATTAACGAATACCAACTATGTATCACTAACTATGATGAATTTGTTAATAAACGTTTAGAAATTGAAAAACAAATTGAAGAATACCAAAAACTTGTGCCTTATTGTATGCGAACAAGTTTTAGCGTATATGGTACTAAATACTATATAGACGAACTAAAATAAATGTTAAATTATTTGCAAAGGTAGAAAACAAAATCTACCTTTGCAAATAATAAGTAATAACCATTTTAAAACGTTTTAAGGCATGAAAAAGCTATTGTTTAATACTTTATCAAAACAGATAAAAGAACTTGAAAAAACGGCTAAAAACACTATTTTAGCTCTATTAAATGAGATACCAAACAAAACATATCAGACTGATAAAATAGATGAAGAAAAAATTATAATAACCTATGATAACGAAAAATTTGCTTTTGTAGGCTGTTATATTGATAAAACAAAAGGCACATTTACATATAATCTACATGATGGGTTAAAGTTATTAGGCTATAAAATAATAAATGATGATGATATGATAAGCGAAATATTATACAATAAACTGTATGAAATAGAGCTTTTTAATATTGATAATATTCAACTATTAAACGTTATAAAATACATCAATGAGATAGAATTTTCTGAGGATTAAGATTTATTAACTAAAATAATTTGGTAGGGAATGAAAATTTCCCTACCTTTGTTTCAAACAATTAAATAGAATAGTTATGGAAGAAAAAATTAAACAATTTGTTAAACAGCTAAATGAAAAATATCCTGAATATGTGGCATCCTATACACAAGGAAAAAAATTTTACAAAATATGGAGAACATTTGGTGCACAAAAATGTATCTATAGTAGCCAAATGTTAATTTTTTTAATATATTTTAACTAAAAAAATATAAATGTGTTGGAGACTATACTCTAAGAAATTACTCTTACCTTTTTTATTACATTACAAAGATAAGAATAATTTCTTTAAGTACCAAATATTTGATTAATTTTTATTGTTCATTAACACAATATAGTTTTAAAGTTAATTTTGTGTTAAAGATAGAAAAATACTTTTGTGCATATCAAAATTAAAAGCAATAAAGTTATGAAAGCAAAAAATTACATTCCGCAAATTTCTGTTTATTACAGTGAGAGAAACTATGATAACTATAATAACGCCATACAACAAGCTATAAAGCGTTTTAAAGAGTTTTATTCCCGTTTTGATAAAAGACTACTCACAACAAAGAAAAAAGTTAATGTGAACATAAAAGGGCACATTTTAAATGTGAATATTGACTTTAATAAAGTACATTATTCACAATGTTATGAGATAGTAAACTATAACGAAATAAAAGGGCTACAAATCAATTATTAAAGATATGGCACGAAATATAAGTCTTTCAACCGTAGAGAAAATTTTTAATAATTTAGGTGATGTTAAATTAGAACCTAAAGTTTATAAACAAATTGAAAAAGAATTACGATTTGAGGGGAGAGATAAAAGGTTTGATTTGTTTGTTGAGGCTGGCACAAATAAATCTACACTCTTTAAATTTATGAAAAAAAGATACTATGTTTACTATGATTATAGTATTAATTTAATTCTTATCTTTGTACTATCAAAATTAAGGAAATTATTAACAATTAAAAAATAAAAGTTATGGCAATATTCGGAAATTTCGTAGGTAAAAAAGATTTAGAATTAACAAACGAAGAAAAAGAAATGTTTATGAATTTCTTCAAAATGAAACTTTTTAACTATCATAATTGCAATTTTGAAAAGGTATTAACAATTCAAGATGTAAAAGAAGAATGTTACACAAGTTTCACAGATTTTAAATCATATTACTTTATTTTCAAACCAAAAGAAAGTTTAAACGGGAGAAATATTAAAAGAGATAGAGTTATTGATTTTTCGGGTATTTCTTTTATAATTCGCAAAGAAAGCGGTTTTTTAGAGATAAAAAATGAAGAAGAAAACATAAATGCACCCGAATTTCAATATGCTTTAAGTATCTGTATTCAAGGAAAACAAATAAGGTATAAGCATAGAAATATAGAAAGTATTTCTTTAAAAGATTCGTTTCAGTTTGGCACTGAATTAAACGATTTCGATTTTTCAGCTACTTTCTATGACTTATATAGAACACTTTATGGCTTATATAAATAAGTTAATCATATTAAGTAATAATAAAAAATAGAGTAGTTATGAAAGAAAAATATTTTATAGTTGTAAACGAAACAAAGAAAGAAATATACTTTGCGTCTAAAAATCAATTCAGAGCGCAACATTTTACAAAATTCATTTACAAAAAATATGATAAACACGTTTCTTGTGTGCCACGTTATTTGACACAAAAAGAAATAGAGGAATATAAAGATATAATCAGTAAAAGAGATTAAAATAAATTAAATGTTAAGAATTTAATAGTTCTTAACATTTTTTAACTTCTTTTTATATATAAAAAATAAAGTATAACGGAGACTATACTTTAGAATATTACTTCTACCTTTTCCCCTTTTGGAACACTACAAAGATAAGAAGAATATTTGAAACTAACAAATTTATTCCAATGATTAACATTTAATTAACTCTTAAAGTGTATTATGTTAATCAATATTAATAAATCACGTTTTATTTGGTAGATATAAAATTAATCCATATATTTGCAATATCAAAATTAAAACAAAGAAGTTATGGAAAAGAATTTAGAGTATTACAGAGAACAATGTCAAGAAATTGCAAACATGATTGCAAATGAAGTAACGGACGCAAAAAGCGTTAAAATTGATTGTGGCGACTTTTGTCCTTACTTGTGCTTTATTAGAATAGACGCACTTGACGAAAAAGACTATCCTAACAACATTTCGGATAATAGTATCTTTATAGATATTAAAATAGACTTTCAAGAAAATAAATTTGAATTGATTAGAGGTGGGCACATTTGGCTATCTCCAAAAGACAAAAAAACACCACAATTTAAATATTTGGCTATGCGTGGTATGTTTGATATTGCAGAGGAAAAAGGAGTTAAGAAAATGCGCAAAACAAAGCATAAGGACAATAAAACAACCGCTAATAAAATAGCTCTTTACTTCAATGAAGTTATGAAAGCTGTAAAAGAATATACAGGCGGTTATCCTTACAAACAAGGAATTGAAGAGTGATTAACATTTATTAATACAAAACATTTGGTAGGAATGAAATAATTTCCTACCTTTGTATCAAACAATTAAAGATAACAAGTTATGAACAAAGAAAGAATTTTAACTTTCCGCTGTTTGCGGACTAAAAATATAAGTATGCACTTAATTAGAGATAAGACCATATAAAAAATTATATGTAATATAGAATGAATTTATAGATTAAGAAAATAATACAAAAGCTCTGATGTTAATATTATTATCAGAGCTTTTTTTAATTACTATTTTTAATATTTTTTATAAATACGTGACGGAGACTATACTTTAAAGTTTTAACCTTACCTCTTCGTTTTTCTTACATTACAAAGATAAGGATAATAATTCAATCTACCAAACATTATTAAGTATTTAACATTACTTTAACATAAAATATTTAATATGTTAATATTGTGTTAAAGATATGATATTACTTGCATATATGAAAAATAACATATATCTTTGCACTATCAAAATTAAAGTAATAAAGTTATGATTGGAAAAGATAAAAGTTACATTAAAAGTAACGAGATTACAGAAGTGAAACTAAAAGCATTTAGAACCTCTTTTTCAAAGGATATTCTTCTTTGTGGGGAAAGTATTACAGATAGGCAAAAAGTATCTCAAAAGTGCTTAGATTATCTCTGTGATAAATTTAAAATTGAAAAAGTGAAACTAACAGTTTTAAATAAGCCACAAAGAAAAAAAGCAAATGGCAAAACTTTAGGTTTTTATACTGTTGGGAGACATCATATCACAATATATAATTTAACAGCTACCACACAAAAAACTGTATCTATAAAAACTTTTTACGATACATTATTACATGAATTTATGCACCATTACGATTATAAAGTTTTAAAACTTGAAAATAGTCTGCATACAAGCGGTTTTTATCAAAGAATAAGCGACTTAAAAAATAAACTTCAGTAAATAGAACTTTTTAACATAAAACATTTGGTGGTTACAAATAAATGCTTTATCTTTGTAACATCAAAAATAAAGAAGTTATTAACCTTTTAAATTTTAAAGTTATGTTATATAGTGGTGAAACCGTTTTTTTAAAAAGTACTGATAATGCAAAAGCAAATGTACTCTGTAAACAAGTTAATAAAATAACTGCAAAAAAATTCTATGAAAAAGGAGTTAAAGTTTGGCTACATCCTTGCAATTTAACACTTAATAACGTTTGGCAAGTGCCTTATCATTTCCAAAAAAGCGAAACAAATACTGAATGTTTTGATAGCCTTGTTAATTCTTTCAGATATTATAACTGTGACAGCCAAAGAGGTAAAAGAATTATTTTCTTTGCCGAATGTGATAATAAGGGAAAATTACTTCATTCTTAAAAACTGACAGTATGACAAACATATTATATATAGGGCTATTTACAGCCCTTTTAATAGCACTTTTTTTCTTTGCAATGAAAGTATTATCTAAGCAAAGAAAAGCTAACAGAGAGGAAAAAACTCGCTTTATTTGGGCGAATATAAGATATAAAACATAACTTTAGATTTATAGAACTTAATTTTGATGAAAAAATGCACCCGTTTGTGAAAATAGGTGCATTTTGCTTTTATTAACACAAATAATTTGTATATGATAAATAAATCACTTATCTTTGTTATATCAAAATTAAAGAAGTTACTAACAATTAAAAAATCAAAGTTATGACACATTTTAATGTACACCCACAAGTAGTAAATATTACAGGGGCTAATAATAGCAATCAAATAACAAAAGAATACTATGATTTTTTAGTAGGCGAGATTAATAGAGGTACAATCAAAAAAGCTGTTTGTCGTATTGAAAATAAAGTATTTGGCACAGTGTCTTATCATTTAATATCGTATTAACATTCAAAATTAAAAATTTAAAGTTATGGATAATAATTTACAAGAATTTAGATTTAATACAGGTGTAAAAGTATATAGTTTTTGCCCTCCAGTTCCTTGTGTGGGTGAATATCAAATTGTAGACGGAAACGGAGTTAAAATAATTTTGTTTTATTGTATTGATGTTCCGAAAAATGCTACTTTCTTATTTGCTTGTGATACGCCTAATTTAGACAAAGCAAAAGAAAATAATGTGATAGTAAGGGAAATTATAAAAGGCGGTTTATGCTCCAAATACGCTTATTTTAAAATTTATTAACACAAAATATTTGGTACATATCAAAAAAATACTTATCTTTGTTATATCAAAATTAAAGAAGTTACTAACAATTAAAAAATCAAAGTTATGAAGAAGTTAATGTTTATCAGTTTCGTTGCTGTTTTGTTTTGTTCATGTTCTAATACAATTGATGGCGCAAAGTTTTCAGAGTTATATAAACTTGAAACAAGTTATCATAAATTAGATACATTGCAACCAAAAAATATATTTAATGATAGCAATCGTGAATTATTAGATATGATTAATAACAAAATTAAAATAACTGATGAAGAAATAAAAACAGTTATTTTAAAGTTAAAAAAAGAAAAAGAAAACAAATTTGTTGCTGGTTTCACAAAATTAAAAAATAGTGAAAAGAAAGCATATAAAGAAAAAATCGAAGAAATAAAAAGTTTAAATAAGATAAGAAACGAAAAAAGACAAGAAGCATTAACATTTTTAAAAGAAAATAAATAATATGAATTAACTATATTTAACAAGAATAATTTGGTAGGCATACAAAAAATGCCTATCTTTGTATATGTCAAAAGAGAAGTGCTAACAATTAAAAAAGTAAATTATGAAAAAGTTTCAACTAAGTTTTCAAGCAAGAAAGATTAATGCAATCGGAATTGTTTACAATAACTCTGCAACTGTGGTTGCAGATAATTTACAAGAAGCGACAAATTATCTTTACACAATCTTTGAGCATATAAAAGATATAAAAATTGTGAAAGAAACTAAAACAAATATGGAAAAGGGAATTGTTAAACATAGTTAAAAAAATTGTTCCACGTGGAACACCCCCTACATGGGGGCTACCCCCTGTCTCTTATACACATCTCCGAGCCCACGAGACGGAGCT
>ENA-OZWX01000067-OZWX01000067.1-human-gut-metagenome-genome-assembly--contig:-NODE-67-length-26240-cov-9.200840_pt1 | contig 26240 bp, 20 predicted proteins | sample MGYA00244851_ERZ654086 | MGnify/ENA primary metagenome ERZ654086 (study PRJEB26926, sample SAMN06164958) | human gut metagenome | biome: ENVO:00009003; feature: ENVO:2100002; material: ENVO:00002003... | reverse complement strand
TGACCATTCAAACCGTACGATGTTAGTTTAGCGTCTATAAAGCATTGCAAACGAACGAGTTAAAAGCAAAAAGTATTTTTTAAACGTTCGTTTAAAAAACACCCTTTAAGAGTACAAAAGGCTTCATTCTATTTTTGCAAAAAGCCATAACAAATCTCCAATTTGAAGCCATTTTCAACCTATTAGTAATCAATAGTATACCTGCAATATTCAAAGAGATTTCCATTTTATTTGAAAAAATATTTTGTAATGTCATTTCTTGACGTTACCTTTGCGTCTATTAAACGAACGTTTAAAAAACACTTCCCTCCCCCTTACTTTAATTCCTTTTTCGTTAATATAAGATACGCGCGCAGGCGCATCATTCTTTTTCTTTTATAAAAGTGTGTGTTACATTAATATAACAACAGGTATAGCTACCTCCCCCTATCTATAACATCACAAACACACTTTCCACAAAAAGGAAATTATTGGAATAAAGAAGAAGATGCAATGCCACTATTTGTTAACTTTGCATCCGATTTGTTAGCAAATTATAAATAAACACTTTTCTAATTGTGACTATCATGTTAAAAAAACTCCAATTGAAGTGAAGATGCTTCAGGAGACAGACATCCAAGTGATTTACCGTAAAGAAAGCGAAAAAACGCGACTCGTAATAGAGGTATTATCGCAGACACACAAGCGCTTACGCGTGAAGTATGCGGATCGGAAAATATTCCTATCCCCTTTACTGCTGATAAATCCTACAAAGACGCATGGACTGCAAGGAGTCAGGCAATTGTCGAGAACGCTGCACCTGCTCGTAGACTTCATGGATGCGGACGGAGGAGCCAACACTCTGAACCCGGAGTGCATTGAAGATGAGATATATAAGTTATACAACGAACTATATCCCGTAATGTGAGAAAAAAGGTAATAAAGACATCGCTATCAAATTGTAGAAAAAACGGCTTTTCGCAGGAAAAGCCGTTTTTGGTTCATAGCGATATAATGCAGACTTTTGCAGCGCCAATAAGGCAAACTAAAACAAAATAAATGGAAAGTATTTCAGTAACCACCTATCGTGGTTTCAGCACCGTCAACGGAGAGACGACACTCGCGCAGGACATGGCGGACATCAAGAACGGCAAATATGCCAGACTAATCATCAAAATTGCCTCCCTCGTGATACAGGGCAAGACGGAAGAAGCCAACAACGTAAAGAAACAACTGCCTTTCCGAACTCTCACAGCAAACTATCGCGAAAGAAGGTTGGCATACGGCATTATCCGCTACAATCCGGTTATCACCCTCGACCTCGACGAACTGGAAGAAGATCGTCTGGAAGCCATACGGAGCCTGATCAACAACGACCCGAACACCTTAGGCAGCTTCCTGTCTCCCAAAAGGCATGGTTACAAAATTTTCGTGTTCAGGCAGACCGAATATGCATGTCGGCTACGCGCAGAGCTGCTGCAAGGAGAAATAGACTACGGGGGTCTGGAAGAGGTACACTCGAAACTGTACAACGACGCCAAACAATATTACGAGGCATTGCTTGGAACGGAGATAGACGGCAGCGGCAAGGACATATCGAGAGGCTATTTCATCTCCTATGATCCGGAAGCCTATCTGAACACGACATTGCAGCTGCAAATAGAACCATTGGCAGTCCACATCATCGCTCCCGAAAAAGGAGCGAAAAAACAGCCGGTAAGAAAACCTGCCGGCATGGAGGTGTGTCCCCGCACCGCAGCTTCTCCCCTGCCCGAAGCAGAGCCCTGGGAGAAACTGCTATTCTCCAAAGCGGTGACCGCCGTAAAACGCAGCATGAAATTCAAAAAGGGAAACCGTAACAATTTCCTCTTTGCGCTGGGGAATAAGTGCTATGCCAAAGGACTTGACGAAGAAAAAGCCATCGGGCTGGCGCAAAAGGACTTCGGCAAAGATGACCTCGATGTCCGCACACCTTTGCACAACGCCTACATCTACACTGACAAGACTACCGATACCACCACCCGGAAAGAGGATAAGCAACCGGTCATCAACCGCGTAATGGACTTTCTGCAAGCACACTACGGCATACGCCGGAACATGATTCTGGACCGTCTGGAATTCACCGTCTGCAACGAGTCTTCGACTTCCTCCGCAGGCTACCGTCCCATGCGGGGAAAAGATTATAACTCCATATTCGTGGATCTCCAATTGGCAGGCATCTCCTGTTTCCAGAATTTCCTCAAGGCAGTGATAGATTCGGACTACGCCAAAGAATTCAACCCCTTCACCGACTATCTGGACAGGCTTGCGCCCTGGGACGGGACGGACTATATCGGCCAACTGGCGGAAACCGTACAGACCGAAGACCAACCGCTATGGACAGAAGGTTTCCGGAGGTGGCTCGTGGGAATGGTGGCATGCGCATTGCGCGAAGACGAGATGAATCAGCTTGTGATTATCCTTTACAGCGAACAGGGCAAAGGAAAAAGCAGTTGGATTCGCCACCTGCTGCCGCCCGAATGGAAAGAATACTTCTACAACGGCATCATAGACCCTGCCAACAAAGACCATGAACGGTTATTGTCCACACGCATCATCATCAATATGGAAGAGTTTGAAGGCGTGAAACCGGGAGAACTCGCCGCCCTGAAAAGGATTATCGCGCAGGACAACATAACACAGCGTAAGGCTTATGACGTAGAAGCGTTTACGCTGGCGCGACACTCCTCGTTCATCGGCAAAAGATTGACTTCTACGATCTTGAAGTCCTGGCAAACAAAACAGACGGAGAAGGCGGCACATCCGGCGGCGGAGGAGTTGACGGAGGCGAAGAGGAAGACCCGCTGGGCTGAGAATATTCCCCGTTCAACGAACGGATCTCGGAGCTAATGCCATGAATGTGTAAGAGGGCCCCCTCTTTTTTCCGGGTTCTTTCCTCAATCAAAACGGCAACGGCCCGTCCGTTCCCACCCCGCCGAACGGATTATCGGTTTGCGGCAGGTAGTCGGCGGAAGACGGTGGTGGTGGCGTAGAGGGGCTGCCTATGGGTGCATTCATGCGCGAGCCGAAAGTAGCTCCTCCTCCACCCTCGGTGGGTGGAGGAATAATCATATCGTCCTCCGGATTCTGGAAACGGGTGTACTGTCCGATAAAGCGCAGACGCACATCGCCCACAGCACCGTTACGGTGCTTGGCTATGATGATCTCTGCCATACCGCGCAAATCGCTGCCGTCGGCAGATGTATAAATCTTATAATATTCGGGACGGTGGATGAAACATACCATATCGGCATCCTGCTCAATGGCTCCGGACTCACGAAGGTCGCTCAACTGCGGACGCTTGCCCTCTTCCCCTTCACGATTCTCCACTCCACGATTCAACTGTGACAGGGCGATGATGGGAATGTTCAGCTCCTTGGCCAGTCCTTTCAATGAACGCGAAATCGTGCTGACCTCCTCCTGACGGCTACCGAAAGACATGCCGCTGGCGTTCATCAACTGAAGGTAGTCGATGATTATCACCCTTACCCCATGCTCGCGGACCAGACGGCGGGCTTTGGTGCGAAGTTCAAAGACGGAAAGCGAAGGAGTGTCGTCCACGTAGAGCGGTGCATCCAGCAGGTCGCGCAACTTATAGTCCAACTGCTGCCATTCGTAGTCGGCAAGCTGTCCGCTCTTAATCTTCTCACTCGGAATCTCGCACACGTTGGAGATGAGACGGTTCACCAACTGCACGTTGCTCATTTCAAGGGAGAACAGGGCGACGGGATTGCGGAAATTCACCGCAATGTTCTTTGCCATGGAAAGCACAAATGCCGTTTTACCCATGGCAGGACGGGCGGCGATGATGATGAGGTCGGAATTCTGCCAGCCGGAAGTCATCTTGTCCAGCTTCGTAAATCCACTCTCCAAACCACTCAAACCGTCGGTACGCGCGGCAGCTTTCTGAATAAGGTCGTACGCTTCGGCAATAACCGGATTGATCTGCGTGTAATCCTTCTTCATGTTCTGCTGCGAAATCTCGAACAGCTTGCCTTCGGCCTCCTGCATCAGATCGTCCACGTCGAGCGTCTCGTCGAACGCTTTGGACTGGATGTTGCTGGTGAATGTTATCAGCTCGCGCGCCAAAGCCTTCTGGGCAATGATGCGGGCATGATATTCGATGTGTGCAGAAGATGCGACTTTGCTGCTGAGCTGGGTTATATAGAACGGACCACCCACCTCTTCCAAGTCTCCACGCTTGGCAAGCTGCTCTTTCACCGTAAGAATATCCACCGGTTTCTGGTTGACTGCCAAGTCCGTAATAGCGGAATATATCAGTTGATGCCGATGCTCATAAAAAGATTCGGGACGGAGAATTTCGCTCACCAGTGAATAAGCGTCTTTCTCGATCATCAATGCACCGAGCACAGCTTCTTCCAGTTCCGGCGCTTGCGGCTGTATGCGCCCGTAGTCGTTGACGGGTTGGGGCGTTTTAGCCTTCGGAGTACGTGTAGTTCGTCTTTGTTCTGCCACTTTTTTTGAATGTAAGAATTAAAAATTATGAAATAACAGTCCGCCTTTTCAAAAGGGAGAGCAAAGATAAACGATTTTATTGATAGCTATCCAAAAAACGTTGTTAAGTTTTCAATCTACTATGAACAGAATTCATTAACTTTGTCTCCGGAGTTCATTTTAACGAGCTGTTTGTTATTTTTTTAATTTTCAATTCTTAATTCTCAATTGAACAATGCTGACCTTTCCGAATGGCAAAATAAACCTGGGACTGAATATTACGGAGAAACGTCCGGACGGATACCATAACCTTGAAACCGTATTCTACCCCATTCCCATTGAAGATGCGCTGGAAATAAATCTGCTGCATGAAGGCAGTAGAAAGTATTGCCTGCACCAAGCCGGCATCGAAATAGCGGGTGAAGCGGAAAACAACCTGGTGGTGAAGGCTTACAAACTGCTGGACGAACTGTTCGACCTGCCACCGGTGGATATCCACCTGTTCAAGCATATCCCTTCGGGGGCGGGACTGGGTGGAGGTTCGGCAGACGCCGCGTTCATGCTGAAACTGCTGAATGAAAAATTCAACCTCGCCCTAAGCATTGAAAGCATGGAAGACTATGCCTCCCGACTGGGTGCTGACTGCGCTTTCTTCATCCGGAACGCGCCTACTTATGCGGAAGGAATCGGCAATGTATTCTCGCCTGTCTCCTTATCGTTGAAAGGGTATCAGCTCTGGCTGGTGAAGCCGGATATATTCGTTTCTACGCGGGATGCCTTCTCACAGATAAAACCGCACCGTCCGGAACGGCCACTGAAAGAGACGATACAACTACCCGTTGAAGAATGGAGAAACTGCATGGTGAATGACTTTGAGGAGAGTGTATTCCCGCAATTCCCCGCTATCAGGGAAATCAAAGAGGAAATGTACAGGCAAGGTGCTGTATATGCGTCAATGAGCGGTTCGGGCTCATCGGTCTATGGGATATTCAAACCAAACGCCTCCTTGCCGGATATAGATTTCGGCAAGGAAGCGTTTGTATACAAAGGAAAGCTGGCTGTGTGATTTAGTACACTTCCACCTTTCCTGCAATTCGTTTGGCTTTATCGCGCAGCGCGTCAAGGTCGCTATCCAGCGGCGCATAGCACAATACAACTCCCATGCGGCGATTGACGCGGGTGGTCGGCTTGCCGAAGATGCGCAAGTAGGTGTCTTCTTCTTTCGTCACTTCCTCCATGCCCCGGTAATTGGGACGTTCCTGACTGGCAATGGTGGAGAGAATGACGGCGCTTGCACCCATCCGTTCTTGCTTGATGTTCGGGATAGGCAGGCCAAGAACGGCGCGGCAATGCAATTCAAACTCGTTCAAGTTCTGTGTCCCTGCCAAAGTAACCATACCGGTATCGTGCGGACGCGGAGAAAGTTCGGAGAAGTAAACGCCGTTCTCATGGCTCAGGAAAAACTCCACTCCCCACAAACCGGCCCCTGTCAGGGCACGCGTCACTTTCTCTGCCATTTCCTGCGCTTCCTTTAAATGAGTAGGATCAATGTGGGCAGGCTGGAAACTCTCACGATAGTCACCACCCTTCTGCACATGGCCGATAGGCGGACAGAACAGGGTGGGCCCGTTCTTCTGGGTAACCGTCAACAGGGTGATTTCACTGTCGAACTTGATGAACTCTTCGATAATCAGCTCTTTGATGTCGCCACGACTGCCGTTGCAGCCATATTCCCAAGCGTGCTCCAGCTCGTCGGCACTCTTCACAAGCGACTGTCCCTTGCCGGAAGAAGACATCAACGGTTTCACCACACAAGGGAAGCCGATCTTTTCGGCGGCAGTTTTCAGTTCGTCCAAAGATTTGGCATAGAAATATTTGGCGGTTTTCAGTCCCAGTTCTTTGGCGGCAAGATCGCGGATGGCTTTACGGTTCATAGTAAAGTTTACTGCGCGCGCACTGGGCACAACCTGAATTCCTTCTTTCTCAAAGTCGTACAAGCGCTCCGTACGGATAGCCTCAATTTCCGGTACGATAATGTCCGGCTTGTGTTTGCGTACTACACGTTCCAATGCGTCACCGTCCAGCATGCTGAACACTTCACATTCGTCTGCCACTTGCATGGCAGGTGCTCCGGCATAAGAATCGCAGGCAATGATGTATTGGCCTTTACGCTGGGCGGAAATCACAAATTCCTTACCCAGTTCACCGGAACCTAACAGTAAAATCTTTTTCATCTTCAGTATCAGTTATTATAGAATTACGGCAAAGATAGGGAGAAAAAAACGATATAAAAAGAAATACGGGAAGTTAACTTCATTCTCCCTATGAAGTCAGCTTCCCGCAATTATGATGTCGGCAAACAGTCACCTTTATTTCAGTGAAACGGCCTCCCCCTCTTATTGATGTTGCTCTCTCAACAAATCGTTAACAGTCTTGACCGGATTGAATGTAGTGAGGGGCACTTCCACAAAGACTGTATTCCAATCGCTCATCGCACCGTTCCAAAGTCCGGGAAGTTCCAGTGCTTTAAGGTCTTTACCGTTCTTCGACTTATAAGAAATGAATCCGGTGGCCTTATCCACATACTTCACCAAATCGAACTTGTGCCCTTTATAGTCGCGTACGGCACAAACCAAGTCCACCGGATTGAAGTGCGTGCCTTTTTCAAACATATCCTTCTTCTCCGGATCGTTCATGTCAATCTGTGAGCTTTCGAGAATTTGCAGAGAGATTGTGCCGTCGCTGTTATAAGCAAGGAACGGACCACCACCCGGTTCGCCCACATTCTTCACCATACCGCAAACACGCATCGGACGGTTCAGCTTGTTCTTCAGGTAAATCACCAGCTCGGCATCTTCCAAGTTCTTTGTCTCCGGATTCTTGCAGAAAAGTTTCTTTTGCACGAACTGCAAGATATCAAGCACCTGCTCATGCGTGTATTTACCGCTGTCCAGCAGTTGCAGGTAGGCAAATGCCTGCTGCTGCAAAGTGATGAGCACACCGGCTATCAGCTTCTTGTACAATACGGTATCACCTTTCAGTTTATCGGGCACTACATTATCTATGTTCTTGATGAAGATTACATCAGCATCAAGATCGTTCAGGTTTTCAATCAACGCGCCATGCCCACCCGGACGGAACAGGAGCTTGCCGTTATCGCGGAAAGGCTTGTTCTCCATATCGGCGGCAACGGTATCGGTGCTCGGCTTCTGCTCGGAGAAACTGATGTTGTAGTCCACACCGTATTTCTTGGCATAGGCGGCCGCCTTCTCGTCCACCAGCGCCTTGAACAATGCACGATGTTCGGGAGATACGGTGAAGTGAACATTCACCTTGCCGTTCTTATTGGCCGCATAAAGCGCACCTTCCACCAAATGTTCCTCCAGCGGAGTACGGGCACCGTCTTCGTATTTGTGGAACTTCAACAGCCCTTTCGGGAGCGCACCGTAGTTCAGCCCTGCCGACTCAAGCAATGCAGCAACCACTGCCTTGTAATCTCCGGCAGCCAGCAATGCGGGAATGTCCTTACCGGCTGTTTTCAGGCAAGCGGCGTTCAAGTCATCATAGAAAGCAAACTTCTCGATTTTCTCAAAGAATGTTTTCTCGAACCCCGATTGGGGAGCGTCGTAGTCTGCTCCAAGAAATTCAAACAAATTCTTGAACATACGGCTTGCCGCACCCGATGCAGGAACAAATTTCACAACAGTCTTGTCCGTCTGGGTGTATGTTTCCCATGCATCCAAGTATTTTTTCTGTTCATCGGCATCCGGAGCAAGGATACCCTGTCCCACAGAAGCGGCGGCAAATAATTTCAAATATGGAAATCCTTTCTCGAAGCATGCCAATTGCTCGGCAATCTGCTCTTCGGATATGCCTTTTTTAGCAAGCAGTTCTTTGTCTTGGGGTGTTATCATAATATCTAATTTTATTAATTGATGCCCAAAAATACAAAAAAAGCACAAGTGCCGTCAAGAAAAGGAAGAAAAAAACTATCTTTACAGCAGAAAATACGGACGATTATGGAAACAGATGAATTTTTCACTACCGGAGAGAAGCGTTTGCTCTTCGTTCTCTACCGAAAATTGTTACAGCTTTCCGGAGACACGCTCCACAAAGGCGATTGCAAAAAACTGAAAACACATCTTGTAAACTCTATACAGAACAACCGCATACAACGGGATATTTTCGGTCTGAACCCCATTATCAAAGATATGCAGACCGCCGTCATCGTAGCGGAAGAAATAGGAATGAAGCGGGCATCCATTCTGGGATTGATGCTCCACGACTCCGTACGTTGCGGCACCTGTACTTCCGAAGAAGTGGAACGGGGCTACGGCGAAGATGTGGCAGGTATCATACGGGGCCTGATCCGGGTAAACGAACTTTACTCCAAAAGCCCCACCATCGAGTCGGAAAACTTCCGCAACCTGCTGCTGTCATTTGCAGAAGACATGCGCGTCATACTCATTATGATTGCCGACCGCGTGAATGTCATGCGGCAGATAAAAGACAGCAGGAATGATGAAGCACGCAAGCAGGTTGCCAATGAAGCCGCCTATCTGTATGCTCCCCTCGCCCACAAGCTGGGACTGTACAAGCTAAAATCGGAACTGGAGGATCTTTCACTGAAATATACAGAGAAAGATGTTTACTATCATATCAAAGAGAAACTGAACGAGACAAAGGCCTCACGAGACAGATACATAGCCGCTTTCATCGCTCCCGTCCAAAAGAAACTGGAAGAAGCGGGGCTGCACTTCCACATCAAGGGACGCACCAAATCCATCCACTCCATCTATCAGAAGATGAAGAAGCAGAAGTGCCCTTTCGAAGGCGTATACGACTTGTTCGCCATTCGCGTAATTCTGGACTCCGAAATCGAAAAGGAGAAACTGGAATGCTGGCAGGCATACTCCATCGTAACGGATATGTACCAGCCCAACCCCAAGCGTTTGCGCGACTGGCTGTCTGTGCCCAAAAGCAATGGCTACGAGTCGTTGCACATCACCGTAATGGGCCCCGAAGGCAAATGGGTGGAAGTGCAGATACGCACCGAACGTATGGACGAAATTGCCGAACGCGGCCTTGCAGCGCACTGGAGATATAAGGGAATCAAAGGTGAAAGCGGTCTGGACGAATGGCTTACTTCCGTACGTGAAGCGCTGGAAAACTCCGACAGTAGCGGACTGGAAACAATGGACCAGTTCAAGCTGGACTTATACGAAGACGAAGTGTTCGTCTTCACTCCCAAAGGAGACTTATTTAAACTGGGCAAAGGTTCCACCGTACTCGACTTCGCTTTCCATATCCACAGCAAACTGGGTTGCAAATGCATCGGAGCAAAAGTAAACGGCAGGAACGCACAGCTGAAGCAGATACTGAACAGCGGCGACCAAGTGGAAATCATGACTTCCAACACGCAGACCCCCAAACAGGGCTGGCTGAACATCGTCACAACTTCCAAAGCACGCACCAAGATACGGCAGGCACTCAAGGAAATGGCTGCCCGCCAGCATGCATTTGCCAAAGAAACACTGGAACGCAAATTCAAGAACCGGAAAATAGAATATGACGAGGGCACGATGATGCGCCTCATCAAACGCCTCGGCTTCAAAGTGGTGACGGACTTCTATCAGAGCATCGCCGACGAAACGCTCGACGTGAACGACATCATAGACAAGTACCTTGAACTGCAGAAACGGGAAAACGATACGCACGACGACATCGTCTACCGTAGCGCCGAAGGTTATAACCTGCAAGCAGCCGCCCTGCCCGAAGAGACAAATGCCAAAGAGGACGTGCTCGTCATCGACCAAAACCTGAAAGGGCTGGACTTCAAACTGGCACGTTGCTGCAATCCAATCTACGGCGACGAGGTATTCGGCTTTGTCACCGTAAGCGGCGGTATCAAAATACACCGTTGCGATTGCCCGAACGCGAGCGACCTGCGCGAGCGTTTCGGATACCGTATCGTAAAGGCACGCTGGGCGGGTAAATCCCAAGGGACCCAGTACCCCATCACACTGCGTGTAGTGGGGCACGACGACATCGGTATCGTAACGAACATCACTTCCATCATCTCCAAAGAAACCGGAATCACGTTGCGGAGCATAGGCATAGATTCGCACGACGGCTTGTTCTCCGGTACACTGACCATCATGGTGGGCGACACCGGACGTCTGGAAGCGCTTATCAAGAAATTGAGAACGATAAAGGGAGTGAAGCAAGTTTCAAGAAACTGAGTTCAAGTGATTCATCACCAATCATTCATCACCAATCGCCAACTGCTCATGAAATATGATTTAAAAAAACAACTCCGCAGCTTCGGTTATGCTTGGAAGGGTATTCAAAGCTGTGTAGGCAAGGAACAAAACCTGAGTTTTCACTTGATTGCTGCGATGGCAGTAATCATAGCAGGGATTGTTTTGGGAATTACACGTACCGAATGGATAATGGTTGTGATGTGTATAGGGACGGTTATCGCAGCCGAACTGTTCAATACCGCCATTGAGAAACTGGTAGACTTGGTGTCTCCCGAACGGCATCCCGTTGCGGGCCGGGTGAAAGACATTGCCGCCGGAGCAGTGCTGATATGCGCTGTTGCGGCGGCAATTATAGGGTTGATTATCTTTATACCGTATTTTTAAGGGCCTGTTTTTTTACCTTACCCTTTTTTTCTTATAATAGGGATAGGTCAATAGTGCGAAGAAAAAAAACGCGAGTATGGTAGCTACGCCGGCAGCATGATAGAGCAGATATGCATCGGCCAACCGGCAGGCGGTTGCAAGCCCAGCCAGAAGTCCCGTTTCCATAGCCAAATAGCACGTCGTATTGGCCGTACCTCTTTGGCAATGGTGCGACAGCTTCACAAACATCTTTGTGAAAGGCATTGTCAGGCATACCAATATCACCAATGCTAAAAGCGCAATGTAATCTCCTATGTACAATAAGGGCAACAATACCCCCGGAACAAAAGCAATCAGCAGCATGTTCAGCGCCGGAACCCATGCACGCGGCAGCAGGAAACGGTCCATGCCACACAACCTCATACCGATAGGCGCACGAAAAGCGACATATACCCTCGAAGCTAAAAACATGCTGAAAGCCCCTGCGGCAACAGCCAGATAGACAACCGTACGGAAGCCATAGAAATCGAACAATAAAACACCTGCTCCCGCTCCTATCAGCATACCCAACCTTGCCGACCATGCGTATACCATATTTCCCGCACTGCGTCTTGTAGATGCTGTGATGTCGATAGCCACCGTAATGCCGGCCGTCGTTGCCAGCCCGAAACATGCCCCTTGCACCGATGCAAGCAGCAAGAGCTTCGCATAACTGTCTGCAAAGACATAGCCTGCCGTTGCCGCCAGCATGATAAGGGTGGAATAAAGCAATACGTTCTTCCGCTTGTACTCATCGCACAGGAAGGCATGGAACGGCCCTACCGCGAACATTGCAGCCGCAAACGCCAGAAATATAGTCCCCGTTTGAGGAAGCGATATCCCCACTTGCTCCGGCATCACAAACGAAAGTACGGGAAAGAGCATGTAGGCAGATGCAAACAGCAGCAGGTTTGCTATGCACATCCGCCAGAAGTTCAGCGTCATAAGTCCGTTAGTACTGTTCTTTCTCATTCGGGAAGTCTAAATTCTTCACATCGGATATGTAATGGCTGATAGCGTCCGTCATCACTGTATGAAGGTCGGCATAGCGACGCAGGAAACGGGGACGGAACCCATTGTTCATACCCAGCATGTCCTGAACCACCAATACCTGTCCGTCTACCCCGCCACCGGCTCCGATACCTATAATAGGAATAGTCAGTTCGCTCGACACGCGCTCTGCCAGCGCAGCGGGAATCTTCTCCAATACAATGGCAAAGCATCCGGCTTCTTCCAGCAAATGAGCGTCACGTATCAGCTTTTCCGCCTCCGAATCGTCTTTGGCACGTACTGTATATGTTCCATATTTATTAATGGACTGCGGCATCAGTCCGAGATGTCCCATGACGGGAATACCGGCACTGAGGATGCGTTTCACCGTACCAATGATCTCCTCTCCGCCTTCCAGCTTCAAAGCATCCGCATGGCTCTCCTTCATGATACGGATGGCCGAAGCAAGGCCTTCCATTTCATTTCCCTGATAGGAACCGAAAGGCATATCCACTACCACCATTGCACGCTTCACACCACGAACAACGGACTTGGCATGATAAATCATCTGGTCGAGTGTTATCGGCAGCGTAGTCACGTTACCCGCCATTACATTGGAAGCGGAGTCTCCCACCAAAATAACGTCCATGCCGGCGCCATCTACAATCTGCGCCATGGTATAGTCATAGGAAGTCAACATTGATATTTTTTCGCCTCTTTGTTTCATCTCAACAAGGCGATGCGTAGTTACTTTACGAGTGTCGTCTGAAATATATCCAGCCATAATGTTTAGTGTGTTAATGATTTTAAATTGCGCGCAAAGTTAGTGCTTTTTCCCATTACTTGTGCACTTGAAGCATTTTATCGTAAGTGAAGCCCCTAAAATCATCCAATACACAATGGCATAAGGGAGCAATGGACTCACGAGGATTTGTCGTGGCCAACCCTATGACAGTAGCTTCGGATGCCATGCCCGCTTTCAGTCCGTTAAAGGAATCTTCGAACACATAAGTGGTGTCAGGTGTTGTTCCGAACACTTCCATTCCAAGCAGGAAACAATCGGGAGCCGGCTTGGACCGGGTAAACATTTCCGCCGTAAGGATACGGTCGAACATCGTTCTCACTTCGGGACGGGCGCGATAGACAGCAGCCATTTTCTGGTCATTGGAACTGGTGACAACCGCCATTTGCACATGGTTACGGCGCAAATCGGCAATAAAATCAAGCACACCGGGAATATAATCATAATCCATTTCTTGTTCAAAGCGTATAAGGGCAGCGGTGATTTCCTCCTGTTCTTTCGCTTTTCCGCCAAAAAAAGTATCGTAGATGTAGGTCAGCGTCTGACCTTTCACGCGGTTTTCCAAATCGTCCATACCCAGATAATCGACACCAGCTTTATGCCAAAAGAAAGAATACTGTGCTTCAGTATCCATGATCACTCCGTCAAAATCAAAAAGGACGGCTGTTGTTTTTATTGTATCCATGATTAAAACAAATATAATATTCAGCCGCAAAGGTCTGAATAATCATCGAACTGAGCAAATATTTCCTATCTTTGCAGATGCTTAATTGACAAATATCAAATGAATGATCCGCATATTTTAGGAACCGAACGAATCGGCAAGCTTCTTGTACAGTATTCTATTCCTGCCATTATCGGAATGACAATCACTTCACTGTACAATATCATCGACAGTATATTTATCGGTCATGGCGTAGGCGCCATGGGTATTGCCGGACTTGCCATTACTTTCCCGTTGATGAACCTGGTGGTTGCTTTCTGTACACTGGTTTCTGCAGGCGGTTCTGCCATTTCGTCCATACGGCTGGGGCAGAAAGATATGGACGGGGCAGCGGAAGTGTTGAACAACACCCTGATGCTCTGCCTGGTCAACTCATTCCTGTTTGGCAGCATCTCTTTCTTCTTCCTGGATGAGATCCTGCGTTTCTTCGGGGCCAGCAACGACACCTTGCCCTATGCGAGGGACTTTATGCAAGTGATCTTGCTGGGTACTCCCATTACCTATACGATGATCGGGCTGAACAATGTGATGCGCGCCACCGGTTATCCCAAGAAAGCCATGCTGACCTCAATGGTTACGGTGGTCTGCAACATCATACTGGCCCCTGTCTTTATCTTCCACTTTGACTGGGGCATCCGCGGTGCGGCAACGGCAACTGTCATCTCACAGTTCATCGGTATGGTGTGGGTAGTGAGCCATTTCCTGCAAAAGACAAGTATCGTACGGTTGCAGCCGGGGTTCTGGAAAATGAAAAAACGCATTATCAGCAGCATATTCTCCATAGGGATGTCACCGTTCCTAATGAATGTAACGGCGTGCGTCATTGTAATCATCGTCAACAACAGCCTGCAACATTACGGCGGCGACATGGCTATCGGAGCATATGGCATAATGAACCGGCTACTGGTGCTGTATGTAATGATTGTATTAGGGCTGACTATGGGTATGCAGCCCATTGTCGGCTATAACTTCGGAGCACAGAAACACGACCGGGTAAAGGCAACCTTGCGCCTGAGCATCATTGCAGGCGTATGCATCACCAGCACCGGCTTTATCATCTGCGAACTGTTTCCGCATACCGTATCGGCAATCTTTACGAGTGATGAGCAGTTGATTGACATGGCTTCAAGAGGAGTGCGCATCGGCATAGCCATGTTCCCGCTGGTGGGTGCGCAAATCGTTATCGGCAACTTCTTCCAAAGTATCGGCAAAGCGAAGATCAGCATATTCCTGTCCCTCACCCGGCAACTGCTATACTTATTGCCGGGATTGATTATCCTCCCCCGCTACATGGGACTGGATGGCATCTGGACCTGTATGCCCGTATCAGACTTCTTTGCTTTCGTTACGGCTGTCATCGCGCTGTGGATATACATAAGCCGCACTCGCCACTATACTACCGTCAAACAGGTGCACCGTACGATGTGCAAATGATGCATCATGCCGGGAGTGCGTCACCATGACAATGGTAGTGCCCTCTTTGTTCAATTCGGTCAGCAAAGCCATCACCTCCGCACCGTTCTTGGAATCCAGGTTACCGGTAGGCTCATCGGCAAGAATCAACTTCGGGTTCGTTACCACAGCGCGGGCAATGGCCACACGCTGCTGCTGTCCGCCGGAAAGTTGTTGCGGGAAGTGCTTGGCCCGGTGACCGATATTCATCCGTTTCAGAATATCATCCACCATGCGTTTGCGCTCTCCGGCTTTTACGCCCAGATATGTGAGGGGAAGTTCCACATTCTCGTAGACGTTCAGTTCGTCTATCAGGTTAAAACTCTGGAACACAAATCCCAGTTGGCCCTTGCGTACGCGGGTACGTTCCTTTTCTTTCAAATCCGCCACTTCCTGCCCAAACAGCTTATAACTGCCCTCCGTAGGATTATCCAACAAACCGAGTATATTCAGCAAAGTGGACTTGCCACAGCCGGACGGCCCCATAATGGCTACAAACTCTCCCTCTTTGACTTCGAGGTTTACGTGATTCAGTGCTACCGTCTCTACTTCCGAAGTACAGAATACTTTACTGATGTTATTAATTTCAATCATAATATCCATTTTTATTTATATTATCTTTTTATTCACTCTTAATACTGTTCACCGGATTTTCGTTGGCTATCCGCCAGGATTTCCAAAGAACACAACCTACTATTATCACCAGATTGACGATTATCACCAGCAGATATACAATCCAACCGAGAGGAATCTGCTCGGCAAACTGTTCCATCCAGACGCCGTTGATGTACCATGACGCGAGGCTTCCGAGAATAACCGCCGGCAATGCCACAACAAGTATGTCCTTAGAAAGCAGTTCCAAGATAGAAGATGCTTCCGCGCCGTTCACTTTGCGAATGGCAATCTCCTTACTGCGACGGCGCACTTCATCGGCGGTATATCCTATCAAACCCATCAGCATGACGAAGAACATTGTTATGGCCGCCATCAATGTGGCATTGCGGAACACGCGAACGGAATTATAAGAGTCGGTAATCTTCTTTTCATAGCCGATGAAGTCGATAGTCTGATTATGGAAAGCATCAGCTACATCTTTGTTCAGTTGTTGCAGATTCCGGACAAAAGGTTCTTTCAGACGGACATGTATCGTTCCCACGAAATATTTATTGTAGCGTGCAACGAAAGGCATCTTGTCGGCAGTAAAGTCCTCTATCTGAAAATCTTTCAGTACTCCCACCACCTTCATCTGTGCAGTGCCGTCAACATCAACTGTGCGTCCCACAGCATCATTCCCCCAATGCATCATATCTGCGAATGTTTCGTTCACTATAACTTCATCTTCCGTACGGGCCATGCGGCCGGTCTTGAACGTCATGCCCATCATCGCCGGATAATCCTCACGCATATAGTAACAAGCACGTGTGGAGAAGAGCGCATTGCCCGATTCATCGCGAATCATAGATCCACTGTATCCACTGATAGGCGTATTATTGGCACTGGTAACAGCCTCTACATAAGGAAGCCCCTTAAAAAATTGGAAAGCGGCGTCACACTCTTTTTCCTTATTCCAATAAGCATTGGCAAGCGCCAGCCGTTGCGGGTTATACCCCATATCCTTGTTCAGTACATATTGATATTGCGCCATCACCACACACATAAGTCCGCTGATGAATGCCACACCCGCAAACTGGATGAAAAGCAGCGGACGTTTCCACCCCTTCTTACCCTCGGTGTAACGGCGGAATACCTGAGATACGGGAATACGGGCAAACAATCGCCCCGGCAACACCCCGCCCACTATAAACAATACGCCGATTACCGTCAACGGAACCCAAATGCGCTCCGGAGCAAGCAGTAAGGAGAGCTTTGCCGCAGCAGTATCCTCAAAGAACTCCCGAAAATTCAGCAGCACCAAAGCCATTAAGAGCAAGGCTACCACAATGATGATGCCCGTCTCCAAAAGGAACATACCGAATATCTTACCGCCGCTTGCACCATTGCACTTATGCACGCCTACCGCTTTGGCACGATAGGTGAGCGAAGAAATGGAAATCAACACATAATTCAACGCCGCTATAAAAAGAATGGCAAAGCCGAGAACGCTCATGATATTACGCATCCGTTTCACACTCTCATAGTTCCGGTATGTATCGCGGATAGGCTTTACAAACGCCGTATATCCATATTTCGTTTTACCCTCTTCCGGACGGTACTTCTCTATCATAGCGTCTATACGTGCGTTCACCACCGACTTGTCCGCACCGGGACGGAAACGGATATATTCAGGATAACTGTCCCCGCCCTGCCATGAATAGTTACCGCCGGAACCTTCATTCCATAAGGTAGGCATGGAGATAACGGCTTCAGGATTGACAGTAGCGTTTGCGGGCAATGCCTTATACGTGCCCTTCACCATAAAATCCTTCTCGTGATTGTAATTGATAGTCTTCCCCACCGGATCCTCTCCGCCGAATATCTTCTTGGCAAAGCGGTCGCTCAGGAAAATCACATCAGGCTGCTGAAGGTCCTTCACCGGATTGCCACTCAGCACCTCGATACCCATTGTCTGAAAAAAGAGCGAGTCTGCCACAATCTTTTTTTCATCAAAACGAATGTTGCCATTGTACAAGGGAGAATTTTTCCAGTAGCAAGTGCTGGTGGCAGCTTCCACCTGTTCCGGAAAGTTCTCCAATATGGCGCCTGCCACAGGACCACAGTTCTGTTCTTGTGGCGGATACTTTTCGCCTTTGACGGTAAATACAGACCAGATTTGGTAAAGGTTGTCATAGTCTTTGTAGCAGGTATCAAAGCTCTGCTCGTATGCAACGCGGGAGAAAAGCAGGATACTCATCGTCAAGCTTAACCCCAAGGAGATAATTTTGATGATGTTCGAGCCGCGTCCCCGGAGCAAAGTTTGAATGACATAATAGATTTGTTTCATACTATTTATATTGTTATGTTTTTATTTATATGTTATTTTTCCTGCCTAAGATAATGCAGAAAGCGTGCCAAAACAGTTATAGTACTGGTTGTCAGCAAGTAGTGGACAGACCGTATAAGTATCAGTGTCTAATAATTAGACACAGCCTGTCCAATAATTAGACACAGCAGCCCATCCTGTATGTTCTTATATTCTTCCGTCTGAAAAGAATCCATGTCCTTTTGTATAGTGTTGCAGTGAAACAAAATCTCTTTTACAGGACAGAAAAACGGAAAATAGGACAACTTTTCTATTGAATGAAAACTCTACCTTTGCCCTCAGTTTTCATAGGCATACACTTATATACCAAGCTGATTAATATGATAAAGCCATATAAACCCTTACTCCTATCATTCCTCTGCCTGTTCATGGGTGGCTGCGACATGATAGACTATCACCCGTATGATGTGCGCATCAGCGGTGAGACCGACGTAAATGCCCATAACATTGCAGAGATAGAACAGAAATGCAAAGGCAAGACAACGATTAAATTCGTGACTATGGGCGACTCGCAACGCTGGTATGACGAGACGCTGGATTTCGTAGGAGAGATAAATAAGCGCGACGACATCGACTTCGTTATTCATGGCGGTGACATGAGCGACTTCGGTGTTACTGACGAGTTCCTTTGGCAACGCGACATTATGAACAAGCTCCACGTGCCCTATGTTACCTTGATTGGCAACCACGACTGCCTTGGCACAGGAGAAGAGACATATCGCGCCGTATTCGGCGACCCCAACTTTTCGTTCATTGCCGGACGGATAAAATTCGTATGCCTGAACACCAACGCTATGGAGTTCGACTACTCCCGCCCCATTCCCGACTTCACCTTTCTTGAAAACGAAATTACCGACCGTAAAGACGAGTTCGACAAAACCGTAGTGTCCATGCATGTCCGCCCTTATGCCGACCAGTTCAATAACAACGTGGCACGTGTCTTTCACCGTTACGTAACCGAGTTCCCCGGCATACAATTCTGTACCGCCGCCCACGAACACCATGTATTCGAGGAAAACCTCTTCGAGGACGGCATCATGTACTACATGAGCGACTGTATGAAGAACCGCAATTACTATATATTCACCATAACACCCGATGGATATGAACGCGAAGTGGTCTATTTCTAATCAACCCGTACTCGCCGCCGTTATCTGCCTGCTGCTATTGTGGTGCGGCGCACTTTCTGCGCAAGAAAGAGATACAGTGATTATCGTGAAACACGATACTGTCTACCTGCAACGCAAGCCTGATACCATTGTGACCGGCCGTACACGTCACAGCCGTTACGACCGGCGTGTGCACCGCTATCGCAAACATTGGGAAGCCTTGATTCCCACACACACCAAAATACAGTTTGCCGGCAACATGGGTTTGCTGTCACTGGGTACAGGCTGGGATTACGGAAAACGTAACCAGTGGGAAACGGATATATTTCTGGGTGTCCTGCCCAAATATCAGTCCGATTGCACCAAACTGACATTTACCTTGAAGCAGAACTATATCCCCTGGAGCCTGCAAATCAAGGAAAGCCGGTTCTCGGCAGAACCTCTCACCTGCGGTATGTACTTCAACACCGTATTCGGTGACGAATTCTGGGTGAACGAGCCGGACCGCTATCCGAAAGGCTATTACGGCTTCTCGTCCAAAGTACGCATCCATGCTTTTCTGGGACAACGTATCACGTACGACATCGATCCCCGCCGCAGGTTTACGGCAAAGTCCATTACGTTCTTCTATGAACTGAGCACCTGCGACTTATACATAGTAAGCGCCTTCACCAACAAATACCTGAAACCAAGGGATTACCTAAGCCTGTCTTTCGGATTGAAGTTGCAATTGCTGTAAGTCCGCTGCCCGTATCTTAACTGTGATACGGTATGTATTATTCCGGTACTTCTCAATTTATTATTTCATCTTTCTCTCCTTCTTGAAAACATTCTCGGGAAAATGAAATATATTTGTCCTCACAAATATAAAAAGACACTGTTCTGCCATGAAGAAATCCGGAAACATTCTTATCGTTGACGACAATCGGGGCGTACTCACCGCCTTGCAACTGCTGTTGAAACCTTATTTTGATAAAATAACCACCCTTTCTTCACCAGTTACCCTTCCCGGCACCTTGCGCGAAGATACGTGGAAGGTAGTGCTTCTCGATATGAATTTCACGTCCGGCATCAATACCGGGAACGAGGGACTTTACTGGCTGCACGAAATAAAGAAGCAATATCCGTCACTGCCTGTGGTACTGTTCACCGCCTATGCCGACATAGACCTTGCCGTACGCGGAATAAAAGAAGGTGCAACGGACTTTGTCGTCAAGCCCTGGGACAACGGAAAGCTGGTAGAAACCCTGCTCAATGCCGCACAAGACACCCCTACATCCGGAAAGAAGAAAGCAACGGCTGCAACTGCCGTTTCTTCCATGTACTGGGGAGAAAGTTCCGCCATGCAACAACTTCGCATGCTGGTGGAGAAAGTAGCCGTTACCGACGCCAATATACTTATTACCGGTGAGAACGGTACAGGCAAGGAGATGCTTGCCCGCGAAATACACGCCCTCTCCACACGCCACCATAAAGAAATGATAAGCGTGGATATGGGCGCCATTACCGAAAGCCTTTTTGAAAGCGAACTTTTCGGACACATGAAAGGCTCCTTCACCGATGCCCATGCCGACCGTCCCGGTAAGTTTGAGTCTGCCGACCACAGCACTCTCTTCCTTGACGAAATAGGCAATCTCCCCTATCATCTGCAAGCCAAACTGCTGACTGCACTTCAGCGCCGCAGCATTGTACGCGTGGGAAGCAATACGCCTATCCCGATAGATATCCGCCTGGTTTGTGCCACCAACCGCCACCTATCTGAAATGGCGGATAAAGGAGAGTTTCGCGAGGACCTGCTCTACCGCATCAATACCATTCATCTTGAAATTCCTGCACTGCGAGAACGGCCGGAAGATATTATTCCACTGGCAGAACGCTTCATCACACGCTTCTGCAAGCAATATGGAAAGCCTGCTTTGCGTCTGGACAATTCAGCACGTGAGAAGCTGACGCTGCATCCCTGGTTCGGTAATATCCGCGAGCTGGAGCATGCCATTGAAAAGGCTGTTATTATCTGCGACGGCACATTTCTCTCTGCCGGATCGTTCCAGTTACAACGCAGAAACGAAGCACCGGAAACGCCCGTATCCACCCTTGAAGATATGGAAAAGCAGATGATACGCCAGACACTGGAGAAATGTGGTGGTAACCTCTCGGCTGTTGCCTCGCAACTGGGGATTACCCGGCAAACGCTTTATAACAAAATGAAAAAGTACGGGCTCTGAAAACATAAGAAGCATAAGCCAGAAATAGTATGAAGTATAAGAATATAAACCAATATTATGTTTTTCAGACTGCCGTCAGCCTGTTCATTGCCTTAGCTGCAGGAGCAATGTGGACTTTGTATTTTCTTAAAGCTCCGACATTGCATGGCTTTAACGCCCCTCTGTTCTGGGCTGTCTTCTTCACCGTACTTCTTCCCCTGGCAATACGCCGGCAGCAACGGTTGTACCACCGCCACACCCGCAAAGTCCTTTTCATGCTTGATGCCATTGAAAACAACGACACCGCCATTCATTTCTCCGAGACGGACGGAAACGAAGATAGCCGTCTCATAAACCGTTCTCTGAACCGCGTAGCCCGCATCTTATATAATGTAAAAAGCGAAACTGCCCAACAAGAGAAATACTACGAGCTTATCCTCGACTGCGTCAATACCGGCATCGTCGTGCTGAACGACAACGGAGCCATTTATCAAAAGAACAACGAAGCCCTGCATCTGCTCGGACTGGAAGTATTCACCCACATCCGCCAACTGTCACGTGTGGACAATCATCTTATGGATTTACTCACCACCTGCCGTTCCGGTGACAAATTTCAGGTAGCATTCGGCAACGAACGCGGCACAGTAAACCTCTCCGTCCGCGTCAGCGACATCACCGTCCGCAAGGAACACCTGCGCATCCTCGCCCTGAACGACATCAACAGCGAGTTGGACGAAAAAGAAATAGACTCATGGATACGACTCACACGTGTACTGACCCACGAGATTATGAACACCATAACCCCTATCACCTCCCTTAGCGACACTCTGCTGGAACTCACCGAAGAAAAAATATCCAAAGAAGAGATACGCAACGGTCTGGAAACAATCAACAGCACCAGCAAAGGATTGCTCGCCTTCGTCGATTCCTACCGCAAATTCACACATATCCCTACTCCCGAACCGACCTTATTCTACCTCAAAGGCTTCATCGGCCGCATGGTGGAGCTGGCACGCCATCAGTATCCCGGTATCCCCGTAACTTTCCATGCCTCCATCGTTCCCAACGACCTGATACTTCATGCAGACGAGAACCTCATTTCACAAGTCATCATCAACCTGCTGAAGAATGCCATGCAGGCTTTTGAGAAGTCCTCCTCTCCAGCAGAGGAAAAGCACATCCATATACGCGCCTATTGCGATGAAGCCGAAGCTGTATTGATTGAAATATCCAACAATGGTCCTGCCATCCCCCCGAACATTGCCGAACATATATTTATTCCCTTCTTCACCACCAAAGAAAACGGAAGCGGAATAGGACTCAGCATCTCCCGGCAAATCATGCGCTTGTCCGGTGGAAATCTCTCCTTGAGACCGGGAAAAGAGACAACTTTTGTACTGAAATTTAATTGAACTAACTAAATATTGTATTTGTTATTAATTATAAATACCTTTGTACACTAAGGTACAAAAAGCATTTATAATAAACTTTATAACACAATACTTATGTTATTTACAGCAGAAAACATTCTACTCGTAGGTTCTATTTTACTTTTCGTCAGCATCATCGTAGGCAAGACCGGTTATCGTTTCGGAGTTCCCGCTTTATTGCTCTTTCTGGTAGTGGGTATGCTCTTCGGCAGTGACGGACTGGGATTGCAATTCCATAATGCAAAAGAAGCGCAATTCATCGGTATGGTAGCCTTGAGTATCATACTGTTTTCGGGCGGTATGGACACTAAGTTTACTGAAATCAAACCCATCCTTTCCCCCGGTATCGTACTGTCCACTTTGGGTGTTCTCCTGACGGCATTGTTCACCGGACTGTTTATATGGTGGCTTTCGGGTATGAGCTGGACCAATATTCATCTGCCGCTAATCACATCCTTGCTGCTGGCTTCCACCATGTCGTCTACCGACTCGGCATCGGTATTCGCCATTCTGCGCTCACAGAAGATGAACCTGAAGCACAACCTTCGCCCTATGCTGGAGTTGGAAAGCGGAAGTAACGACCCGATGGCTTATATGCTGACTATCGTACTGATTCAGTTCATCCAGTCCTCAGGGATGGGCGTTTCCCAAATAGCTCTCTCTTTCGTGATACAGTTTATTGTGGGTGCCGCAGCCGGTTACCTGCTGGGCAAATTGGCCATCCTTATGCTGAACAGGCTGAATATAGACAACCAGTCGCTCTATCCCATATTGCTGCTGTCGTTTGTCTTCTTCACATTCTCCGTTACCGACTTGATGAAAGGCAACGGCTACCTGGCCGTCTACATTGCCGGCATGATGGTGGGCAACAACAAAATTATGCACCGCAAGGAGATCTACACGTTTATGGACGGGTTGACATGGCTTTTCCAAATTATCATGTTCCTTTGTCTCGGTCTGCTTGTCAATCCGCACGAAATGCTGGAAGTAGCCGTCGTAGCACTGCTCATCGGCGTATTTATGATTGTTATAGGGCGGCCGCTCAGTGTATTTCTCTGTCTGCTTCCGTTCGGAAAACGTATCACTCCGACATCCAAGCTCTTCGTTTCCTGGGTAGGACTGCGTGGTGCGGTTCCCATTATCTTTGCCACCTATCCGGTAGTGGCAGATGTACCCGGCGCCGACGTGATCTTCAACATTGTATTTTTCATCACAATCCTATCTCTCGTCATTCAAGGTACTACCGTCTCAAAGGTGGCACGCCTGCTGGGACTTTCTACTCCAATGGAAAAGACAGGCAATGACTTCGGAATAGAGCTGCCCGAGGAAATCGACTCCGACCTGCGCGATGTAACCGTTACCCAAGAGATGCTCGACAAAAAAGGCGACACTCTCAAAAACATGAACCTCCCCCAGGGGACCCTCGTCATGATAGTGAAACGCGGCAATGAGTACCTGATACCCAACGGCACCCTAAAACTCCACGTAGGAGACAAGTTGCTCCTTATTTCTGAAAAGGTCAAAGAATAGGAAATTAAGGAGAACAGTCTCCATGAAAAAAACTTCAAACCACTTGCTTTGCATCACTATAAGCCCTATATTTGCGCAGTTTTAACTAAAGTGTGCAATTATACGAATGGAACAAGAACAACTGTTCATTGACTATATAGAACGAAGCATCGTACAAAATTGGGATAAAAATGCCCTAACCGACTACCAGGGAATCACCCTACAATATAAAGATGTTGCCCGAAAGATTGCAAAATTTCATATCGTATTGGAAAGCGCCGGTATCCGGCCCGGTGATAAAATAGCCGTATGCGGTCGTAACAGCGCCCATTGGGCAGTGTGCTTTCTGGCAACAGTGACCTATGGTGCTGTCATTGTTCCTATTCTCCACGAATTCAAGGCAGACAACATACACAACATCGTCAATCATTCCGAAGCCAAACTTCTTTTTGTGGGCGACCGGGCCTGGGAAAACCTGAACGAAGAAGCTATGCCGCTGTTAATGGGAGTGGTACTGCTGACGGATTTCACTCCGGTCGTTTGCCGGGACGAACGGCTCATGGAAGCATTCGAACACCGTAATGCTATCTATGGCGCACGCTATCCCAAAAACTTCCGTCCCGAACATATCTGCTATCGCAAGGAACAGTCTCCTGAAGAATTGGCGGTCATCAATTACACTTCCGGCACCACCGGCTATTCCAAAGGCGTAATGCTGCCTTACCGCAGTTTGTGGTCCAACATAGCCTATTGTCACGAAATGCTGCCTGTGCGTCCCGGTGACCACATCGTTTCCATGCTTCCCTTGGGACACGTTTTCGGCATGGTATACGACTTTCTTTACGGCTTCTCGGCAGGCGCACATCTCTACTTCCTTACCCGCATGCCATCGCCGAAGATTATCGCGCAATCATTCTCTGAAATCAAACCGCGTGTCATCTCCTGCGTGCCTCTTATTGTGGAGAAGATTATCAAGAAAAACATCCTGCCGCTTATCGACAACAAAATAGGTAAGCTGTTGCTGCGCATGCCCATCGTCAACGATAAGATAAAAGCCGATATGCGCAAGAAAGCAATGGATGTTTTCGGCGGTAATTTTGACGAAATCATTATTGGCGGCGCTCCTTTCAATGCCGATGTGGAACGCTTCCTCAAGCAGATAGGCTTCCCCTACACCATTGCCTACGGTATGACAGAATGTGGCCCTATCATTTGTTCCAGCCGTTGGGAAACCCTGAAACTCGCCTCATGCGGAAAAGCCACTACCCGCATGGAGGTGAAGATAGACTCTCCCGATCCTCAAAATGTAGCGGGCGAAATTATCTGCCGGGGAACCAATCTTATGCTGGGATACTACAAGAATACCGAGGCTACCTCGCAAATCATCGATGTCAACGGCTGGCTGCATACGGGCGACCTTGCCACAATGGATGCAGACGGCTACGTCACCGTACGCGGACGTAGCAAAAATATGCTTCTAACCTCCAGCGGACAGAACATATACCCTGAAGAGATTGAAAGCAAACTGAACAACATGCCTTACGTATCGGAGTCTTTGATTGTATTGCAGCACGACAAACTCGTCGCCCTGATATATCCCGACTTCGACGATGCCTTCGCTCATGGACTCCAACAGGCCGATATAGAAAAAGCAATGGAAGCCAACCGAAATGAGCTGAACCTACTATTGCCGGCATACAGCCAGATAACCAAAGTGAAGATACACTTTGAGGAATTTGAAAAGACCGCCAAGAAGAGCATCAAACGCTTCATGTATCAGGAAGCTAAAGGCTGAAATTCTTAAAAAAGATATAGCAAAGGACGAAAATATATAAGAAGTGTTATAAAACATACTTTTTTTCTTGGATAGTTTGCAAATATCCCAAGAGTCCGTATCTTTGC
>ENA-OZWX01000066-OZWX01000066.1-human-gut-metagenome-genome-assembly--contig:-NODE-66-length-26671-cov-8.888225_pt1 | contig 26671 bp, 28 predicted proteins | sample MGYA00244851_ERZ654086 | MGnify/ENA primary metagenome ERZ654086 (study PRJEB26926, sample SAMN06164958) | human gut metagenome | biome: ENVO:00009003; feature: ENVO:2100002; material: ENVO:00002003... | reverse complement strand
TGTAGCTCCGTCTCGTGGGCTCGGAGATGTGTATAAGAGACAGATATTGTGGCTTTTTATTCAATTTCTTGTTGTTGTAACTTTTATCAAAGGCATAAGGTGGTATTTCATTATCAGGATATTCATAATATCCGTTTATTGTACCATTTTCCCCCTTATAAGCACGAATTTCAATATTGTCACGCATTCTAACATCATGCAGGTTTGGAAGACTATCACGCATGAATTTAAAGTCCTCCGCTGTTAGGTATGTATGATGCCAAGTACCATCTTCGGGATTCTGCCAATCACTATAACTAATGGTTAATATAGATTTTTTCCATGTTTCATAATTGGGTTCAACTCCATATAATTCCCAGCATTCATCATTAGGGTCATACCAAGTTTGAACCTTATATTGAAGTGATTCGTGTGGGTATTTTTCGCCACTCATAAGCATAGCAGTGCCAAATTGTGAATCACCAAAATCAAATGCTTCATCTCCTTTTGTATTATTATTCAACCCTCTTGTACTGACATTGTCAATCTTGTATGTCTCAATCTTCATGGATGAAGTTTGCGCATTTACCAATGGAAAAACAAACATTCCAAAAAGCAACGTAAAAAGCAGTTTCTTAATCATATAATATTAATTTAAAAGTTATATATTATCTATTGTTGTGGGTACATTTTGTACCACATTATATATTACATTTTATCAATATACATACTCTAATGTAAGTGTTCTGTAAATGTAATTATGTTCTTTACCTGCAATTAGATGAATATATCTAACTTTCTTGATTAAACTTCCATCTAATTCATATTCATAATGCGGACTTATGGTACTACTACCATATCCCGAACCATCTTTACTCCCCTTCAACGCCTTTGTTGTATTTAATCCAAACCATTCTGTAAACCCAATATTTTCATCCTTGTATGTTTTACCCGTACCTCCTAATTTGAAGAAATTTATATTCAAATTGGTATTATTTACGATTTCCGATTCCGTATAATATTCCAAATCGTCACTCCAATTTCCACCTCCTTCCATTCTTTCCGACACTATATTTCTTTTTCTCCAAGTAAGCATCATAATTTCATTGTCGCCAATGCTGTTTGTCCCTCTATGAATTGCTTGTAATTCTCCATTACGATATACATAGTTAGTTGTTTCGCAAAAGCCATCATCACCATACGCTTCTTTTTTAACCACAAAAAATCTATTAAAGGATTTTTGTTCTAAACTATAATATGTTTTCTCCAACCAACACAAGGGTTTATTTTTATTGGTATCAAACACTTTTCCATTTTTATACCCAATATAGTATATATACTTTTCATCAGAATATTTCCCACTACGGAATGTATAGACATGAACATATTTATCATTTCCATGATAACCGCTTCGTGTTACTTTCACCAAATCGTTTGAACCGTCATACTCAAAATCAAGTTTATAAGAAAAGTCTCGTCCACCATAAGATTCAACGATGGCAGACTTTACCATATACTCACCTCTGTTATTCGTTCTTTGAGCAAATACGCATACACTAACATTTATCAAGACAAGTGTAATTAAAATATTTTTCATATTCCTATATTTTTAAGCACTCATTAATGGCTATCGTTTATTATTTCATTTGAAACCTGTTTTAAATTGACATACAGTGAATTATCACCAACCCTTCCATATCCTTTTAAGCGTTCAGGAGAAGAAAAAGAAAGTTCAAATACAATTTTCTCATTTTGATTCTCGCCAACTAACTGTAATGATTTATCAGATGTCAGTCGTCCCGTTAACTCTAATACTGTACCATATTTCACATTTTGGTATTCACCATTTATCACCCCATTTGACAAAACACCAAAATCCACCTTTATGGGAAAGCCTTTCATGTCACCCTCATAGCGATAAAAATATCCTTCCGACAATCCTATATTTTCGCTTTTTCGCTCTATTTGAGGATTTTCTTGTTCATCAACAAGCCTTTTAGTTCCACCTAAATCGACTAACTTATCACCATCAAATCTGAAAATATGACTATCTTTTATAGCTGTTTTTTGCCCATCATTCACCCTCTTCATGTACTCGATACGATGGGCATGTATTTCTTCATTATCTATGTTATCAACAAAGAACATTGCGTATAACTTTGTAGTAGTAGCAAGTTTACAATGCTCGCCATCATTCACAAAACAAAAAATATATGACTTGTTTTCCGTTTTGTTATTAGCTATCTCCTCCGAACTTGGAGTAACATACGCATTCACCACTGCATCATTTATACCATCACCATTCAAATCACTTATAAAGACCTTATATCCTTCACTACATTCTTCCAATGAAATAAATTCCCTATCTCCTTTATAATGCTGCCAATGACGTAAAAAACAGTCTTTTACATACTCTTCGGTTAGTTCTAATCTTGCATTGACTACATTTTCTGATTCTTCCGAAGGTGACACTGCTTCATTTTCTGTTTTATTTGTCTCCTCTTTTTTCTCTGCTTGTTTCTGTATCAATTCATTGAAATGGCGATTAAATTCATCCATATTTTCTCGACTCCTGCGATTTATAAAATACACTTGTATACCTACAAAAAGAATAAAAAGAATAAAACAGAAAAGATAAATCCTTCTTTTATCACCTTTGGAAGCTTTTATTGTAACTACTTCACCACCTTCTACTATATATTCTGCTTCTGTGAAAAATCCAATATCAGTATCATATTTAAGTTCAAGCCGACTATTTTTAGCAGGATTAACATCCAATGTAAAATTAACCTTTCGTAATTTTCCAAAAGTCGATAATTCTATTACAACGGGAGTTGTTTTCAAAAGAATCTTTGTTGATAAACCATCTTTAAAATTACCACCATGATTAATTTCTTCTCCGTTTATTTTCAGTTTTATAGTTCCTTTTGCTCTAAAAGTAGAACTCCCTTCATAATAAATCTCCATGAAATGTATTGAAGTGGGGCACCCACATTTCGGACATCGTTGTGCTGCATCAGACATCATGTGTCCACATTCTTCACATTTAATTAAAGCCATAAATCACCGTTTTAATTTTCTGTTAATTTCTTCCAACTCTCTTGTTTGTTTCCGTTTCTCTTGAAGTATTCTATAGCCATTCGGGTCTTCACGCATCATTCTTGCATCTTCCATTTCCTCCACCTTATCAAATTCATATCGGATTAGTATTACAATAAAAAATATCACTCCTGCCACTATACCCCAAAGCAAAGAGTAGTCATGGCATATCCACCATCCAAAATCAAATGAAGCGGTGAGCATGGTTATTAACATTTTACCACTTCCCAAAAGAAAACCTATATTGATTGACGCAATAATTCTTCCTGATAAAGACCAATTTAAACCCTCTTCTCCTGACGCATCATAACTTAAATTATTTATCCAAGTCAACAAGCAAAAAGCTATGATTGAAACTACGATAATGCCAATAACACTTCCTGAAATATGAAAAGAAGATTTTTCTTTAGCTTCGTTACCACTAATCTCGGTAGCTTTTGTTTTTGTAGGCAGAACTTCTTGTTTCTTTTTGATAGGATAACCACATTCAGGACATTCACAAACATTTTCTTCCACCATTGTAGAACATTCAGGGCAAGGTTTCATAACTTTCTTGGGGGGTATTGGCGTACCACAATGTATACAAGTTCCCGATTTATCGGAAATTTGCGCACCGCAATTGGAACAATTAATAAGTGCCATACAAAATAGGAATATTCCCACAGACTCTAAAGGGAGGGTTATAAAAAAGGAAGTGGAGTCTGTTTTGTCTATCTCACCAAGAGGCTCTCGACTGCCCGTACAGAAGATAAATAAACAGCTCCACCCTTGACGATTATATGTTATGGTACATATATAACACGCCAAAGGGAGAACGTTTTTCTATTCCTACTGTACAATGAATTGTCGAGATTCCTTGATTCAGAATAAAGCCAAACGCTTCCTTATATACTATGTCTGCCATTGCAAACCAACGGCAATGCAAAGATATACATTAAAAGCGAATTTGACAACGTTCTGTGAGCTGTTTATAAAGCAAATATATACTAAAAGGTTAAGCAATCATAGGTTTGGAGCAATTCTTCTGTACGTAAACCTAAATATCTTTTGGTAATAGCTACGGAACTGTGATTAAACAACTCCATTAACTTTATTAGAGCAAGTTCCGCACTCTCGGCATTCACATTATAAACTTGGCGACCAAAAGTCTTACGAAGGCTATGGCAACTAAAATTTCCAACTAACAAACCATATTTTATTTTAATCTCCTTCAAAATCACATTGATACGCTGTACTGTGAATATAGTCCCCTTCCGACTGACAAGTATGGGAGCTTCCACGCCAATAGGCTGAATTTGCCGATAACAGTCCGAAATATGTCTTTTCAGTTGCGGATTAATCCGTATGGTTCTACTTTTTCCCGTCTTTCTTTCAATAAGGCTAAATTCATCCACATTTAAAATCTGTTTCCACCGCAAAGCCAATATATCAGAAACTCTTAATCCCCAAAAACAACCAATCGAAACGAACAAAGACATTTGAAACTTGCCATCCCGATATAAGCTACGTATTAAATTCATTGCTTCTTTCCATTCTAAATAATCACTTGTTGTTTGACTGTATTTTAAGCTCATAAATGTTCAATTTTGTTGGTTATCAAATAAAAGTGAACATCATATCAATACCTAAAAATAACAAAATTATTTAAGTTATTGGTATTCAATACAATATTCACTTTGTGCATTAGTGAATATTAAAATACCGCTATTAAGTTCTCCCAACGGAACGAACGCCAACCACATTTTTCCAAATCAAAGTATGCAGTAGTAGCATAACTTTCACGACTTTCACCCCAACCGCAAACTTTATCTTTCACAAAATCGGGATTAGTTGTACCAAATGCAATACGAACTTCACCATTACTTTTTAAGTAGGCGAATTTTACGATTTTGCTACTTTTCAACTTGTTTTTCAGTTGTTCAATCAAAATTGCCTTTGAAATCCCATCTATTTCACGTGCATTTGTGCGCACTGTAACAACTCTCGCTCTTGTCGCTGTAATACCGTTTAAAATTATTGCTTGCATATTTTTATTATTTATCGGTTAATATTCTACAATCAATCACCACAATAGAAACCATTGCCACGACCATAGCCCATAGCATAAGAAACTGCATCAGAAGACAAACCTTCAAACTCTTTTTTGTTAGGCTTCTCGTTTTTACGGGTGTTGTGCGCTGCCCAACTTGCGGCAATCATAGCATCAAGTCTTGCTGCTTTTTCTTCGCGAACTTTGACCGCATCCCGTTCCCAACTCCAAGCAGCTTTCAAACACTCCGACCAAGAACGTCCCCTGCATTGGAAATCGTTTTTATAAATTCTGTGTGCATCCTTCATCACTTGTCTTTTATCGTATCGGTTCATATTATTGTAGTGTTATTGATTTCTTATTGTATTGCAAATGTAGTGCTTTTAATATACATATACAAATAAAATCGTATATTTTTAGAGCTACATTAACTTATTTTACGTATACCTATCAATATACATATTAATAATAAACGTATATTTGTATTTATAATATAAATGAATACTTATGGCACTACGAATTAAAGAGATTATCAAAGAAAAAGGTATGACCGTTCAAACATTAGCGGATAAAATGGGGATTAATCGTGTTGGATTAAGCAACCATATTAATGGCAATCCATCTGTTGCAGTATTGGAAAAGATTGCTGCTGCATTGGAAGTACCGATACAAGAATTATTTGAACAAGAAAAGAATGAAAATATTAATGGATATATTGAGATTGGGAGTGAAATTTTTAAAGTCACTTCCTTTCAGGACATGGAAAATCTGCTTACTCGTTACAAACAGCCTGCAAAATGAAAAAAAATCATATAGCCAACTGTTTCATGTCTATGTACAATGGTGCGAAATACGATTTATATAATTGATATTCAATAGTATAATGCGTATAATTGATTTTGTATGCTTATTACCATACTTGCTTAAAAGGTGAATAAAAATGCAATAAATAACACGAAAATATGGGAAAGTTACCAATGAAGCAACTTATATATACTTTCAAGGATATAAGCATTGATGCAATAATTGAGAAACATATAGAGTTGTTGAAAAACCAAAATCAACCTCAACGAACTATTACTAACTTCAATGAGGTCACTTGTGACAGTAGTTTTATCGCCAAAATCGAAACTGTCGAGGGAGCAAACAAATCATTGCCAAGAAAGCAAATATTATATAAGAAATATGCGTTCCTTATTCATCGGCTTATTCAACGGTGTAAATCCAATAAAGAAGGAAACTTCACCCGCTTTAATTCCAAAATATTGCAAACTGTATTAGGACATGTTTATATTGACATGTTGAACACATTGGAGGTGTTGGGTATTATAAAAGTATCAAGTAGTTATATACCATCTATTCAGGCTCGTTTAATAGAACTTAATCCTAATTTACCCACTGTATCGGAAATGAAATATTCATCTTATATTGAAGAATATTCCGATAAGATGCAACAAGAATTGAAAAAATATGAGCAGATACAAATTCAGGAGATAAAATCTGAAATGGGGAATAGCTTATATGATAATTTTACAAAATCGTTGAGAATGCTCAAATTAGCACATAGAGAAGAAGCAGAAGGTTATAGGAATAGGCATCATTTTATAACTCCCAAATCAAAAGAATATTTTACTTATATTCTAAATGAATATAACAAAGGAAACTTTAATATATTATCTGTTGATAGCAATTTACGCATATATTCCATTTTAACACAATCACCAAGAATCTTTAAGAATTTTCTTAATATAAAATATTCCATAGATATACATAATAGTCATCCTTTATTATTTAATAAACTAATAATTGAAAGATATAATATTAATGATAATATTTTACATATATTATATAATAATCTTTCTAATATAGATAATTTTTACTATTCTGTTAGTAAACAACTCTGTAAATTATTGGTAAACAACGGAATACCAAAAGAAGAAATTGCAAATATCCCTAATGATATTTGGGAGTACATTTATAATACTTCAAAGGGGATATTTTGGGATGATTTTACGAGATTGGACGAGTTTAAACGATTATTACGTTCTGACATTAAAGCAACGCTATTCCGTGAAGTCTTTTATTCCAAGACACTGACAACAAAAGGAAAAGACTTTGCCAAGTCATTTAAAAAGAAATATCCAAGTGTTTATAAATTGGTGAAGGAAAGTAAAAGAGAAGACCGTACTTTCTTGGCTAACCAAATGATGCGCATTGAAAGTAATATATTCAGGAGTATATTAACCAAACTGTACGCCAAACGATTTAAAGTGCTGACAATACATGATGCAATTGTAGTCTTAGATACGAAAGCTAACGACCAATGTACTCCCGAACTTATACGCTCGATTATCGAAAAAGAATACCTGCGGATTGGTTTGTTTCCCAATATATCAGTTGATTACTATTCAACGGAGCATGTAGCAAGAGAACTGCGACAAGAAGAACAAGATATGAAAGAAATAAATGAATTGATAGACAGCTTTAAAGCAATAGCCAAGAATGAGTCCCATTCAAGGTGTCAAACTTGCAGAGATATACTAAAAGAATTGGAAAATGGAATATCAGAAATTTATATAAACCATGCTACAAACGAATTTGTATGGCACAACATTTCCACTTGGTAGGCAAAGTCTTTACAAACTTATTTCCACTTTGAAAAAAGTCATTTTTGCGGAGAAAATTTTACGGAAAAAGGAACTACCCGTTGGCAATTTAGCCCCCCTTCCTCCAAAGAGGGGTATTTAAGAGAGGGGTTACGTAGCCCCCTCTTTAGAAACCAAACATACTTATTCAAAGTATTGCTGTGCTATATCTGCCGTTTCTTTTTTGTCAATACAAATGTATTTAAAAAAGTTTTCTTCTGTTTTATGTCCTGTGAATGTCATTACCAATTTTGCATTTTTACATTTCAGGTACAAGTTAGTTGCGAATGAACGCCTTGCCGTATGGCTTGAAATCAGTTGATATTTCTTATATGATTTTTGTTTGGCAACTCCTCCTTTTCGCCTAATCAAATACACATCTGAATCAATATGGGCTATTTCTCCACACTTTTGTAATTGCTTATTCAAGTGAGATTTATAAACGGGACGTGGAAATTTCCCTGCATACTTTTTATAAATGGCTTTCACTTCTTTAGATAAAGGGATAATAACTCTCTCTTGCGTTTTACTCGTATTGATAATAACAGTATTTTCTTCAAAATTCCATTCAGAAGAACTTAAACGACCCCAATCACCCAAACGCAATCCCAACCTGCAAGCCACAATAAACAAGTCTCGTGTCTGCTCAATATTGGATTTTAAATCTATCTTATATTGTGTTTTTAGTTCATCGGTAAAATCAATACTATATATTAATTGCAATTCGTTATCATTTAGATATATATGCTCAACGTCATTACCTTTTGTTTTCCAACTCTTAAATGTGGTATCTGTTATTAATCCTTCTTGTAGAGCTTTATTAAGCCACACCTTCATTATACTATTCGTTGCGCATACTGTATTCATAGTATATTCTTTTACTGTTAGCAGGTAATGAGCTAAATTATCTTCAAAATATTTATTGAAGATTGAAAAACTATCTTGATACCCTCTATCTTTAATGAAATCACTAAATCGTGAAAGTACTATCTTATGATTGGTTATCGTACCTTTAGACGCAAATGTTCCCGTCCGTTTAATAATAACCTTATCCATATTACTGATATAATTTTGAAAATAAGTGATAGGAGTAACTTTGGCTTTAGCTTCAATTTCTTCCTCTTTCTTATTATAACTATTAATATAACCAAGTAAAACACGTTTCAGCAAAACGGTATCTATATCACTCGCTTTATACCATACCACAGAATTAATATGCTCTTCTGTCTTATCTTTGAGATAATCCAAAAATCTATTGACCTTATTCGCCTGTCTGTTTTCAGCCTGTTTAAATTGGCTGCTGTTTATCATTCTTTCCCTTTCATTATCCCATTGCTCTTTTTTAGACTTGTACCCCGTTGAGAATTTGAAGCGTTTTCCCAACACACTAAACATTATATAAATTATTTGTTCTCCATCCCCCGATTTAAGGTAAAAGTGAATTTTGTATTTTTTCTCCATGCTCCTTCTTTTTTAGATTGATACAAAGGAACACAAAAAACATCATATTTGCAATGTCATAGGGTACACTTTTAGGGTACAAAATTGCATTTTAAGTTGAATAATGTAAGAAAAAGAAAATCAGCAAATTAAGCTAAAACAAGCTCAAAATGCTGATTTTAAATAGATTAATATAAAAATTTTATTGATAGTCAGATGCTATCTATTATTCCCACTCAATTGTGGAAGGCGGTTTTGAGGAGATATCGTAGGTTACGCGATTCACCCCTTTCACCTTGTTGATAATATCATTGGAAACCTTGCCCAAGAACTCATAAGGCAGATGCGCCCAGTCGGCAGTCATGGCATCGGTAGAAGTAACAGCACGCAAGGCAACAGCACGTTCATACGTACGTTCATCTCCCATTACACCGACAGACTGCACCGGAAGCAGGATAACTCCCGCCTGCCAAACCTGATGATAAAGCACCGTTTCATTTCCGTCGGCATCCTTCACCTTCCAGTCGCGCAAGCCCTGAATGAAGATGTCGTCCGCATCTTGCAAGATACGCACCTTTTCCGGAGTTATATCACCCAAGATACGCACAGCCAGCCCCGGTCCGGGGAAAGGATGGCGGGTAATCAGATGATCCGGCATGCCCAGCTCGCGTCCTACGCGGCGAACTTCGTCCTTAAACAACAGACGCAACGGCTCGCACAGCTTCAAATGCATTTTTTCGGGCAATCCTCCCACATTGTGATGGCTCTTGATAACCGTTCCGGTGATAGAAAGCGACTCAATGCAATCCGGATAGATAGTACCCTGTGCCAGCCACTTTACATCTTTTATCTTATGGGCTTCTTCATCAAACACATCAATAAATCCCTTTCCTATAATCTTGCGTTTTCGTTCCGGCTCGGTCACTCCTGCCAGCTCCGCAAAGAATTTGGCACTTGCGTCCACGCCTACTACGTTCAGTCCCAGACACTCATAATCGTGCAACACATTCTTGAACTCATTCTTACGCAGCATGCCATGATCCACGAAGATACAAGTCAGGTTCTTACCGATAGCACGATTCAGCAGTACGGCAGCAACGGAAGAATCCACTCCGCCACTCAGGCCAAGCACCACTTTGTCATCTCCAAGCTGTTCTTTCAGTTGGGCAACGGTAGTTTCAATGAATGATGCAGCGCTCCAATCCTGTTTGCAACCGCACACTTCCACAACAAAGTTTTTCAGCATCTGCGTGCCGTCCTCGCTATGGAACACTTCCGGGTGGAACTGAACACCCCACATCTTCTCGCCTTCCACCTGATAAGCGGCAATCTTCACTTTATCTGTCGAAGCTATCGTTTTGAAGTTGTCAGGAATTGCTGTGATGGTGTCACCATGACTCATCCATACTTGTGTGTTCTCCTTCACTCCCTTAAAAAGCACATTGCCTTTATCAAAAGAATTCAGATGTGCACGTCCGTATTCACGACTACCCGCAGGCTCAACCTTTCCACCATTGGTATAAGCGATGAACTGTGCACCGTAGCAAATTCCCAATACAGGGTATTTACCGCGAATCTCGTTTAAATCTATTTTAAACGCACTCTCATCATATACGGAAAACGGGCTGCCCGAAAGAATAACTCCCTTTACACTCTCATCTCCCTGAGGAAATTTGTTGTAAGGCACAATTTCGCAATATACATTCAGCTCGCGAACACGACGACCGATAAGCTGCGTGGTCTGTGAACCGAAATCAAGAATAATAATCTTTTCTTGCATAGAAACAGAGGTGTTAATTATTTGGAGCACAAAGATACGAAGAAAAATGAGATTGAGCACAAAAATTAAACGACTTAAATATCGTATCTTTGCAAATAATTAAAAGGCAGATTGTTTTAATAACAAAAAGATAATAAACCTCTCAGGCCCGTTGCTAGACAGACTATAAAAACACCCGCACAGCTTATCCTTCAAAAAACCAAAGGAATTATTGGAATTATAAAGTAAAGAATTTATATTTGCTTTCATTACTAACCCAAACATCTAATATCATGAAAAGAAACATTCTATCAACGGTCTTTACTCTTTGCTGCCTATTGCCGATAACAGCACAGTCCCTTTCCAAGACAGATTCGCTACAAATTGAAATCGCTCAATTAGAAAATGCACTGGCAAACATACAGACTGATTTGCAAGAAAAGACTTTGCAGTACAATTGGGAAATAACAGAAAAGTACATTGAGTATTGCAAAAAACTCTACAAAATTACAAACTTCAATCAAGAACCCCGGCTGGTACAACTTGCCACTACCATAAAGCCTGAAGAACTGGAACCTCAGAGATTGGCCTATGAAAAGACTAAAAAAGAAGTTGAAACACTACTGAAATCCTACCCGGAGTATATCACCCTCGATTCTTTATACAAAAGAGCCACCAATACGGAACAAAAAAAAGACCGCAAAGTAGCCTTAGACGGTTTCTATCAACGCATATACAATGAGGATAGAGCTTACCGCCCGCTACTCGAAAAAAGACGCAAAGCCCTCAAAGAGCATTATATTGCCTGCGCTTCCTACCTACTGAACGAATGTAAAAGAAACGGAGAAATAGTACCAGAAATCTATGACTATAAAACAGCACGAATTCTCAAAGAGGCTAATCCCAAGCTCCGCCAACTATCCATAGAGATCAGCACACTTGAGAGCCTTCAACGGGAAACAATTCGCAAATATCAAAAGCTAAAATACAATTTGGAGGACTAAAAAAAATAAGACAGAAAATTGACCCTTAGTCAGAAACGCTTTGCTAGGCCTTTTGACAACTGTCTAATGACTTTTGTCCCCCAACCTTGTTCTCTTTGTTTAATTAGAATATCATTGCCTATTTTCCAATATAAAGCGAGCAGTTCCGCATTTACACTAAATATAGCCTTCAGTTTGGAACTTTCTATCAATGAAATAACCTCTTTCCGCCAATTATCATAATTATCGGGAAGTACATTTTGCTTATCAGCCATTTGCGGTACTATTATATTATTATATGTTTTCGGAATGGAATTTTATATGCAAATATACATTTTTCTAATCACCGAAATAATTGATAATAAAAACAGCCGAAACCACTTCAAAAAAGCGATTTCGGCTGCGCCTAAAACAAAGTAACCGCTGTTACCCGTCATTTACCAGTATCACACTGCATCACATAATGTCATACTACACTTGCGAAGCATCTCTCCGCCTCCGTACCACCAATGGTGCTCCGAGTTCTTCACGCTCCACTACTTCGAGGAAACCATTTTGTTCCAACTCGAATAAGGCAGGATACACACGCAATTTGTCAGCACCGGAATTTTGAATAATATCATCTACCGAAACATTTTCCGGCTGACTGATGATATAAGTAATAATCTTCCGAGTGTCAGCAACTTTATAGTTCTTTTCCATACAATCTATTTTATATCAAGTTGTTCCACACATTTTCTATTCGTCATAGTTCTTTTCTTGTCAAATATCCATCCCCATTTATTGAAATACTTCACAACAGAACAAATATGATATTTCAGCAGCTTTCTATTCTTATAAGAGCCTTTTTCATATTCATGATAGATTGATACTTCAGGATAAAATATTGTCTTTGAAACCTCCCCTATCCTGCGACACAAATCCAAGTCTTCGGCATACATAAAAAAACGTTCATCAAAGCCGCCAACTTGTTTCAACGTCTCCACCCGCATAAACATAAAACATCCCGAAAGGGAAGGTACTTCCATCACTTTGTCATATCCGGTATGATGTAGTTCAAACCACGCATCATGTTTCTCCTGATAAGCATTGAAAGGAATGAATCTTCTCCCGAACAAATCCATCGGTGTAGGCAACAACTTGCATAAGTACTGAACATTCCCATTGGGATAAAGTACTTTTGGCATCACCAAGCCACAATCTTCCTGCTTATCCATAAATCCGGCAAGCGGCTTTGCCACATCTCCCTCCCAATAAATATCAGGATTTATCACCGCATGGTATTGCGCCCCCAACTCTATCGACCTGCGGATAGCAATATTATGTCCACTGCCAAAACCTAAATTATCACTATGAATGTAGACAATCTTGTCCGAAAGTGAAGCGAACTCACGCAAACTGTCATTGGATGAATTATCAATAATAAAAAATATATCAATGGAAGAATGCAACACGCAATCCAACAAGCGTTTCAAATCTACATACGAGGTATGAAACGTCACAACAGAAGCTGTAATCATGATTTATGATATTGAAAAATTAAAATATAAGAAATCGACCAGCTCAGAAAATGAACCAGCCATAAAAGAGTTCTACGAATGTAATTCGAGCAGCAAAAAACGAACAAAGTCAATTCTGTTTCATCAGAGTGGCATGAATAGCCACTACATAAAAATTTGTTTTAGAAAAAGATAGGGCATACTGTCCTCATAAAGCAATTCTACGTATTGCTCCAACTTATCTTTATCGGTTGCATTATCAATAGAAGATATAAACCTACTTTTCAAGCCCTGAAGATGAAGTGTGTCATACACTCCTGTGGGTTCGGACACTTTCATTATTTAATTTATTCTATAACCACAAAATACGAAATTTTATTTGTAAAAGCAATTATTCTAAAAATAATCCTGCTTGTTTATCCATTGATTACTCAAGAAATTATTTTCAGGAACTGTTCTGCCGAAGCTTTCCAGGTAAACTTTTTTGCTGTTTCTACTCCCTGTAAGGATAAGGTTTTCCTCAGATTTTCATTATCAATCAATCTCATTAAAAGGCTCTTTAATTCACTTTCATTTTTTGGCGAAAACATTAAACAATTCTCATTAGGTCTTGCAAATTCATTTACTCCACCGGAATCACTACAAATTACAGCACATCCACAAGCCATTGCTTCTAATGGTGGCAGACCAAAACCTTCCCACCAAGAAGTAGAAATAAATATTTCTGAAGATTGATATGTTTGAGCTATCTCACTGTCACAGGAGGGTTTTAAAAATTCAATACCCTGCATATCAAAAGAACTCATATCATCATGACTCATTACTACAACCTTTTGTATTCGGCTCCTTTCTTCTCTGGAAAGATTTTTTAACACATTGATAAATGTATTTAAACCCTTCCATGGATGCTTCCTACCTATAAGGCAGATGGAAACGCCCGTAGAAAGATTCGCTTCTTGCTTTGATTTGTTAAAGACCTCATGGTCTATTGCCGGATGAACCAATGCAAAAGGTACATCTACACGTTGCGCATCATAACAATAATTTTTATAGACAAACAGTGAATTAAAAATATAATTTATATGCTGATGATAAGATTTTTTAGCCAACCACTTATATAGTTTATATAAAAAACCTTTACCCAACAACAAACCATCATCATATATACGATAGTCATCAGCCTGGATAAAACGATAAATATTTTGTTTTTTTGAGAAAAAAGGAATGAGTAAACAAAATATAGGATCAGAGATAATCAATTTATGAGTAGCATCTAATCTATTCAGATAGCATACACATCTTACCATATTTACAATTTTGAAGACTTTGGAAACAGCCAACTTGCCAATCTTCACAAATTTCACATTAGGCTTAACCGCAAACGTATGCTTTTCATCAGAGTTATAAGGGTATACAATTCTCACATTATTATCTTCGGACAAGCAATTTGCCAACTCAATAAAGACACGATTACCACCTCCCGTCTTAATGGAGGGAGCTACAAAAACAATATTCATTACAAATAATAATTAGTTCTACTTATAAGGGGAATGACGCGAATTATATTCGGCTCTTTCATCATACGACATATCATGATCCATCAACAGATAATGAGTATAGGGAACATATCTTGAATCCTTCGTCATATAGCTGAAACAAGAAGCTATACTGACTATCAATATCATAAAAACATACAACAACTTGGAACGCCATTCAAAGGCATTAAACAACATTCCGATAGCCACGACATAGAATACAGCTATATAAAGTTGCAAACGTCCCATCACAGTTATAGTCAGTCCTAATCTAAAAAAGATAGGTAGGAGTATAGCAAACATAAAAATCATTTGCCCGTTTTTTTCCCTCTCTATATATTTCCTCCCACACAATAGAAATATAAAGAATGAGGTATGTACCAAATAGCCGAATGACAGTAATTTTCCCCCTCCATCACCTTCTCCTGTACTATAAGCAACTATTTTATCACCTACGAGTGGAACAGAAGAAAACAAGGCAGAAGCCACACTGAATATCAAAGAATTACTTAACAACAGCATATTGCATATCACATAAATTACAATCAGATTCCGATTCGAATATTTCTTTCTACCCCAATAATACAAAAGTAACATTACAATAGCAGAGAAATGAAAAGAGATAGCCAATAAAGTCATAAAAAGATAAGGCTTGATACGTCCCTCCCTCAAATATTTTGTTGAAGACAAAAAAATACTCACTGCTATTAAGTTCCGTAAAGGATTATCAATAAACAAAAAAAACGCATACCAGGCAATAAAGAAAACAAGTGACAAAAAGATGACCTGACATGGAGCATAGTGACGAATAGCCCTAAAAACAAAATAAAAAGTTACTATTTTAGTAAATATCAGAAAATGAAAAAAATCTATTCCTAAACTAGAAAAAAGAAAAGTATATAATACATAACCGGGTTCTTGAAAAAGGAACAGGTTCTTGTACTCTGTAGCAACCCAACCATATGCTTGCTCATAAGAACGCCAATCCGTACCCGTAGTATATCCAAAACATAAAAACAAACATAATAAAAACAAATAAATATCTAATTCTATTTCATGATTAATTCTATCTTTCCCTTTCGATATAGATTGTACAAACATAAAAAAAGTTCCAAACAATATTAAGATATAAATCGACATTGTTTAACAAAATCTAACTGTTTAATATCTGATTATATGCATCCAATATACTTTCTGCTGAATATTCTTTGATAATCTCTTTTTTACATTTTCTTTTGAGATATTCATCCTTCTTCATATATATTTTTTCTAATTGAGAAGCAATTTCCTGTGCATCAGTACAATCTGCATAATACTCTATTTTTTTTTCATTAAACAAGTCGTGCATCTGCCCTACATGAGGGCTCACTGCAAAAATTTCTTTTCCACATTGCATATAATCTCCCACCTTAGTTGGTAGAAAGATTCCCTCTTCAACAGGAGCCTCAATTAATAAAGCAACATCATTTTTTGAAATAAAGACTAAGTTATCCATATAATTCATAGGCTGTACCATTTTTATAACTCCAGTAAGCTTTTTTTTTTGTACAAGTCTAATAAAATCGGAGTCCTGTTTACCTATAAAAAAAATCTCTATTGAGGCTTTTGGGTTTTTCAATATAAAAATTTTTACTCCTTCAATAAACGTTTTTGGGTCACGAGGATAGGATACATTACCTGAATGTACAATACGCAAAGCCCGATCCTCGTTGACAGTATCATCCAAACTGACAACATCAGGTAAACAAACATGCGGTATTATCTTAACATTTTTCATACCAAGCATATATTGTTCCATATAACAACGCTGTCGTTCCGAGGGGAAGGTATGCCACGTAGCGCATCTTGTCACTTCCTTTAATAGATGACGTTCAAAAAAAGATAACTTTGCAACCGGTCCTCCTCCATAAGGTTTAGGCATCCGTTTTTCTGGATAAGGATCATTCCAATTTGCAATCCATTTTATTCCAAATTTTTTAGAAAGATATAATGCGGCAAGTTCAGAAGAAGGACTACGAGACATAATCCAATCGTAATGATTTGCCTTTATCAACTTCTCCGAATAAGTTATAGCATAATATGCCCAATGGGCTCCTTTATAAACATAACCTGTTTTCAGAAGAACTCGTATATGCCCCCAAATTGTTTGCCTATTAACAACATTAGATAAGTAGAATATCTTCAATGAAGATAATTTACTTGTGAATCTAAGTTCACTCATATTAGGAACATACGCTGATAGATTATTTTTACTTACTACATCAATGATATATCCTGCATTAGACAATACCTCCAATAATTTGGCATTACAAATAGCCTCGGGATTATTAGTCGGTATACTATATGGTGCTAAAAATAAAATTCTTTTATTCATACCAGCCTATTTACAATTCTTCCACAAGCCTTACCATCCCCGTAAGGATTCACAGCTCTACTCATTTTATCATAATAGGTGCTATCATCCAGCAACGCAGATACCTCATTCACTATTTTTTCATAATTCGTACCTACCAATTTTACCGTACCAGCTTCTAACGCCTCTGGGCGTTCCGTGGTATCACGCATCACAAGCACAGGCTTCCCCAGCCCCGGAGCCTCTTCCTGTATTCCACCACTATCAGTCAACACAATCGCAGACTTCTCCATCAAATAAATAAAAGATAAATATTCCAACGGTTCAATAAAGAACATATTACTCAAACCAGACAGATTTTCACCAAACACCTCATGAATAGGCTTACGCACATTAGGATTGAGATGCATGGGATATACAAAATCCACATCCGGATATTTCTGCGCCAAATCCTTGATTGCCGTACACATGGAAATAAAACCATCACCGAAGTTCTCCCGACGATGCCCAGTAATCAACACCAATTTCTTCCCATTAGCCAGACGGTTCACATTATAACCTGCTTGATTCAATGTATCCTCTAACTTTGCATCCAATATTTTGTCGCTCTTGATTTTATCCACTACCATATAGAGGGCATCAATCACAGTATTACCTGTCACCATAACAGCTTCCTCTCTTAATCCTTCAGCTAAAAGATTTTGCCGGCTCAACGGCGTGGGCGAAAAATGATAAGTAGCGATTCTCCCAGTTATTTGTCGGTTCATCTCCTCAGGCCACGGACTATAAATATTATGGGTACGCAACCCCGCTTCTACATGTCCCACAGGAATCTGCTGATAAAAAGCAGCTAAGGCTGCGGCTGTAGAAGTTGTCGTATCTCCATGCACCAAAACAATATCCGGTCGGACTTTCTTAAGTACATCGCGCATTCCAAGTAGTACACGTGATGTAACATCATATAAATCTTGCCCTTGTTTCATGATATTCAAGTCATAATCCGGTTTTATGTCAAAAATAGCCAATACCTGATCCAACATTTCGCGATGCTGCCCCGTAACACAAACTATTGTTTGAAATTTGTCAAACTCTTTTTGAAACGCTTTGACAAGTGGAGCCATTTTTATAGCTTCAGGACGAGTTCCGAAAACCAACATTACCTTTTTCATTTTTTCATATTCAATATTATTAATACTTTTTTTACACACAGCTTTAGTCCTAATAAACAGACTCTTATAAAGTACACCAATGACCGACTTTCTATCTTAAGCATTTCTTTCTGTGTACTCCACTCATTTCTGCTGGAAATACCATTAGCTGCATCATAGACAGCCACCACCAATTGAACATATTGAAATTCTATGTCCATTTGTCTTAATTGGAAAAAAAGATTATAATCAGCTGCTATTTTATATCTTAAATCGAAAAGAATTCTAGCAAGAAGAATTCTTCTACAAAAAATAGACTGATGACAAGAAGGCATTATTTTATGATGTGGATCATCACCAAATTTTACAATTTTCTGTTTGCTCTTATGTATAAACAGTGTATCTCCAAACACAACTCCAACCGTATCAATAGTCCTATTCTGAAAAAGCTTTTCTATAACGCCTTCGTCTACAAACTCATCCCCCGCATTCATAAAATTAATCCACTCCCCCGTCGCCACCTTTATCCCCTTATTCATCGCATCATAAATCCCCTTGTCCGGTTCGCTCACCCAGTACGCAATTCTGTCAGCATATTTCCGGATAATTTCAACAGTGCCATCAGTGCTGCCGCCATCAATAATAATATACTCTATGTCATGATACGTCTGATTAAGTACGGACAGCATGGTCTTTTCAATCGTGTCCGCAGCATTGTAGCAAACAGTTACTACTGATATTAATAGTTTCATATTTTCTTTTCTTTAATTCTTTCTCTTGTCCAATTAATATTATCTTGAACTTTTTTAGCAGGTACTCCTGCATAAATACAATTTGAAAAAATCGCTTTTGAAGCAGTATAAGTTTTACTACTCATGCCGGTGCACTGGCAAATGACACGATCCGTAAGATGCTTGCCACACACCTGCACCGTTTCCTGCAACAAGGCCAGGAGTTCTCCCAATTCGGCATTGGGAGCGAAATTTTGCTTCATTGTTTATCGTTTTTAAAACGTAATTATTAAATAGTCGTGCGTAACAACTCAAGCCAGCGAAGTTAATTTCAGTTAAATATCGGTCTCATGTTTTCCACATGAGGAAAACACGCAACCATAAAGTTCCGGTTATTATCCCCACCTTTACAGCCATTATTTAAAATTCATACAAATGACAATGGAAAATATTTTAGTCAGTCTTTTTAAAGGTTATGCGGACACCTGCCCGATAGAGGTTCCCCTGAAAACAATCATCAGCCTTCTCCGCGACAATCAGGCGGTGATCGAACACACCGAAAAGCATCGCTATTATCTGGAGCAAAAACAAGTCACCGCCGCTGCACGCGAAAAAGCATCCTGCCCCTGCTTTGCCGTCAGCGTGCGCTTCGAAGGCGGAAAACAGAAAGCAAACATCAGCGAGTGGACAGGAATCTGTCCGGTAGACATAGACCACGTGCCGCCCGAACGCATGGAACAGTGTTTGGAACTGCTTAAAGCCGACAAGCACACCTTGCTGCAATATGTCACCATCAGCGGACATGGTATCCGGTTACTCTGCCGATACACCGGACTTACCGACAACTGCGAGAAAAACCACCGGCTCCACACCCACACTTTTACCGTCATTAACGAGTACTACACCCGTCTCACAGGACTTGAATGTGACCTGAAATGCAAAAATGCCACCCGCCTAAGCGGACTTGCACACGACGAGCATCTGTTTTTCAATCCCGATGCCGTACCTTTCAGCCGGAATGCAGAAACTGCTGCGCCCAAGCATAGCCCGGCATCTGCCAAAAACCACCGCCGTCTGCAAAGAGTGATTGACGCTGCCTGCCGTCGCCTTGCGGATGAAGGTGTGGAATATGCAGAACATCACCACAACGAATATATCATGCGCATGGGCTATCTGCTCAACGCCTACGGAGTGGCACAGAACGTAGCCACCCAATGGGCAACAGAACGTTTTGCCGACTACAATGGCGACGTGACAGGCATTTTCGCCTCCTGCTACCTCAACATCGAAGAGCATGGCAGCCTCTCTCTTCCTCCACTCCGCAAGTCGCAAAACAATGATGAACGGCAGGAATTTATGGCATCGGTGGCAGACATTGAACAGTTTCTCAACGGTCAGGCATCTTTTCGCAAGAACACCGTAACCGGCAAGTGCGAGGTGCTGACAGCCGGAAGCGGCGGGAAGTACGAAGAACTCACAGACCGCTACGTCAATACCCTGTGGTGCCGTATGTGCAAAGAAGCGAAACCGGGACAGGCCGCCCACATACGGGCAGTGCTCGATTCGGAATTTGTTGATACCTTCAACCCCTTCGAGCAATATTTTAAGAACCTGCCACCCTGGGACGGAACCACCGATTACATCGCGCAACTTGCCACCCACGTACACGTCCGGAACAACACCATTCCCTTTGCCTACTACTTCAAGAAATGGCTGGTGGGAATGGTTGCCGCCCTCTTCGACAAGGAAGTGGTAAACCATGAAATATTGGTGCTGACCGGCCGGCAAGGCATCTATAAAACCACTTGGCTCAACAATCTGCTTTCACCCGAACTGCGCCGTTACTTCTATCTGAAGTCCAACGCCCGCCGCATCACCAAAGACGACCTCCTCACCCTTGCCGAATTTGCCATTGTGTGCCTGGAGGAACTGGACGAAATGGAAACGCAAGAGGTGAACCAGATAAAGGCGCTTACCACCATGAAGGTAGTCAACGAGCGCGCCGCATACGCACATTACAAGGAACACCGCGACCACATAGCCAGCTTTTGCGGAACCAGCAACAACACTCACTTCCTCGCCGACCCCACCGGAAACCGCCGTTGGCTCCCCTTTGAAGTGGAGAATATCGACAGCCCTTATGACTTTCCGGTGGACTATGCCGGGGTTTACTCCCAAGCATACGCCCTACTGCAAAACGGATACCATTACTGGCTGGAAAACAAAGAGATTGAAGCCCTGAACCTGCACAACAGGCATTTCGAAATTCCCTGTCTGGAGCAGGAACTGATATTGACCCATTACCGCCGTCCCATGCCGGGCGAGAAATGTATGTTCATCACCAACTCCCAGATACTCTGCCGCATCAACTCCGGCATCCGCCAAAAGCTGAGTCCCGTCAAAATAGGCATGGTGCTGAAACAGGAAGGTTTCGAATCCATGCGCTCAGGCGGCAAGCGGGGCTACCGGATGGTGGAACTCACTGGCGATGAGATACAGGCTAACCTCTATGCCATGGGAAGATATACGGAAAAACCTGAAAGTTAGAAATCTTACAACTGTAAAGGTCTGCTTTAGGTTTCCAGAGTTGAACTTTACAATCGCAGAGTTAAACTTTACAATCACAGAGTTGACCTTTAGGAATCCTAAACCGGACATTACGCATCCCGGCTGCTCACGCCCTGCCTTCAGTTCTCAACTAAACATCCGGCTCTCCCAGTGCCTCAACAATCAGCCGCACCTGTGCCGGTGTATATGTCCGCACCCTGTCCGAAGGAACCAATGCATGGAGTTCATGCCGCAAGGTGGGATGGAAATCTATCCACTGGTTCAGTTTACGAAAAGCGGCTTGAGGACAAAGGGCCGGACAATAAAGTTGAGCGAGTTCCGTCCGCCCATAGGTACGTATTTTAAAAATCTCCATATCTTTTGAGTTCATTAGTTCTTACAGAACAAAGATACGGAAATATCTTCACATATAAGCAACTATTTCCACCTATAACGAACGCTAACAGACCCTAACATACAGAAAGTGACAAACCCTCCTGTGCGGTGTCATATCTTCGCATCGTGATCACAAAGAGATAGTAAACCGATTGTTAATAACTCAAAAAAGCAAAAACAATGATTCGTTACAAAAAGTATCAGATGACAGGTGAGAAAAGCCCTTTGAAAGGACTTTGGTACGCCCGCCCCGTAATTGAAGAAACCTTCAATATCGAAACTCTTGCCAAACACATGGCAAACCACAACACTCCCTACTCCGCCGGAGTTATCAAAGGAGTGCTTGCCGATATGATTTCATGCATCAAAGAACTCATTCTGGATGGCAAGAACGTCAAACTGGACGATCTCGCCATATTCTCCGTAGGCATCGTCAGCAAGAAAGGTGCAACCTCAGCCGCCGAATTCTCCCTCGCCGACAACGTCAAGGGACTGAAACTCCGGGCACGCGCCACAGGAGAGTTGAGCAATGCTCAGATCAATTTGGAAGGTCAACTGAAAGAGACTTCCCAATATAACGTTGATGACAGCAGTTCGTCAGGAGGAACCCCTCCCGACAACGGTGAGGAGGAAAACCCGCTGGGCTAATGCCGACAGTGAGAAGAAATACCAAATCAAGTATTAATCATTAAACACTAAAATCACATGAGCGCAAAATCAAAATCAGTATGGGGTATCATCCTCAAATCTATTGTAGCGGTAGCCACAGCACTGGCAGGAGTATTCGGTCTCAGCTCCTGCATAGGCCGATGAGAACCGTCACGCCTATCATCATTCATTGCTCGGCCACGTCTCAGGGCGTGGCCTCGAGCTTCGAACAAAGGTGGTTTAGGCTTATATAATATATTGACCGGCAGCATGATTATTTGTGATATATTTCACAAAATACACATTCTCTTTGATAAGAGAGAGAAAAACATATCAAGTGGTACTTGCAATAATCAAATTTGTATCCCGCAACTTATTTCACAATCCCCTTTTCCAAATACTCCGCAAGATTGGTACGGATATGTCCTGCAACGCGCTCCACTGCCACCTTTTCCATATCATGTTTCATCATGATACTTACCAACTCTTCAAACGAAGTTTTCATCGGATTCCATCCCAACTCCTTACGGGCTTTAGTGGGATCTCCCCAAAGGTTCACCACATCCGTAGGGCGATAGAAATCCTCCGACACCTCTATCAGCACACGTCCCGTAGCTTTGTCTATGCCTTTTTCTTCAAGCCCTTCGCCCCGGAACTCCAGTTCGATACCTGCGTAGTGGAAAGCCAACTGACAAAACTCCCGAACCGAATGTTGCTCACCTGTGGCTATCACGAAATCTTCCGGAGTCTTGTTTTGCAGAATAAGCCACATACATTCCACATAGTCTTTAGCATAGCCCCAATCGCGCAATGAAGACAAATTACCCAAATACAGTTTGTCCTGTTTACCTTGTGCAATACGGGCAGCAGCCAAAGTTATCTTTCGTGTAACGAATGTTTCGCCCCGGCGCTCACTCTCATGGTTAAAGAGAATACCCGAACAACAAAACATATTATAAGCCTCACGATATTCCTTCACAATCCAATAGCCATAGAGCTTTGCCACCGCATACGGACTATAAGGATGAAAAGGCGTGTTCTCGTTCTGCGGAACCTCTTCCACCTTGCCATAGAGTTCCGAAGTGGAAGCCTGATACACCTTACAGGTTTCCGTCAATCCACTCTGACGAACGGCTTCCAGCACACGTAATACGCCTGTGGCATCCACGTCTGCCGTAAACTCCGGCGCATCAAAGCTGACCTGAACATGACTTTGTGCAGCCAAGTTATAAACTTCCGTAGGACGTATCTTTCCGATAATCTGCATGATACTCATGGAATCTCCCAAATCGGCATAATGCAAATGGAAGTTTGGAGTGCCTTCAAGATGGGCAATGCGTTCACGATAATCTACTGAAGAACGACGAATGGTTCCATGTACTTCGTATCCTTTTTCAAGAAGAAATTCGGCAAGGAAAGAGCCGTCCTGACCGGTGATGCCGGTGATGAGTGCGATATGTTTCATAAAAATCTATTAAAAGAACTGATACCACAAAGCATATAATTCAGATTTTATCCTATAAGACCGACGTATTACACGCATACAGTGTAAGATAGTTTCTTTCACTGTAAAATAATGTTCGGATGAAGCAATAACATCAAAACGTTTTCTCAAATCACAAATATGATGTACATATACACGAAATATGTATTTAAGTACACTCATATCGTTTTTTCTATAAAAAGTAGGAGCAAAATAATGTGAAGAAATAAAAGCCAAGTTGTGAAAATGAAAAAATATCAAGTCAAACGCTCTCCCACTACTAAGTTCCACTCCACAAATTCTATTGTCTTTCCGGGTGAACGTATATTGCTGTATATTCCATGGAGCAACGCCTCCTCCTAAATGCTGCAACACATGTACACCTTCAAAGCGTTCAGTCCAATCATCCAAATATTTCTGATCACCAAACTTTCCGTCTTCCATTCGATTATAACACCATTCTATACATTTTACACGCCACCATTCTAAGGCCTCACGTCCACGTCTATCATTTCTGAAAGACATAAATTGCACGCAATATTTACCAGAAGTGGCGCTTTGATCATATTCCGGTGTATACCTATGTTCTGTCAGTAATATTGATTTTTTTCCAAGTTCATCAATTAAAATTTCAGGCGAAGAAAAAAAATAGAGATCTGCATCAATATAAGTACAAATTTCAACCGAATAGTGATTCAATACATAAAGGATTGTCGAAGAAGTACATGTCCAACAATACTCTCCCTTTGTACGAGTACTTTTTATACGTAGTAACTCATTATCTTCAAATTCGGTTCTTGAAATAACTGTTACATTCTCAAAGTTATTACAATGAAAGAAGTCATAGCTCTTTTTGTCAAATGCAAATATATACAGATGAAAGCTAGTACAGCATTTATTTAAGGATTGGTACATAGCCACACCCCGAGAGAGATAACGCGAATCAAACAATGTGCAAAAATTCAACATTACCTAAAACAGTTTAATATTTCCACAACTTTGGCTATTTCTTCTTGAGACATCACTGGACTAATGGGCAACGACAATTCTTGCTTGTGAATCAACTTTGTAATAGGGTAACTCTGTAAATTCCACTCCCGATAACATTCTTGCATATGAGGAGGAATAGGATAATGAATCAAAGTTTGTACACCATGAGTTCTTAGATATTCTTGCAATTCATCTCTACGAGAACATAAAATAGGGAAAATATGAAATACATTCGACTCTTCTGACATTCGTTCCGGATAAGAAATCAAAGGGTTATGAATATTGTCATAATAGTATCTGGCTACTTTCTTACGTTTTTCATTGTCGTCATCCAGATACCTCAATTTTACATCAAGAACAGCAGCCTGCAACTCATCTAATCGCGAATTGCGCCCTCTGTACTTAAATACATATTTCTTTTGAGAACCATAGTTAGCCAATGTACGAACCGTTTCCGCCAAAGTTATATCATTGGTAGTAACAGCTCCTCCATCACCTAAAGCTCCTAAGTTTTTACCAGGATAGAAACTATGTCCGGCAGCATCTCCCAGCGAACCTGTACGTTTGCCACAATATAAGCACCCATGTGCCTGTGCATTATCCTCTACAAGTTTTAGATTGTACCTTTTACAAAGTGCACCTATTTTTTCAGTATAAGCACAGCGTCCATAGAGATGGACAATCAACACAGACCTTGTTTTTTGCGTAATAGCCGCTTCTATTTTTGAATCATCTATTTCCAAAGTCTTAATATCAGGTTCTACCAATACCGGAACTAAATTATTTTCTGTAATTGCTAAAATGGAAGCAATATATGTATTTGCAGGAACAATGACCTCATCACCTTCCTTCATAATTCCAAGCTCAATATAAGCACGATAAATCCAAATTAAAGCATCCAGTCCATTAGCACAACCTATTGTATAGTCTGTACCAATATAAGAAGAATAATGTTTTTCAAATGATTTATTAGCTTCACCTTGCAAATACCAACCAGAGCGAATCACATCAGTTACAGCATTTTCTATCTCTTTGGAATTCTTTTCCGTTATTTTCTTTAAATCCAAAAACTTTATCATACTTTTTTTCTATATGCTAAGAAATCAACATAATCTCGTATATAATCATCTTCCAAATATCCTTCGGATGCTAATACCAAACAAATAGATCCAGAAGAGAAACCTTGTTCAGAAGCCCAAATTCCGGGTGGAACATGCAAACCATAAAAAGGTCGATTTAACAATACCGTACGCTTATTGACACCATCGTCAAGTACCACCTCAAAACTGCCACTTGCAGCTATCAGAAACTGATGACACTCTTTATGGGCATGAGCGCCACGAGCTTCTCCTCCCGGAATGTCATAAGAATAGAATACACGCTTTACATCAAAAGGTACATGAATAC
>ENA-OZWX01000059-OZWX01000059.1-human-gut-metagenome-genome-assembly--contig:-NODE-59-length-31946-cov-10.741589_pt1 | contig 31946 bp, 28 predicted proteins | sample MGYA00244851_ERZ654086 | MGnify/ENA primary metagenome ERZ654086 (study PRJEB26926, sample SAMN06164958) | human gut metagenome | biome: ENVO:00009003; feature: ENVO:2100002; material: ENVO:00002003... | reverse complement strand
CCCGTGCGCCGGTCGCCATCGGCCTTAGCAAGCTAAGACCATGCTGCCCCTCGACTTGCATGTGTTAAGCCTGTAGCTAGCGTTCATCCTGAGCCAGGATCAAACTCTTCATTGTAAAAGTATTGTTAATCACTCCAAAGGAGTGGTTCTTGCTCTGTTCAGGACGCTCGAATTTAAAAAAGCTTTTCAATTACCTATATATTAATAAGTATTGACGGTTCTTTTTTTTACCCAGATACATAATCTTAAAGATTAAGAATGTACCTGCTCTTGTACTACTTGTATTGTTTATGTAAATCTGTTCAAAGATCGCTTGTTTTACGATTGCTTTTCTTTTCAAAAGCGGATGCAAAGGTAAGGACTTTATTTAATATCTTCCAAATATTTTCGGAAGTTTTTTTTTATTTTTTTTCTTTCTTCAAATCATCTCTCTTGCGAAAGGAAGAACAAAGAAAAAGAACTGTCGTTACCGCCCGGATTTCAAAAAGCATGTCAATCAACGCTGCTCTCATTTTGAAAGCGGGTGCAAAGGTAAGAACTTTATTTCATATACTCCAAATAAATCTGAAGTTTTTTTCATTTTTCTTTTTAAAGGCGCCACTCATGAAACAAACAGCACCAAATAACAAGAAAAAAGGAAGGGTTCCTACTCCGTTTCTGTCAGAATGTCAAACTATCGCTGCCCTCGTTCTCGAAAGCGGATGCAAAAGTAGCGGATTTGGGAATACGCACCAAATATACAAGGCCTTTTTTATCAGAAATATCAAAACTTTTTCATAAATGACTGATTGACAAACAGGTTGCAGAACATGATTTTTTAAAGGAAAACAAAAGGGGGAGGAAGACACACAATATATATACACACGCACGTACGGGCAGGCGTATGGGCGAGCGTACGTGCGTGCAATGTATATTCAATGAAAGGGCAAACAAGCCTGCAGCTTACAAGACAGTGCCGTTGGAGAGGATACGCAAGTTCACTTCCTTGTCTCCTGCTTCCAGTTCCACCAGGTAATAGGCCTCTTGGGGCGTTTCCACAAAGTCCGCATCATCTATCTCGTGGTCTGCATACAATTTCTTGATGGCATCGGACACAGCCGCGGGCAGTTCACTCACCCGCACTTCCCATTGGGTTTTCACCCACTCCTGTGCACCGTTGAAATAAACATCCTTCTCGCGAGCATCGTGGAAGATCTCCACTTCCGTCATGCCATTTTCCATATCCGTCTCAATGATACGGGCTCCCGCATACTTCTGTGCAATGAAATCCTTGATTTTCCCGGGCAGCACGCCACCGGTATTGTTTCCGGGATCAGACGGAGTGTATTCCATGAGCGACAACACGCCGGCAGCGGTGATCTTCACCTTGACGTCACCTTTGACTGATTCCAGTTCGAGACGGTAGTATTCCTCTTCCGGAGTTGCGTAATGATCCACATCATCCACATGATAGCCTGCATATTCCGAAGCCTCAAGCGCCTGCTTCACCACAGCCGGCAATGCGGCATAAGCGGTTTCGGTCTTGGTGAACAGCCAGTTGTTTGCTCCGTCGAACAGCAGTTCGCGCACCACCTTTCCGTCCAGAATCTCCACTTCCGTCCTGTTGTCCTCCCGGTCGATGTCCAAGATGCGGGCATTGGGGAAGTTTGCCTTCAGGAACGCTTCGACGCCTTCCACCGGAGCAGCGGGGATATAGTCGCCATAGTCATAATCGTTGTCAGCATCCACCAGTTTCTTCACCAGCACGCCGTCTTTCGAGTAATACAGATCTATTTCCGTCTCTACGCCGTCCACTTTGTTTTTCACTTCGATCACGTAGACCTCTTCCGCGCCGTTGCGTTGCACACGTTCCACCTCGTCGATGGTCCAAGCGGAGTATTCGCCCGCCCGGAAGGCAGCCTTCACCTCATCCGGCAGTTGCTCAAAGAGGATTTCGCTGTCTGTTGTCATATACCATCGGCCTCCATTGTCGAACCAAGCGGCATATTCGCCTGCGGCAGAGGAAGCAGACAGATTGAAGTCCGCCACCACATAGTCTCCTTTCACAGTCCACTTCACGTCGGTGGCATGCGGGTAGCGTTCGAGCAGTGCAGCCCGCACCTCGGCGCTCACCTTGTCATCTTCCGGATTTCCGGTGGCAGGAACATCGTCGTTGCTGCAACTCCACATACCGATAGCCACACAAGCGATGGCAAACATTTTTCTTTTCATAATCATCATACTTTTTATTGTTTTTGTTACGTCACAAAGCTACCGGACAAATTTGGAAAGAATCTGGAAAAACACAGAGAAACAGAAAAAATTACAGGCAAGCGGGGTTGGGAGGAGCAGAATCTTGAAGAATGGATGCCGCATCGAAGCAAGGGCACGCCTTGATCCACTCTTCGGGCTCTATCTCGCCGTCGCAGTCGAGGTCGGGACTGAGGTCGCGGTGCCCGCAAAGGCGGCTGCCGGGATAGTCGCGCAGCAACAGCATGACGAGCACCCGCAGGGAATGTTTCTGAAAATCGGTACGGGTATCGGCGGGATGCCCTCTTTCGTCGAGCCCACCTTCATAGCAGATGCCGACAGAATGGGCATTGTGGTTTTTGACGTGCGCTCCGGGCTGTCCGATGGGGCGGAGTGTTTTTATATCCCCGTTCTTGCGGATATAAAAATGATAACCTGCGCCGGAGAATCCCCGGCGCAGGTGGTCTGTTGTCAGGTCATGTTCCGTATAGCTGCGGTCGCAGCGGGTGGCGGAACAGTGGACAACGATGAGGTTGATGAATCGCATGTGAATTACGATGTATGAAGTGTGAATTAAGAACTACGAATCAGGCGGGCATGGCCTGTGCGCCAAAAGCGCCGAGAACGGCCGATGCCACTGCGATTACAATTTTAAGGAGTTTGTCCCACCAAGTTGATTTTACTGCCATGTGATTTGAATTTTGAGTTTTAAGTTTTGAATTATTCAGAGAGTGTATCCGGATAATGATCAGGACACACTCTCCCTTCATCAGAAAGAGCAAACGGAGAACGGTTTATCCGAGGGGATCGGTCTCCTCACCACCACCGGGGTTCTCGCTGCCACTGCCGCCGGAAGAGCTGCCGTCGGCAGGCTTGTCCAGTGCAAAGGCCACATTGGCCGGGCTTCGGGTGGCGGCGGTGCTGCCGTTCACCAGCTTCAGTTCCTTGTCGGGGACAAAGCGTATGTTCACTTTGGAGATATTCCTGACGGTGCAATCCTCCGACTTTTCCACGCCGGGGCAGCGGAAAGTCATGTGAAGCGTGCCAAGCAGGTTCAGCTTCACCTTGTCGCCGTTGGCAAGGTTGGTCTGTATTTCCTCCACAAGGGCTTCGATGACGTGCTTCACGTCGCCTTTTGTCATGGCGCAATTCTTTTGGATATTGGCGGCGAGGACATCGACGTCCACCGTACCGCAGGTTTTGGGCTTCTGACGGAGATAATACAACTGGGGCGAGTTCTTGTCGCTCACGATTTTACGGCGTTTGAAACGCTCTACAAGTACATCCATAAAATAAAAAGTTAAGGTTTAAGTTCAATAAAAATCGCTCCCTGCCTGAAGCAGAGTTTGAAAGAAACATCTCAAAATCGTAAAGATATATCTTAAAAGAAAAAGTTCGGCCGGAACTATCGTAAACAAGGTGGGTAAGAGGAGGGATAAGGCGCTCTATAATCAATGATTATTCCTTTTCTTAAGCACATTACAAAGATACAAAATCAGCGAGGCAAAGTCAAGTATTTCGTCGTTTATTTTCAAAAAAAGGGTGATAAATATCAGGTATTAATTATTAATGCGAATCAGTAGTTGAATGAGGCAAAACATTCTGTTTATAAGGCAAAACATTCTGTCATTCAGAGCGTAGCGAAGAATCTGCTCTCCTTATACCGGGATGAGTATTGACATGAGAGAGTGGATTCTTCGCTACGCTCTGAATGACAGATACTATCGAGTAGCAAGATTAATATTTACTTCGCGTTTCGCATCATCCATTCCGTCGGCGGCACATACTCCCCTATTTTGGTCATGGCGGGATTGTGCCCGAAGTACACATCGCCGGTCTCGCCGTTGCGGTGTTTGGCAAGGATCACCATGCCCAGTCCTTCGGAGGGGAATTTGCTCCGGCGCTCGGAGGTCAGTCCGTAGAGGGCGGGGCGATAGAGCAGCATCACCACATCGGCATCTTGTTCTATGGCGCCGCTCTCGCGCAGGTCGCTCAAAGCAGGGCGCTTGTCGGCGCGCATCTCGCACTCGCGGTTCAACTGGCAAAGCAGAATGACGGGAATATCCAGTTCTTTGGCAATGAGTTTGGCTTTGCGGCTGGCTTCCGCCACTTCCTGTTCGCGGTTACGGTTCTTCTGTCCGGACTTCATTTCGCAGAGTTGCAGGTAGTCGATGATGAGGAGGTCGCAGCGTCCCTTGCTTTTTTGCAGCAGGGCGGACGAACGGATGTGATCCATGCTCATCTTCGGATTGTCGTCCACGTAGACAGGCAGGGCCGACAGCAGCCGGGCGGCTTCCAATGCCTGTTGCCGTTCGCCGGCATCGAGCTGTCCGGTCTTGAGGTGTCCGGCATCCACGTTGGCCGCCTGGGCGCAGAGCCAACGGTCGCCCAGCCTTTCGCCTTGCATCTCAAGGCTGTTCACCAATACATGCTTTCCGGCACGTCCTGCCGCCAGTGCCAGATGCAGGGCAAAGGCAGTCTTTCCCACCGAGGGGCGGGCGGCGATGATGTTCAGGTCGCCCTGCTGCCAGCCCGCCGTAAGCCTGTCAAGCTCGCGCAGTCCGGTGGGAATACCGGTGATGCCGTTCCGGTTGTTTTCCACACGCTTGTCCATTTGCTCAAGGGTGTCCTGCATGAGGCGTTCCATATCGCGCAGGCAGTTGTCGGAGACAGCGCCGCTTTCCAGATGTCCGGCAAGGCGGTGCAGATCTGCCAAAGCATCGCTCAGGTCCACCGACTCATCGGCAGCGCTGGCAAGCAGAGTGTGCAGCCCTGCAATCATCTCACGCCTGATGTACATCTGCCGGAGGATGAGCGCATGGTATTCCAAATGGGCGGAAGACGCCACGCGCCCTGCCAAGCGCACCAGCTCGTAGGCGCCACCCACCGCCTCCAGCTTGCCGCGTGAAGCGAGTTCGGCACGCACCGTCACGAGGTCTATCGCTTTGCCGGAGTGGTACATGGAGAGCAAAGCGGCGTAGATTTCGCCAAACTTCGTCTCATAAAACATTTCGGGAGAGAGTTTGTCGCCCACAAGCACCATAGCGGTGGTTTCGGTGAGACAAGCTCCCAAGATGACCGACTCAAGATCGTCATCGTGGGGATTTAGGATTTCGGACATAAATATGAAAAGGATTAATTAAAACCGGCGAATTCATTCTCAAACATCCTATACTCCAAATATTTGGCTACCTGATAGCAGTAGTTCGTGTTGTTCAGGCTGAAATAGTAGTCCTCCACTTTCTTATAGGCGAGTTGCCGTTCGCCGGAGGAGAGCTTTCGCCAAAGGCTGCGCACGTAGCTGCCATTCTCTATGGGGAGGTGCGTGGTGCGGCTGTAATAGGCAAGAAAATCCTTCAACGATTCCTCAAAGGCATCGGGAGCCTTCGGTTTGGGAGCCGATGCCAGCTTCATTGTCCATGCGTCATAACCGGGTATGCGGATATGGCTGGGACAGTCGTCCGAAACCATCTCAATGAGTCCCGTACGGAAGCAGTTGTTGAAGAAACGCCGGGTGCGCCCCCTTGTCCAGCCGAAGAGATCGGCCCAACCCGAGTAAGAAATGGCAGACTCACCACGTGCACATTGCACTTCCACCCCGTTGCAGAACACCACAGCCGGCTTGAAGTTCACGTTTATCAGCACCCGCAGAAAGGCAGCCTCATCACAGCACGCCGCACCCTGTTTCTCGCAAACCTTTTGCAGCAATGCCCGAGAAACCATGACATAGCCCTTTTTTAACAGATTATTCTCCATGAAAAGTTATATATATGACACTTAATTTTTACGACCACAAAACGGACACCCCAATGGACACCCTATCACACTTGTTATCAATAACTTGAATCGGTCCAACAACCAGCCCAACAACCAACCAACGGACACAATATAAATAATAAGAAGATAAGATATACTATCGTATATCTACCGGGCAACGCGGAAAAAACGGATGATGCGTTCCGCCCAAACAGATGATGTGTCCGGGGCAAACGGATGATGCGTTTGCGGTAAACGAATCATCCGTTTTTCTCCGGCACAATGATGCATAATTTTCTGAATTCATTATCTTTGTCAGTTGTTTAAATTTATACACACTGCACAAAGGTCTTTGCGGCCTTTTATCTGCAATGCTTGGGCAAAGATATTAAATGAGAATAACGCAAGAAAAGTAAATATTTACAGTTATGACAGTGTAAGCATTTACCAAGCAAAGGGTTAAGTCCGGAAAAGTGTATTTTTTTACATGATTATACGGGGGGGGGAACCGAAATGATAACGGAGTCTCATCCTGACATATCTCCCCCTAAGCCTTATGCACATAGAGCAGGTCTTCGATGAGCAGGTCAAGTTCCTCGGCACCGATGCAGCCCTCGTGATAATGGAAGTAGTGGCTGAGAAGCAGCCGCACCTGCCTGACGCGGCATGTCTCGGTGTAGCCATGCCACTGCCCCACCCCCGCATCGAGCGCACGACGGATGACGCTCACCATAGGAGCGATAGCGGCACGCACGTCGTCACCGGGAAGAATCTGTATCTTCTCCTCCGGCAGAATAATGGTGACTTCGGGATGATAGGCGCGAACTACGCGCAAGGCTTCTGTCCAACGGACATGTTTGGCTATGACGTCACGCGTCTCTTTCTTGGGTTTCTTCATAAAAATTTACTATTTATCGGACAAGTGACGCCCGGTTACGCTTCCTGAAACGGTTCTCAAAAAACTCTATCAACAATATGGGCAAACCGAAAACGGCTACGAAGCCGGCTAAAAACAAGACGCTTCCGTAAGCGGCCCCGTAGCATATCCCCCGGTGGATAAACAAACAAACAAACAAAACAAAAATAAGAAGCACTGCCTTCTTTCATTGACAAGGGGATGTTTTCGGTTTTAGTTGTAACCATACCAGATTTTATTTCTAATTCTATTGCTATTTCTAAATTCTATATATAATCTTATTTCAATTCTATCCCTATATATAATTCCATTTCTAAATTCAATTTCTTGCATGCTCTCTCAAATACAGTTCCACATGCTCCACTGTGACGTCTTTCAGCAGCACCCGCTTGTCGGCATCGAGCAGATAGAGACAGGGAACCGCTTTCAGGTCGTAGAGCCGGTGGCGGTTGATGACCTGCGAGGCGTCGCGGGCGTTGAGCATGCAGGGCGGATAAGCCGCCGCGCGCCACTGCTCCACGTCCTCATCGGGATAGACGGCAAGGATAACCAGCCGGGGACGGCGGGCGGAACCCTCTCCCGTCATACCGGCGAGGTGCTCCGAAGCAACCATGTAATCCTTTACGCGGCGGCAGTCCTCGCAGTCGGGCGAGTTGAAGAACAGCAGGGTATAGCTTGACTTTATCTGCCGGAGGCTACCGACAGTGCCGTTGGCAAGGGTGTAGGCGAAGTCCGCCGCCACATCGCCCGGACGGTTTTTCAACGCCATGTCCAGCCTGAACCTGGGGCGCGCCTTGTCCGGTTCGCCCAGACGGGACGAAGCGATGATGTGGCGCAGCACAGGGATGTAGTACTCCTCGTTGCGGAAAGGCGAGTTGGGCTCGTAGAGGTATTTCCCCGACAACTTCATGAAGTGGGCGTACATGGCACTGTCCACAGCGGCGGAGTCCATCATTGCCGTAAGGCTGCTCTGCGCTTCTGCCAACGGAACACGCGAGAGGATGTCCAGAAAATCGGCCAACGCCTGTTCGGTGACTTCCGGACGGGAAATGAGCGCGGTATCGCGGAAGTTGAACCGCTGCCAGTAGTGCGCCGCCAAGTAGGAAGCGCGCGCCTCGGAGGTGACGAGCAGCGGGGGAATGTCGGGCAATGTGAATACCGCTTCGGAGTGCGCCGTACCGCGCTCCGTTTCTGCGGATTGCGAAGCGCATCCGGCAAACAACGGCAGGAGCGACAGCAGCAACAGCACAACGGCGGCAAACCAGCGCAGCGCACGAGGTGTGCGGGAACGGCGGGGGTAGCGGCGGTAATGGCGTAGGGGGCGGTGTGAGGTCATAAAGGTTATTGTCAAAAAATAGATTGATAATAGGGTTATGGGGTTATATCTCTGATGCAACGAGCATAATAAGCGCCTGTCTTAGAATAGCTCTTCATCTCTCCTCCAAAGTTTGAAAACAGATAGGAAGCATTCCCGCTGCTAACACTATTAGTAGCACTCCAAATATAATTGTTAGAAATCCTTTCAAAGTCCTTTATTTCAAGCAATTTATACTCTAAAATTAGCATTAGGGATAGCTCACGTTCCGTAGGTAGACGCCACCCGCCACCATCATCAAGCAAGTTATAACAACTTTCTATAGCCTGCAGCCAATTGAACCCAGTCATAGCTGTTTGTGGTTTTAAGGTCTTTTTCGATACCTCAAATACTCTGAAGACCTTCTCATTACTTAGCTCAGAGCTAATATTTGTAAGCGTATTAGTTCCAGAATCGGTCAATGTAGCATCTGTAGTCCTTGCCTTGGGGGTGGTTGTATACGGAATGGCCGAAGCATCTATAAACACTCTTCCCGCTCCATCAACAAATACCTTCTGGGCGTAACTATCCATTACTGCACAAGAAGCAAATACAATTAATAATAATTTAAACTGCTGTATCATATTTGTTTACTTTTAAATATTACATTTCTCTACTGAATAGCACATATATTCAATATTACAGCGTTCTAACACAGCGAGGAGTAACGACGCCATAATCTCTATAAACTATATTATTGCCAGGATATTTCAAAGTTCTTCCATAGGCAAACCAACCATCCTGATAGTGGCCAGGCCACAAGAAATACTCTGTAACAATCCCATATAAAGTATTATGAGGCAATCCCGATGGTAGATTATTTATCTCTTTTACCCCTGCAACCCACAATAGGTCCAACTCAAATCTGGCCGGTGAATACCAAAACGTTTCGGAATCATCAATAATTCCATCACCATTAACATCTCTATTCTTCTCATGGCAATAACGCACAGCCGAAGTTTTATAGATAGAATGGCACATGCCAGCTCCCATACGGGGGTAATAATAAGGAGGACCGGACGTTTGTCCCGAATAAGGACCAATCGGAGAAAGATCTTTGATAGGTATACCATCATACATCTGCCTATAAGATTGGGAAGCTTTGCCAAAACCTACTGGTTCATTATTAACTCTCTGTACATCGTTATATACAATATTCGCTGTCAAAAACTTTCCATTAACAAATCTATCTGCTTTACCATAATAGGTCACATTACCATAAAATCCCCAGGCTACTCCCTTCAAGCTCTGTTGAGATGCCTCGAGGCCCGGATACAGAGCAGAATGCAGTTCTACTTCTCTCTCCACCACAAACTTATTCCGCACGCTACTTGGTGTTCCATCTTCATTGGCAATCCACAACCCCGCATCCGGATCGTTATCATCCAAGAAAGGAGAAATATACCCCTCTTGATTGATATTAAACGTTCTCACTTCCGGCCGAGTCGGGTCTCCTCCCTCTTTATAAAACGTGAAGCGCACTTGAGCACTGCGTTTACCGTCTCTCACCAAGAACTCATCGGCATAGACATGAAGCGTCTTATTGGTTACAGTCACTTCCGTAAACGGAATATCCGTAATCTTGTAGCACATGCGATAGGTGGCATTGGCAAAGGTCATGGCGTCGTCATCTTCCTGTCCACCGGGAATAGCGTTCCATCCGGCTATGCCCTGTGCTTGCAGCTTTGCCCTGACACTCTTATGCGGGATATATTTAGGTCGCACCATTCTGCTTTCAGGCTCTGCCTGCTGCTGCCATTCATCGTTGGGCGGAGATTGCTTCACCTGATGCCACATCAAGTCCAAAGGAGAAATCTTAAGCCATGTGGCATCAAAATCCGGGTCGTTATAAGCCCTGCCCGAATTATCCAGAATCTCCATTATGACTTTTCCTTTGGGAGCATGGATACGCATAGGCCGGAAATCGGGGTGTGCATCCATCGTGAGGTTGTCGCCATGATCCACCAAAAGTTCTCCCAAAACATAATCCACATTCGAGTCCACTTTGATGTCATTCAGCCCGTTCACCGTTACGGTAAAGGTGTAGTGCTTGCCACGCTCTATGTTGTAGTCGCTATGGTTGTCGGCTCCCAAGTAGATATGAGCCTTTACCTGCTTCGTTTCAAATGTAGTCTTGTGCATGGCCTTAATGACAATGGCAGTGGCACGTGCGGGCTTGAACCAGCCTTTGCCACGATCGTCTTTGTCATTAAAAGACATTCCTGAATAGCGGTCTGCCGAATTGGTAGGTAACGACTTGTTTACACGTCCTCCCCGGCGGTTTTCAAAGACATAGAGCGTCTGGGAGACTGTTTTGTTCAGTTTGTCCTCCGCCTCAAACGGATAGTTCACATCCGTTGTCAGCCAGTAGTCGTCCTTATCGGCAGAAGTGCCGGGCAGGTTTACGTTTACATCCGAAGTATGCGGAAACAGGTAGCTGCGGGCGGGGGCGTTCTCCACGTCCCAGCCTATGATGCTTACCCCGTGGTCGGGGGGTGTTTTGTCTATCACTATCAACGTCACTTTGGCGGCAATGAAATGAAGCTGAATAGGAGTGCCGTAGGTGCTGTTGCCCGGAGCGAAGTTCACGTTCTCCTGCTTTCCCGTCATCATCAGGGGGTGCGTGGTGTTCATGCCGAAGTCCAGCTCGGTGGCGGTTGTCACAATGCCTTCCACCTCCGACAGAGAAGTGGCGGATTGCAACTTGGCCTCTATCTCCGCATTGCTGACGTTGGCAATGAAAAAGAGCGTGTAGTTGCTGCCTGAATAGCTGTCTACCGTAAATCGCGGACCGGAACTTACATACTTGCCGTTGCTCACCACCGAACCGTTTGCCCGGAACACCATCACCCGCAAATTCTCAATCTTGTTCTCCTGTTCGGGAGTCAGGGCGCGGGTGGAAGAACCGCTGCTCATGGTCGGCACAATCAGGTTGAGCTCTATTCGTGCAGGCTCTCCTTCTGCCACAGAGCCTGCACCCGGAAACTCCTCGCGGACGCATCCCGCCAGAAGCAAGGCGGAGAGAAGCAGCGCATGGAGGAAAGGCATCGTATTTCTTATCTTTCTCATTTTATATCTCTGTATTTTTTTAGTGTATCTTATTGTTCTGTCTTATCATTCTTGTCCTGCTCTCAGGGTTAGAACTCTTTCCATATCTCTTGTTTGCCCCAGTCGGTGACTTTGACTTCTACGCTGATAGCACCGTCGAAGTCGACAAGCACGTTGAGCAGGCGGCCTTCTGACACGCGCAGGGGTTTGCCGTTGCTGTCGGAAATGACGGTCGTCCGGAGCACGCCCCGGTGGTAGATGTCTATGCGGAGCTCCTCCTCGGTGGGCAGGATGTTGAAAACGGAGGAGACGAAATCTCCCCGGTCGTTGAACGAGGCTTCGGGGCGGTAGCTCACATCGGTGCCGTTGGGCAGGCCGTAGAAGTCGAGCATGTTGCCCGTCTTGCGCAGGATGTAGTGGAAATCGCCGTCGGAGCTTCCCACGTACTCCTTGAGGTGGCGCGCCGTAACGGCTACGCCGGAGACCTTGCGCCGCAAGGGAAGTTCCTTGGCGGAGAGGGTGCCGGTGGCGGAGAGCGCATCGGCGGAGGTCTGTATATCTATGGTGCCGTAGAAGAGGTCGTCGGGCGAGCCTGCTACGGGGTAGGTTATCCGAGTTTGGGGTTGGTGGATGAGCGACACGAAGGCCGTCTCCAAGTGGTCGCCCTGCCGCAGTGCGGGCAGTGTCTGGCTGCCTTGTCGACCGTTGCCCCATGCCACCAGTTTCAGGACGTCGTGTCCGGGATAGTCCAGCGTGACAAGTTCCGAAAGGGAGGTGTGGAGGGTGTCGAGCAAGTTTTTGTCTTTGTCGAAAACATAGAGCGTGATGTCCTTTATAGTCTCGCTGCCAAGCGTGCCGCCGTCGGCGTCGAAGGCCTTTACCTGCAAGGTAAGTCCGGAGACGTGGGGAGAAGGACAGCCCGAAAGGTCGTCCTTGATGCAGCTTGCAGATACAAATGCCATAAGAAACAGTACAGGCAGTATTTGCAAGCAGTTACGGAATTTGTTCTTCTGCATGATTGGGTGGGTGTATTGATAGTGAAACGAAAATATTGTAATATGAAAGGCGGGAGCGGGAGGCGTCCCGCCTTTCTGCACATTCTTGTTAGAGATAAAAATAACTTCTACGGATATTTTTAGTTAAACTCTTTGCTGACAGTTACGGGATCCCATTGAGCAGCAGTCACAGTCACGTCTATGGAAGAAGAGACAACAGGTTCTTCCGGATCGGTAGTACCACCGCCGCCACCGGCTGCTACATCGCCATTCAGGGTAACAGTCACTGTATAGGACTTGCCCGGTTCGATGGTCTCTTTCGCATCGGCTATCGTAAAGTGAACGGGGTAGTAAATAATAGAGGGAGTACTGTTCACAGTCTTTGTTGACTTGATGGCAAGGATGGCAGGTTGAGTCGTACCGTCGTTGCCGAAAGTGTAGAAGTGGTTGAAAACAGTGCCACCTGCATTAGGTGCGAAAGGAACGGTTACTGCATCGGACAGAGCCGTAGATGTTGTTACATTCGTATCAAAGGGAGTATTATAAGTGTTATCTCCTGTATAGAAGTGAGTTTGTGCAGACTTTTCTGCCGAGGTTCCGAAGAACTTTCCCTTCTGACCTGCAAACAGCAATACAACTTCTTTGTCTTCAATCTGAATAGTACCACCGGTCATATTCTTACGGTTATCCTTAACGATAAGCTGTATTTTTGCCGCTACGAAGCTTAAGGATACAGCAACCTGAGCGTTAGTACCACCGTTAAATTTAACTTCACTCTCTCCCGACATCCAAAGGTTGTCTTTCGTCTGGGTTGAAGTGTTTTGATCACCCTTCACCATCAGGTCAGCTGTTGCCGTCAACAAGTCAGCTTCCGTCTTAACGGTTGCAAAAGGGCCGGCAGCCAGTGTGCCCGTATTGGCCACCACATACGCTTTCTTTGCGGCAGTAGTACCATTGGTGATTGTAGCAACTGCATTGGAATTACTCTCATAAGGAGCACAGTCCAAAGCGCCACCAGCACGAAACAGGAACACAAGGTAATCGTTAATCGTAACGTCATCGGTGTCGAGAACCCCACCCGCAGCTCTTGATTGCGCCTGATTATCTCCATCGCCTTTAAGCTTGATGGTAAGTACCGCCTGCTCGCCCGGAACATTGTTTCCTAAATTCTCTACTTCATCGTTAGTGCACGAGAACATCGTGAAGGCTGCAAGAGCCACTGCTAAAAATTTAATCTTCTTCATTGTTTTTTAATCTTAAAAATTAGTACTTAAATGATTATTGTTATTGTCTATAATACCTATTGAAAACTCTTTTTATCCTGTCTTTCTATTCTGCCGGAACCTGTTCCGCTTCGGAAAACCTGTCTTGCTTTATCTGCTTCTATTCAGCAGTTCTTCCAGTTGTTTCAGGTTCTCGGCAGCTTGGGGGTCACCGGCGGCCACCGCCTTTTGGAACAAGGTGCGGGCCTTTTCCGTATCGCCGTTCATCATGTGGCACACGCCCCGCAGGTTGTCGGCACGAAAGTGGGTGTTGCCTTGAAGCGTGTGCAACGCTTGGACATACTGTTCGGCTTGCAGCAGGTCGATGGCTTTGTTGAGCGACAGGAGTTCGGGGGCGGGCTGCGCCTCGTAGAACACCTTGATGTATCCCGCGTTGCGGAGCTTCGGGAAGAAGTGCTGCTTCATATAGTGATAGGGCTTACCCCCGTTGAACTCCATAAGAAGTCCCAAGCGGCCCACTTTCTTCTTGGCATCCCACCCCGGAGCGGTGTCGATGATGTGCAGCACCTGCTGCCGGAAGTCCATATCGCTGTTCGCAACGAGTTTGCGCAGTAGTCTCCACGACACTTGGTCGTTTTTCACCTCGAAATAGGAAGGTGAGAGCCGGGTGCGGCTCGTGATGTAATCCACCAACACCTGCGCCCGGTTGGCGGCAATGCGGGAGTTCAGCTCGGCCGAACCGTCGGGCGATGCCGAACCCACCACCAATATCTTGGCAATGCGGGAGTTTTTGTCTTCGGCTATCTTGTCGAGAACGGAGAGCAGATGGTCCAATTGGGCGCGGTTGTTCTCGAACTCCGGAATCACCCGTACGCTACCCACAGGGAAGTAGACCACCAGAGTGGCTTCGTCTTTATAACGGTCGATGTCCTCCTTTGTGCCCACGCTGCCTGTCCACACACCCAAGAACTTGTTTTCCTGCGCCAGTTGCTCCACAACGGGGATCACAGGTTCCGACCGGGGCACTACGGGAACAAACAGTTCGGCAGGGGTGGCAAGCATCGCATTGTCCAGCAACCGCAGGGACTGCAATGTCTCTTTGCTGCAACAGCCCTCGCTCTGCGCTTCCAAATGGAGGGAGGCGCCTTCCATCCAGTCGTTGTAGGGGAGCGTATGGGTGTAGAGCAGTTCTTCGCCTGCCTTGTTGTAGGCAGGAGCAACCGCCTGCGTCTTTTTCATGCCGCCCTCGCGCCACTCCACTATCTGCGCCCGGCGGCTGCCGTAGTTCAACTTCGGAAGGCATGCTTCCTGCCCGCCCTTGCCACGCAACAACGGGGTAACTTTCAACACATAATCTCTGCCCAGCCCGCCTACATTCAGCCTGAACGAAACGCGCACGCTGTCTTCACTGCGAACCATCTTTACATCGTCCGCCGATAAACGCACCTGCTCCTTAGCCGACAGGCCAACCGCCTGCATCAGCAGCAAGCCACATAATAGCACACTACACTTCATATCTTTATTTCTTCTTTCGTTACTTTATAATATAGATAAGGGAAACGGCAGCCTTAGTAGGGCCGAAGTAGTTCTTATTCCCACTGCCCAGCTTGTCACCGCACGTCTTGCACTCGAAACGGTCGTAGCTGAAATGCACATAGCCCAGTCCGAGGGTAGCTTCCAAATTCCAGCGCTTGCCCAGCACCCAACTGTAACCGTAGCCCACTCCTGCTCCCGCCAGCCAGCCCTGATAGCGCTTACTGCCCAATCCCGACGCGGAGGGCTTTATGCCGAAAGGAAGCATACCGCCGTAGTTGTATTCGCCTCCAAGCAGGTGGGCTTCCCAGAAATGTCCGGCGAAACGGCTGCATGTCCAATAACGAACTCCGGGCTGAAGCATCCAGAGCTTCATTTTCTTATTATCAGAAAAAGTCCACGCATTATAGTTGCCGGACACCTCCAACGTCCAGCGAGGAGACAACCCATATTCTACTCCCAAGTTTATCGTAGAAGTTGCATCGTACAACAGATTACTCTTCACCGCAAACTCTTGAGCCGAAGCCGTTCCGGATAAGAGCGCAAACAAGGTAATCATGAAAATCGTCACTTTTTTTAGCATAGTCTCTTATTTTATTATTCGTTGTATTTCAACTATTTATTTACGTTAATTTCCCTTTCTCGGCTTTCACATTTTTCATCTGTCTGAATAAAACAGATGAAATATGCATATAGCATTGATTCCTAACGGTTTAACGCAGAAAAAAGATTCAGTCTCTTTTCACTGTAACATTTCTCTTTATTATAGATGTGGATAATACGCTATGTATGAATGACATAAGGCACAGCTTTTCTGAAACATAAACTGAAACATTGGGCATGAGATGCCCGGAATTTATAACTTTAAATTGAGTATACAAAATGGAACTGAACTACATTAAAGAGCACACATCGTGTGTAAACTACAAGACAGAAGAGTACAGCGGCTTTTCATTGGGACAAGCCCTGGCAGGAGAAAATTTCGACAATCAGGAGCAGGAGATAAAAGCAAACCACCTGATATTTATATTGTCTGGAGAGGTCGAAATTACCAAAGATGAAAATGAAAAAGTAAGGGTACACGCAAATGAATTTGTGTTTATCCCTATCTCGTCCCACTATGTCGGAAAGGTTATCCATCCGGGCAGATACATCAACCTTACTTTCTTCCACAACAACATTTCCTTATGTGATAAACACATGTTAAGCAACTATTTAAAAGAAGAACCGGATGTACCTTTATACTTCGAGGCACTCCCCGTAAAGGAGCCGTTGAACTTGTTTCTTGGTCTGCTGGAAACTTATCTTCAGGCAGGTGTGAGTTGCAAACATCTGCATGAAATTAAAGAACGGGAACTGTTCATTATCTTTAGGACAACCTATACAAAAAGAGAAATGATCAGACTGTTCCACCCCATAATGGGAAAGGAGTTTGACTTCAAAATAGCGGTATTGCAACACAAAGACCAAGTGTACAGCAAAAAGGAACTGGCGCAGTTATTGGGAATGAGCAACTCCGACTTGCAACGAAAGTTCATACAGGAATTTGGAGAACCTGTTTCTGTCTGGTTACAGAAACAAAAAAACCAGAAAATACTGTCAAGGTTAAGTTATGATTCAATTTCTATCAAAGAAATTGCGCATGAGTTTGGCTTCTTGTCAGCATCCAGTTTTAATAAGTATTGCAAATGCAATTTTGGTTACAATCCCACTGAATTAAAAAAACAGATAAAAGAAAGACGAATAGAATCATCTGTTTTTCAATGTATTAAATAATAGGTAAAGCGATTGGTTTATTTGGACAACTAATTTATTTTGAATAGTCCATATCTTTGCAGCATCAAAAAAAGCAACATTCTACGAGTATATGAACTCACTGAATAGTATGTTTTTTTTGATGCTCTTTTTATTTTTTCATCTGTGTTATTCAGACAGATGAAATTTCATCCCTTAAACTACTGCAAAAACGCAACCCTCTCACGTAGGAATCAGCCGTCTTTTGTGAGGTATCTGCCCGTTCTTTGCATCTCTCTTTTATCTTCCCGCACAAGCGCATCACTTCGTACAAAGATATACTAATAATTCATTCCGAAATTCCAAAGTGGAATAATATTTCCATATCCGGTCTCAATATCATCTTTTATAACATATCCCTCTTGTGCTTTGGCAATCTGCTGTTGTCCTTTGCTCTTTCCGCCAATTTCGAATGTCCGCTCTCCAATTTGAAAATCAGAGACTTTGGAAGATATAATATCCTGTTTCACCCGCATCTGGTTATAAAAGAATGTTTCGCGTATATTACCGATATTGGAATTCTCTCCCCCTAATATATAAATAAGGTTGGTATTATCCAGGTATATTTTTTCCACTTTACCCAGACCTCTGATCCCTCCGGTTGCGTCCCGGACTTGTGCTATCATACCGGCTTTCTCTATATAGAGCAAATAGTCACTCAAGTAATTGCGGCTTACTCCTATAATATCAGCAAGCTTTTGCATGACAGGTTTAAATGGAACACTTTTTGAAATAATCATCAATAACTGTTTCAGCTTTCGTCCTGTCGACACATTCATATTTGCGTATTGGGGTATGTCATTCTCCATAGTCTGATTGATTACTTGATTCAACTCTATTTCAAAAGTGACATCTTTGCCGAATGGATAATAGCCGTATTGGAGATATTTGGAAAATAATGGAAGTGGATGCGCTATCCCCGGAATCTCAACTTTATGTTCCAATATCTCTTCCAAGGTGTAGACCGGTACATGAATTTGGTGGAACATGCTTAAATATTCCCTGAAAGACAGTCCTTGCATTTCATAGATTGGCGCACGTCTGCTCAAGTCTGCCGTTCCTTTATAAATATCCAGAATAGAGGAGCCTGTGAAAAGTATTTGCATATCCGGATAAGAATCGAATATCTGCTTCAATTCACGAGACCAATTAGGGTATTTGTGTATTTCGTCAATGAATAAATGTCTGCCACCCTGTTTATTGAACTTGTCTGCTAAGTCAATCAGGGAATTATCGGCAAAATACATATTATCTGCTGAAACATACAATGTCTCTTTCGGATTCAAGCTCTGCTTGATATGTTGCAGGAACATGGTGGTTTTGCCTACTCCGCGTGGCCCTACAAGTCCGAGCATATGGCTATCCCAGTTTATTTCAGCATACTTATACCGGATGAAATCGGTGCTTGTCGCCTTAAGGAGTTTATTGAAATTCTCGTATAGTCTATCCATGATTAGCATATATTTATATGCAAATATACATTAATTGCACAACAAAAGTGCAGAAAACTGCAAAATTCTGCACTTTTATAGTGCAATCTGTGGAGCAAATCAAATAAAACGGATTATGCTTTCATCTGTGTTGCTCAGACAGATGAAATTCCACCTCCTTTTTTTATGCAATTGCCTACTGCCGCGGCAACGCTTTCATTAACCCTGTTCACAGCATCAACGGGAAACGACGCCAAATAGATCTGTGTCGTTTTCTCGGACGTATGCCCCAGCCCTTCGCTGATGAGGGAAATCGGTATTCCCTCATTCTTTGCTATGGTGGCCCAAGAATGGCGTGCCACATAGGTGGTGAGCGGAAGGTCTATGTGCAACAGTCTCCCAAGCTGCTTGAGGTAACGGTTTATCATCCCCAAAGCATAGCGATACTGCGTATAAACGGATCTTGAAGAACCGGAGTCGATATAAGGAAAAATATACGGGCTGTCCGTCCGGTATTTTTCGATAATCTTTTGCAAATCAGGCAACAGCCCCACCTGCAACCGTTGCCCGGTTTTGCTGCGTGCATAAAAGATAGTATCCTTTACCACCCAATCATTCCTAAGATGAATGACATCCACAAACGACATGCCGCGACAATAGAAACTGAACATAAACAAATCCCGCGCCTGCTCCAACCGGGGATGCCGCCTGAGATTGACCGAAGCGATGAGTGCTATTTCCTCCTTGCTCAAAGCCCGTTTCACCGTCTCCCGCCTGCGAATGTCCAAATCGGCAAACGGATTGTCCTTGCCAACCTTCACCCCCTGTTTGCGTGCCTTGTTGCAAATCGCCCTGAAATTGCTGAGGTACATGTGGACAGTGTTCTCCGCAACCCCTCGCGCACGCAAATAGTGCATGTAGTCCGTAATGAAAACATAGTCCACATCCTTGAACTTTATCTTCCGCGGACTGCAAAAACGCAACAGAGAACGCAACCCGCTCATATAAGCATCTGCTGTTCCCAGCTTCCCTTCCTCTCTCAAAGAGTCTATATATTGCAAAATGAACTTTTCCACATACTGGTCGTGCCGTTCCTTGTGATGTCTCTGCATCAGACGCTCCAAACCAAACCCCGGCTCCGTCCTCTCCAAAAAAAGAAAAGACTTCACAATCCCCTCCTTCTCCTCCATAATAAGACGATTGATGCTGCCGGGATCTCTACGCTTCAAAATCCCCTCCGGAGAATACACCACCCGTTCCCCATCCACCCGATAGTTGGACCGATGAACCTGCCTGCCCAACGAATATTCCTTCTTCTTGCGACAATACAGCACACGAATCGCAAGAGAGTAAATTTCATCACCACTTGCCTTACAAGGATTTAATATAACATGAATACTCAATTTCTTCTTTTTGTTTCGCAGGTCCATTTACCGATTACACATTCTACTTCTCCGTAAAAGTACACATTTTGAACTTAAACATAGAATTTGTTATAAAAATAATAGATGAAAAATCGACTTATCAACAAACCGCAAATCATATTTGTTTAAATACCAAATCTTTATCCGGCAAATATATAACATCATAAATCAAACCCCGAAAAGACGGATGCTAATTGTCTGCAATAAGTGACATATTAAGTCACTCCGCCTGTCAGCGTGTACAGGCACAGCAAATCATCCGGAGTGTAGGCAGGATTATAATCACGTAAAATCTCTATGAGCACAGACGTCTTAAACGGTTTCAACACAAATTTAGACGTCAACCGTCCGAACAAAGGTTCTTTGTGGTCCTCAAAAATGTGCTTCATCAAAGAATAGATAGAACCGCAAACAATGAAGTTGATTTTCGCCAAAGGTGAATACCGATCCCACATAATTACCTTTGTTTTATCATTTTTTCCACTCTCTTATCCGATTTATTGAAATTATGCCGCAGAACAGGAATTAACAATGCAGCAAATATTTAGGGCATATCATGTGACAAAAACGAAAAACCTTGCGACAGATAGGGAAAATATCAACCTAATTATTTATCTTTGTTAGCTTAAAAAAGTTAGCATACCAAAAACAATAAGACAATGAAAGATTTCTTGAAATTTACGCTCGCCACCGTAACGGGAATTATCGTATCGAGCGTCGTTCTGTTTTTCATCAGTATTCTCGTAGTTTTCAGTATGGTATCCTCCTCGGAGTCGGAAACGCAAGTGCGCAAGAACTCCGTTATGATGCTGGACCTGAACGGTACACTGGCCGAACGCAGTCAGGAAAACCCGTTGGACATCCTCATGAAAGACGATTATAAGACTTATGGTCTGGATGATGTTCTCTCTTCTATCAGGAAAGCCAAAGAAAACGAAAACATCAAAGGCATTTATATTCAGGCCAATTCTCTGAGCGCAGGCTACGCCTCCCTTGAAGAAATTCGCCACGCACTGAAAGACTTCAAGGAATCGGGCAAATTCATCGTAGCCTACGGCGACTCCTACACACAAAGCCTCTACTACCTGTCCAGCATAGCGGACAAAGTGATGCTGAACCCGCAAGGTATGCTCGAATGGCGGGGATTGGCAGCCACCCCGATGTTCTTCAAAGACCTGCTGGAAAAGATCGGCGTGGAAATGCAAGTATTCAAAGTGGGTACATACAAATCGGCAGTTGAACCATTCATCGCTACCGAAATGAGCCCTGCCAACCGCGAGCAGGTGAACGTCTACCTGTCGTCCGTTTGGGGACAGATTACGGGCGACATTGCCGAATCGCGCAACCTCTCCGTAGAAGCCCTGAACAAAGAGGCCGACCGCATGCTGATGTTCTATCCCGCAGAGGAGAGCGTGAAAAACGGATTGGTAGACACCCTGATCTATAAAAACGATGTACGCGACTACCTGAAAACCCTTGTAGGCATCGACAAGGACGACGACATGCCGGTGCTGGGCATTCAGGACATGGTAAACGTGAAAAAGAACGTACCCAAAGACAAGAGCGGAAACGTGATTGCCGTATATTATGCATACGGTGAAATTGACGGCGGTTCGTCGGCTTCTACCGAAGAGGGCATCAACTCCGAAAAGGTTATCAGAGACCTGCGCAAGTTGAAAGATGATGAAAATGTGAAAGCCGTAGTGCTGCGCGTCAACTCCCCGGGTGGAAGCGCCTACGGTTCCGAACAGATATGGTATGCCGTAGAACAACTGAAGAAAGAGAAACCGGTAATCGTGTCCATGGGCGACTATGCAGCATCCGGCGGCTACTACATTGCCTGCAATGCCGACACCATCGTTGCCGAACCCACCACTCTGACCGGCTCTATCGGCATCTTTGGCATGATGCCCAACGCCAAAGGACTGACAGAGAAACTCGGCCTGAACTTCGACGTCGTAAAAACCAACCCTTATGCCGACTTCGGCAACCTCACCCGACCGATGAATGACGGTGAAAAAGGACTGATGCAAATGTACGTCAACAACGGCTACAAACTCTTCCTGACCCGCTGCTCCGACGGACGCGGCATCAGCATGGAAGAGCTTGACAAAATTGCACAAGGCCGGGTGTGGACAGGGAGTACCGCCAAAGAACTGGGCTTGGTGGACGAACTGGGCGGTCTGGACAAGGCTCTGGAAATCGCCGTTGCCAAAGCTGGCGTGGATGCCTATACCGTAATGAACTATCCCAAAAAAGAGGGCTTCTTGGAGAGCCTGATGAATACGAATCCCGGAAATTACATCAAGGCTCGCATGCTGAACGGAAAAATAAGCGATGTATATCGTCAGTTCGGCATCATCGAAAACTTCGACAAGATAGACCGTATACAGGCACGTGTGCCGTTTGAACTGAACATACAATAATTCTAAATGAGAGATGCATCCGTAAAAATACATCATTGGCTATATCCCCTCTCCTGGCTCTACGGAATAGGGGTGTGCTTGCGAAACAAACTCTTTGACTGGGGCTGGCTCCGGTCGAAGAGTTTTGACATTCCTGTGATATGTGTAGGCAACCTTGCCGTAGGCGGAACAGGAAAGACACCGCATACGGAGTATCTGATAAGATTATTGCAGAACGAAGGCATAAACGTGGCTGCATTGAGCCGCGGCTACAAACGGAAAAGCAAGGGCTACATACTGGCAACCGCCGAAAGCAGCGCAGGGAAGATCGGTGACGAACCGTATCAGATAAAAAGCAAATTCCCGGACATACGGGTAGCAGTGGATGAAGACCGCTGTCATGGCATCGAACAATTGCTGAAACTGAAGAACCCCGCTGTGGATGCTGTGCTACTGGATGATGCCTTCCAACACCGTCGTGTGAAAGCAGGTCTGAACATTCTGCTGACAGACTTCCACCGACTGCTATGCGATGATGTCCTGCTCCCTGCAGGAAGACTTCGCGAACCCGCCGGAGGGAAGAACCGCGCACAAATAGTCATCGTCACGAAGTGTCCGGACAATATCAAGCCGATAGATTTCAATATCATCACCAAACGGCTGCATCTATATCCGTACCAGCAACTGTATTTCTCCAAATTCCGCTACGGATCGTTGATACCGCTATTCCCGGAGATAGGGAAAGGGACTGTTTGTACCGGCAACGAACAAGTGCTTCTCGTTACGGGCATCGCCTCTCCCGCCCCATTGGTGGAAGAAGTGAAATCGCATACTCCAAACGTCAGCCTGCTGGCTTTCGGCGACCACCACGACTTCAGCACGAAAGACCTGCAACTCATCGAAGAACGGTTCTTGCAGCTGGAAAAAGACAAAAGGATGATTATCACAACGGAAAAGGATGCCACCCGGCTGAAAAATCACCCGGCCCTGAGCGAAACACTGAAACCGTATATATACGTGCTTCCTATCAAGATAGAGCTTTTGCAAAATCAACAATATATATTTAACCAAAACATTATTGGCTATGTTAGAACGTATTCAAGAAACCGCAGCTTATCTGAAAGGTAAGATGCACACACATCCTGAGACGGCAATTATCCTCGGAACCGGACTTGGCAGCCTGGCAGGCGAGATCACCGAGAAGTACGAAATAAAATATGAGGATATCCCCAACTTCCCCGTATCTACGGTAGAGGGGCACAGCGGCAAACTGATTTTCGGCAAGCTGGGCAACAAGGATATTCTGGCGATGCAGGGCCGCTTCCACTTCTACGAAGGCTATTCCATGAAAGAAGTTACATTCCCGGTACGTGTGATGCGCGAACTGGGCATTAAAACCTTGTTCGTGTCCAACGCCAGCGGCGGTACAAATCCGGACTTCGAAATTGGCGACCTGATGATCATCACCGACCACATCAACTACTTCCCCGAACATCCGCTGCGGGGCAAGAATATCCCATACGGCCCGCGCTTCCCGGACATGAGTGAAGCATACGACAAAGAACTGATTCGCAAAGCAGATGCGATTGCAGCCGAAAAAGGGATTAAAGTTCAGCATGGAGTGTACATCGGCACGCAAGGCCCCACATTTGAAACTCCGGCGGAATACAAGCTGTTCCGTATTCTGGGAGCAGATGCGGTAGGTATGTCCACCGTCCCCGAAGTTATCGTTGCCAATCATTGCGGCATCAAAGTGTTTGGAGTATCAGTCATCACCGACCTCGGCGTGGAAGGCAAAATCGTAGAAGTATCCCACGAAGAAGTGCAGAAAGCCGCAGATGCCGCACAGCCGAAGATGACAGAAATCATGAGAGAGTTGATTAACAGAGCGTAAACGCCCCCGGCTCCCCTAAAGGGGTTAAAACAAGATATCTGAATGAGAACAGAAATAGCAACCCTCGGTGAATTCGGCCTTATCCGCCACCTCACCGAAGGTATCGAACTAAAGAATAAATCCAGTCAATACGGCGTAGGCGATGATGCCGCCGTCCTCTCCTACCCTGCGGACAAAGAGGTGCTGGTCACCACTGACCTACTGTTGGAAGGCATACACTTCGACCTAACATACGTACCCCTCAAACACTTGGGATACAAATCGGCCGTAGTCAACTTCTCCGACATCTACGCCATGAACGGAACCCCCCGTCAAATCACCGTTTCCCTGGGCTTATCCAAGCGCTTCAGCGTAGAGGAAATGGAAGAATTGTATGCCGGCATACGCCTTGCCTGTGAGGAATATGGGGTGGATATTGTAGGCGGCGATACATCTTCCTCCTATACGGGACTCACCATCAGCATCACCTGCATCGGTGAAGGCGAAAAGGGCAAAGTGGTTTATCGCAACGGCGCCAAAGACACCGACCTTATCTGCGTCTCCGGCGATCTGGGCGCCGCCTACATGGGACTGCAATTGCTGGAACGTGAAAAGAGCGTGCTCAAAGGCGGCGACAAAGATCTGCAACCCGATTTTGCAGGCAAAGAGTATCTGCTGGAACGGCAACTGAAACCGGAAGCCCGTCGTGACATCATCCGGAAATTGGCAAAAGAAGGTGTGCAGCCCACCGCCATGATGGACATCTCCGACGGTCTGTCTTCCGAATTGCTGCATATCTGCACGCAAAGCAAAGCAGGCTGCCGCATCTACGAGGAGCATATCCCCATCGACTACCAGACAGCCGTTATGGCAGAGGAGTTCAATATGAACCTAACGACCTGCGCCCTCAACGGCGGCGAGGATTATGAGCTTTTGTTCACCGTCCCCATTGCCGACCACGAGAAAGTGTCCGAAATGGAAGGCATCAAGCTGATAGGCCATATCACGAAACCGGAGTTGGGCTGTGCCCTAATCACCCGCGACGGTCAGGAATTTGAACTGAAAGCACAAGGCTGGAACCCGCTGAAAAAGGATTCTTCCACTCCCGAAGAAACGGAATAGGCCGAAACTCCCGGACGAAAGCAGAAAGGAAAAAGCTGAAAAGCCGGATGCTTATCAACTTTTTTGTATTTTCTATAAAAATATAGACACTGATAATTAGCCACATAGCCAATTATCAGTGTTTTTTATTTCCTAACCTCTTGCATAGTCCAAAACTTTCACTACCTTTGCAACCGCAAAAGAGATAGAAATGGTGCCATAGCTCAGTTGGTAGAGCAAAGGACTGAAAATCCTTGTGTCCCCGGTTCGATTCCTGGTGGCACCACAAAACGACCCGGTAGTTCTTGAAATCCCTTGAAATTCAGCATTTTCAGGGGATTTTTTTGTTCCTGTTACAAACAAAAAAATGCAGATTTAGGAATTTAAAAATGTCCCGTTCGGTGGTTTTCCAACCCCCCTTCAGAAAAACCACCGTTAGCACAATACTTCACTTATTTTCAACGGTTTACAAAGCCATCTTTCAGGTACTAAAGAGTACTTTTGCAGACCTGCTTGAATGTGGTGAAAAAGAGATAGGACGAAAAGACCGCCGTATTCCGGAAATACAAGTTCCCTTTGGAAATACCGTTTTTCCCATTTACAGAATCCGGTGGTTTTTCTCAAGAATTCAGCGGTTTTTCATATCCTTCAGATAAAAAAGCCATCGAAAAACATCTCTTCCGCCCCTTTCCGGTTGACAAAGTAAAGCATGTTCAACAACTAAAGAGGAAACGAGTATGAAACAAGGAACAATGAAAATTCTATTCTTCATTCTGAAGACGAAACTCCTGAAAAACGGTGAGGCACCCATCCTCATGCGTATAACCATTGACGGGCATTACGAAGAGGTCAGAATACAGCGGAGTGTTCTGCCAAAACAATGGGATTCCGCAAAAGGATGCAGCAAGGGAAAGGACAGGGTTGCCAAAGAACTGAACACCTACATTGCGGAACTCAGCGCCCTGGCTTTGCAGAAGCACAAGGAACTGATGCTCGAACTTGCACTGATCACGCCCAAACTTCTTCTAAAACGGGTATTCGGAAAAGATACGGAAATGCGTACCCTGCTCGGTACAATGGACGAAGAAATCGGGAAGATGAAAAAGGCAGTAAACATAGATTATGCGCCTGTAACCATCAACCGTTACATCAACGTGATGAAAAAGCTGCAAAAAGCCATTCCCGACTTTTACGGGAAGGAAGACATTACGTTCCATGAATTGAATTCCGATTTTATTGCCACATTCGACCTCTACCTGAAAACGGAAGCCGGCCTTTGCCGGAACACTATTGTTCGTTATATGAAATGCTTCAAGCGTATCACAAACATGGCCCTGGCCAAAGAATGGATGCGCAAGGACCCGTTCTACGGATACAAGATGGCGCAGGACGGGACTGATCCCGTATTCCTGACCTATCCGGAACTGAAAAGCATCATGGAGAAAGAATTCACCATCCCCCGGCTGGCACTGGTACGCGACATTTTTGTCTTTGCAGCTTTCACCGGGCTGGCCTTTGCCGATGTATCCACACTGACAAAAGACAACCTCATGCAGGACTACAACGGTGACTGGTGGATCAGGAAGGGACGTATAAAGCTGAAGCGCAGACACCAGGCATCTTCCGTCTGCAACATTCCCCTGTTACCGGTTCCGCTTGCCATCCTCAAAAAATACGAGGAACATCCCATATGCCGGAAGAAAAACCTCTGCCTGCCTGTCATATGTAACCAACGTATGAACAGTTATTTGAAGGAAATCGCCGACCTGTGCAATATCAGAAAGAACCTGACCACACACACGGCCCGCCACACATTCGCAACCACCATCACGCTGGCAAACAAGGTTCCCCTGCAAGACGTGTCAGTCATGTTGGGGCATGCCTCGACAAGAATGACGCAACACTATGCACGGGTACTGAACCCCAGTTTGAAAGAGGCCATGGACAATGTGAGAAATGCACTGGCACAGTAAACCCGCCACAACTGATTGACTTATAAAGCTATTCCGTTCAAAACGGGATAGCTTTTTTTTGACAAAAATATTTCTACTTCTTACCTGCAAAGGTAGCCTTCCGCCTTTGATAGCGCAAGGCTGCCCTTCGGGCTTGGTTGGCCGGAAAAAAATCATCCTCGCTTCGCTCCGGTATTTTTTTCCGCCAAGCCTTGCGCTATCAAGGCAGAAGACAATCCGAAAGCATGTAAGAAATAGAAATACCGGCTCTGTGAACCGGTCATGTTTAATCAAAAAAGATAAGATTATGACTCAGACAGAAAGAGACATGCAATTGGTGGAACCCCAACCACTGACAGTAGAGAATGCGCACCGGGCCGCCATGATCCGCAAAAAGGGAAGTACGGAGGCCCCCGTTCCCTTCCATTTCAGGAAAAAGCAACCCGGCATGGCAAGTTTCGTACATTTTTCAGGAAATCCGGAAGATGAAAAAGAACTGCGGCCGGCAGACTTCAAGGACTGGGAAGTAACGGAATTCAAATACCCCGGCTATCTGGAAGACCTGTGGGGAGCCGCTTGTGACGCCTACAGATGGAGCTCCTTCAATCCGGACATACGGGGAGAATCGGACATCATGATTTACGAGGAAGAGATTCACGAGGACCTGAAGAAAATACCGGCAGAAAGGCACGAGGAATACATCACCGCCTATAAACAGAAGTTCGCCGCACAGCTTTCCGCCCTTACCCGGTGCGCCAGCCCGATGGTTACCGGAAGAAGCGGGTTCAATGTGTATAAACATGAGAAAGCCAACCGGACTTACCAGAACAGGTACGAGGAACTGCGGAGCTGGCGGGACAGGGTCTTGAAAGCGGGGAAACGTACGAAAGAAGAAAGGCTTCCCCGGGAAGAAAAACAGGAAAAAGCCTGGCTTTCCCTGAAGCGGGACATTGAAAGCAGTGCGGATACCATCCATGAACTTGATACGGGAAAATGCAGAGGATACAACCGCGCCCTTTTCGTCAGCAGCATCCTCAACAAGGTCAGTACCTATGCCGGCCACGGGGAAGTGGAAATCGTGCAGAAAGCCGTGGACTTCATTTCCGAATACAACGCAAGGGTGCAGAAACCCGTCATCACCCCACGGAACAAATTCTTCACCCTGCCGGAAACGGCACGGGAGATAAGGAAGAAGCTGGATACCCTCAAGGGGCAGGAAAACAGGGAGCTTGCCTTTGAAGGAGGAACGCTGGTCTGGAATTACGGGGAAAACCGGCTGCAAATACTTTTTGACAGGATTCCGGAAGACGGCAAACGGAAAGAGCTGAAAGCCTCCGGTTTCCGGTGGTCACCCAAAAACAAGGCATGGCAGCGCCAGCTGACGCCTCATGCCCTGTCTGCTGCCAAAAGAGTGTTGAACCTTCAAACCTTACAGCCATGAACGACCGGTCCAGATACATTGTCGATTCACGTTACTTCGACGGGACATGCCTGACCCTCATGACGGACGGAGTCCGAAGCGACTTTGGCGGAGAAACACTCGAGGAGATGCGTGTGCGGGAAAACAACCCGTACCTAACGTCCGTCACCCGTCAAAGGCTTGACAAGATGCTGCGCCTTTACCTTCAGGCACTGTCCGCACCGTTCAGTGAAATCACAAAAGAAGAATACCATGACCTGATGGATGTCCTGCCTCCCTTACGTTTGGAGAAAGACTCCTTTTTCGTCGGAGAGCCATATTATGGAGAAGTATATACATTCTGTTTTACAAGGCAAGGCAGATATTTCAAAGGGCTGCATTCCGAATATACCTCCCGGACAGAGCTGGACAGACAGATTGCCCGGCACATGGAAACCGTCAGCCGGAAAGCCGCAATCCTGAAAGAGGAAGCGGGCAATGCCGGACTCGTGCCCTATTGCTTTTCATTGGCGGGGCAACAGCCGGCATTCATCTGCAACCTCGTCATCGGCTCCGACAGCAGGCAGGCAAGGACGGACATGGCCCGCACGCTGAGAAGCCTCCGTAAAAACCATTACCTGTTTTATAAAGGAAAAGGAAAGTATGAAACACCCGATGAATTGTTCACAGAGGTAGCCCGCGACAAACTTACCCTGATTTCCGGGGGGCATTTTTTCCAATATCCCCGGAGCAGGGAATCGGCCACCTTTGTCGGACGGATAAAGGAAACGGCCGGGGAATTTCTCTTCCGTATCTATGACCGTGAATACTTTCTATATCTTCTGAAAAGACTGAGGACGGTAAAGAGGGAGTCCGCACGAGAGACCGCAAACATCAAACCATAAGTCCAACCGGGGAATACGGGGGCAAGTCCCGCCATATTCCCCACTCAAAAATATAAGACATAATACCATGCTATACTATAAATTGAACGATTATGAAGACTTCAAGCACCGTTTCGGACTTGAGAAAAGAGACAACGGCGTAACGGCCAGGAAAAACAGAATCCTGCTCGGACACCTGAAAAATCCGCTTCTGCTCGATTATTGCGTGAAACAGAACGACTATTCCCTGCTGTACGTGGAGGATATGGCCGACTTGCAGAAGAAAGTGGCCGAGGCGGTCAGGAAATCCGGTATGGAGGATGACGGACTTCCCTATGAGGTCGAACTCATCGGCGAGATCTACAGGTCAGCCAAGTACAGGACCGACGAATCCAAAGGGATATGCGATGACCTGGACAAAACTTCTGTCCGCTATGTCAACGTGGAAAGAAACCGGGTATTCAAGATGAAGTCCGGAAAATTCATGAGGGAGCTCATCCTCGAAACCCGGATAGGAAAAATCCTGTCGCCAAGTGTCTTGAACTGGATTTCAGGGGACGTGTTCACACAGCGGTGGTGCACCTATACCTACGGACACATACCTGACGTGGCCGAACTGCATGTGGACGACAACTTCAAGAGAATCTACAGCAGCAGTGAATGCAGGGGAAACTTCAACTCATGCATGACAGACAGGAACAGGGACATGTTCTACCGGGATTCGGTAAAGGCCAAAGCCGCCTATATCACGGACAAGCAGGGGTACGTACTGGCAAGGGCCGTACTGTTCACCCACGTCACAGACCAGGACGGCAAAAGATGGAGACTGTTGGAAAGGCAGTATTCCTCCGATGGAAACGATGTACTCAAACGGCTGCTTGTTGACAAGCTGATCCAGGACGGACATATCGACGGATATAAGATTGTGGGCGCCTCATGCAACGAGGCGAATGCGTTTGTAGCCATTGACGGAATCTCGCTTTCCGACAGGAAGTTCGAAATGGACTGCATTCTGGGCGAGGAGGACACACTTTCCTACCAGGACTCCTTCAAATGGTATTGCTACAACCGGGACAAGGCATACAATTATCCCCATGCGGAATATACCTACGAACTTGACACTACGGACCTTAACCTTTACGGGGACAGTGATGAAGACGGCAATGACGAGGAACTGGAATGGGACGAATACCACCGGTGCTATTGCAGGGAAACCACTCCCTGCCACCTGAACGGCAGGGTAATAAATGTGGACTCCGACAATCTGGACGTTTTTGTCTATATAAGCCGGCTGGACGAGTACCACCACGAGGATGAATGCACACGCTGTGACGAATGCCGGGCGTTCGTCCTTGACGACGATGCAAAGTATTCGGACATAACCGGACAGTACTATTGCAGTGAACAATGTCAGGAGAAAGCCGAGAATGAATTCAAACAGAAAAACTGGCATTATTCGGAGTACGATGACAAATGGTATGAAGACGGCACGGATGTGACCCGGATCCATATATGGAACACATTGACCAAGGAGTACGAGGAGAAGACCATCGCCGTGGACACGCTATGCGGCCTGCTGGAAAATGAAGAAGCCTGGGAGTTTGACAATGCCGTCTTCAACAGGATAGATACGGCCACAAATCTTCCGTACGGTTACAAACTTATAAAAATGACACAAAATGAATACGCAACTGTTGAAGCGGCTGTATAGCATCTACAGCCCGAGCGGAAAGGAGCAGGGAATGATAACGTTTCTTTCCGCCTATATCAGAACACTTCCCGGCCGGGTAGCCCTCACACAGGACCGCTACGGAAACCTGTATGCGGTGAAGGGAGAGAGTGACACCTATCCCTGCCTGATAAGCCATATCGACCAGGTGGCGCACTGCAACCGTTCAAAGGATTTCAGGGCCGTCGAGACACGGGACATCATTTTCGGCTTCTCACCCGGGAAAAAGCGGTTCGAGAACCTGGGGGCGGATGACAAGAACGGCGTATTCATCTGTCTGGAGTGCCTGAAAAAATACGATGCGCTCAAAGTTGTATTTTTCAGGGAGGAGGAAACAGGATGCAGGGGCAGTACGGAAGCCTACATGCCTTTTTTTGACAATGTGCGCTTTGTCATCCAGCCGGACCGGAAGGGACATTCCGACCTGATTACGAACATAGGCTGTTCGGAGCTCTGTTCGGAAAAGTTCCTTGAAGCGGCGGAACCGGAAAAATGGGGATATTCCGAACAGAACGGAATGATGACCGATGTGCTGGCATTGAAAGAGAACAACCTCAGTGTCAGCTGTGTCAACCTGAGCTGCGGCTATTACAACCCTCATTCGGACGAGGAGATAACCGTCAAGAAAGACCTGCAAAAATGCCTGTCCTTCGTGGAGCATGTCATAGAGGGGTGTACGGATGTATATCCCCATACCCAGGTGGCGGGATACGTATGCGCCCGCTACGAGGACGAGGACGAGATCCACGACATACTTGCCTGCGACCCTGCCCTGACACCCCAGGACCTGTATGACATGTATTCCACCAACTTCCCGCATTTCAGTCTGGAAGACTACGAAAGGATGTAAGCATTTGGCTAATCCCGTCCGAGTTGTCTGTGCCTATCCGGCAAAAAAACG
>ENA-OZWX01000015-OZWX01000015.1-human-gut-metagenome-genome-assembly--contig:-NODE-15-length-77366-cov-9.601907_pt1 | contig 77366 bp, 63 predicted proteins | sample MGYA00244851_ERZ654086 | MGnify/ENA primary metagenome ERZ654086 (study PRJEB26926, sample SAMN06164958) | human gut metagenome | biome: ENVO:00009003; feature: ENVO:2100002; material: ENVO:00002003... | reverse complement strand
TACAAAAGTAATATCACATTTTTAGAATGAAAGGGGGAGTTTATCGAATGCTTACTTTTGTCTGTCAGGTCAGCAGCATACGAGTTCCATCTGCGCCTCGTCCTTTACCCGGTACTCTTCCGGGAAGTCGATGTATTCCGCATAGGGGTCGTTGCGGAGCAGTTCCCTGTCACTTTCGTCATCCTTGTCGAAGGTGTATGCTTCCGGCGTGTCCTGCGGCGGCGTGTGGTACTCGCGTCCCGTGGCGTGCTGTATCTGCACCGGTGGCTGTCCTTCCGGTACGGGTTGCGGAAAGTAAGGCTGTGCGCCCTGCATCTGCGGCGGATATGCGGGCTGTGATGCGGCATACTGTGCAGGTTGCCCGTATCCTGGCTGTGCAGGTTGCCATCCGTACGGCATTCCTTCGGGGGCAGTTCCCGTTTTCGGTGGAAGGGGCTGTTGTGGGGGTGCCGGAGCGGAAGGAGCCGACGGTACAGGCTGCTGCGGCGGGAACATCCGCATCTGTCCGTCCTGCGGTGCGGGGGCCGGTTGTGGTGTCGGCTGCGGTTGTGCAGCGGGGGTAGGTTGGGGCTGTACGGCAAACAGGCTTCCCGCATCGGCCAGCTTCTGTACTTCCCGGGTGCGGCCGTCGATTTCCTTCTGCTTCTCTGCCGGGGCCAGCACCCGTGCCTGCTTCAGCCAAATCAGGGCTTCGGAATACCTGCGGGCCGCTACCGCCTCGTCGGTCTTTTTCAGCAGTTTCTCCATTTTTTCCCGTTTCTCCCTGGCCTCTTTCGATTCTTTCTCCTGCGCCGTCTTCGCCGCCCTGCTTTCCGAAGAAACCTTTTCGGCCTGCCGCTCGAACGTTTCGAGGTTGGTCAGCAGTCCGGTCGTCCGGCTGACGGGTACCGTGACGGCTTGTAGGAATTCCGCGTCCAGTTCAACGGCCGTCCCGCTAAGGATGAGCGGCACGAGGTTCTGCTGCGCCTCGTCCTTCACTCCGGCGTGTCGCGGCATGACCGCCACGCTCAGTCTGTCGTTCACTCGTTTGATGTTGATGCTCAGGTCCGTACCTGCGGCGAGCATCGGATAAATGGTTTGAAAAAACATAATACTGATATTTAATAGGTTATACAACTGTTTCTGAAAATTCAGAGAAATAGCGCCGCAGGACTTTGGCCCTGTCCGGACGCGATGCGATGCCAACCAGCGGTTTCAGGTACCAGCCGACGGTTTTCGGTCTGTCCGCATGATCGGGACGTTTGTCCCTGCTTGTTGTGTCATGCCCGGTGACGGGCCACAATGCCGGCATTGCCGGTGCGGATGTGCTACAGGTTCTTGTTTCCATATTTATTCTTTAGTTTGAGGGGTTATACGATTGTTGCAAGCAAAAAGATGACGAACAGCAGCCTGGTAATATCTCCTGCTATAAGCAGGAATGCGATGGTGCAGACCGGTACGATGCCTTTGTTGCAGAGCAGGACAATCCCGAGAACCAGGAATCCTGCCATTGCCTGTCTGAGGGAACGGATGATGGTTTGTAATCTCATATTCTTTAATTTTTGAAATGAATAATCCCATCGGGATGCTTTTTCCCGATTTTACAGGCGTCCGTTCCTTGGATTGGCTGTTTTTTGTGGCAAGGCTTGGCGGAAAAAAATACCGGAGCGAAGCGAGGATGATTTTTTTCCCGGCAACCAAGCCCGCAGGGCCGCCTTGCACAAAAAATGCAATCCAAGACCTTTGCCCCGTAAAAACGGAAAAACATCGTCTTTCACCGTCGGAATCAAACTCCCTTCCGTTTTGTCAGTGTTAGGAGATAAAAAAAGGATGCAAACCTTCCGGTCTGCATCCTTCCTGTGCATATATCCACCTATCCGGGATCACTTCACCGGCTTGCAGATGCGGAAAATTTCGTCCGTAACCTCTTTGGTGAGTCCCGCCACCTCTCTGAGAAAGACTTCCGGCGTGAGTTCGCCCCTCTCCATGCGCGCCAGCCGGGCCTCCCATCCCGAAGTCAGTGCGGCATTTGCGATTCCCATTCCCCTGACCGTCTCGTAAATGTAGAGTCCTTTCCGGGTGGGAATGATGTAGCGTCCCGAATAGCGGATGTATTTGCGGTCAATCAGTGTCTGGATGATGCCTGCGCGGGTGGCGGGCGTGCCCAGCCCCGCCGTTTCCATGTAGCCTATCAGTTCCGCATCGGTGAACGGGCTGGCCGGCAGGTCCTTTTTCCGCACCAGGTTGCAGGCGGATACGGGCAGCGTGTCGCCTACTGACAGGGCGGGCAGTTCCAGCAGCGTGAATCCCTGCGGAAGGACGGAATTCTCGCGTTCGAATACGGCGTTCCATCCCTTGTCGAGTATGCGGCAGGCCTGTATGCGGAAAGTTCGCGCCGCGCATACGGCTTCCACCGTCGTGCATTCCACCCGGCAGGGCGGCATGAAGGCTTCCAGCATCCGCCCGACAATGAGCGTATACACCTGCATCTCCTGCCTGCTCAGCCCTTCGGGACGTACCCCCGTGACCGTGATGGCCGGATGCTCCGTGAGGCTGTCGTCTCCGGCTACATGTCCGGGTTGGCGGGAGGTGTCCGGACACATGGGATGCATGTAAGGACGGAGGTCCCTCCATGCCAGCACCTTCTCCATGACGGCAGACAGCGTGTTGTACACGTCACGGGAGATGTGGCGTCCGGCGGTCCGGGGATAGGAAATCAGCTTCTTTTCGTAAAGGCTCTGGGCGATGTCGCCCGTCTGTCCTGCCGTGAACCCGTAAAGACATGAGGCGTCCTTCTGGAGTTCGGTCAGGTTGTACAGTGCCGGAGGACAGATCTCCTTCTGCTGTCGGCGTACCGCCGTGATACGCGCCTGTTGTGCATGCTTGCAGTCGTTGTAGAACATCAGGGCCGTGCTGCGGTCGGAAAACTCATCGGTACAGCGCATCTTCAGCAACGTGTCGCCCTTGTGCATGCTGATATACACCGGCCAGCTGTCGGCTCCGATGTGGTTTTCGCGCTCGCGGTAGCGGCTGCTGACGGCCGCCAGTACGGGTGTCTGTACCCTGCCGAGCGAGTGGTTGCCCAGCCCGGTAGCCTTGCAGAGCGCATAGCTCGCGTTCATCCCCAGCAGCCAGTCCGCCTTGTTGCGGCTGTCGGAAGCCAGGAACATGCGGTCGAACATCCTGACGGGCAGCAGGTTTGCCATACCCTTGCGTATCGCCTCGTCCGTGAGCGATGAAATCCAGAGGCGGAGTATCGGCTGCTTGCATCCCAGATACCCGTAGAGGTATCGGAAAGTCATCTCCCCCTCGCGTGAGGCTTCCGTGGCGGCGATGACGGTGCCGCATCCGGCAAGCACCTTCTCCACCGTCCTGAGCTGCGTCACGGCGTTGATGTCCGGAACCCATCCGTTGTCCGTCCTGACGTGCTTGACCATCAGGCGGAAGTCGCCGGGTACCAGTGGGAAGTCATCCCGCTCCAGTTTCGCGCAGCCATAGTCCTTCGGCATTGCCAGCGAGAGCATGTTGCCGAAGGTCCATGTGACCATGTATCCGTTTCCAGCCATGTATCCGTTTTCGAACTTGTGCGCTCCCACGATTCTTGCAATCTCTTTTCCTACATTCGGTCTGTCAGTCAATATAGCTATCATGATTCATTCCTGTTTTAAGGTTTCCCCGTCCGGGCGTTGCCGGTATGGGGAAACGGGTTATACATTTTTTTATTTTTCCCCGCTGCCGATTCCGTTGATTTCCACTGCCGGAACGCCTGCGGGGTTCTCCACTATACGGAGCGTGGCGTCGGTGGCGAGGTCTATGACGGGTGTCTTCAGCCGGACGGGCAGGATGCCCGTCTCCTTGCCTTGCAGGAGCAGGTCGAGGTTGCCGTCCTGTGCCAGTTGCTCCCTGCCGATGCCCGCCTTTGCCAGGGCGCTCCAGTCGATCTGCTCTTCCTTGAATGCATAATCTGTCTTCTGTTCCATAATCTTTCTTGTCTTTAGCCGTTCTTGATTCGCATACTTTCTCTTCCGGGTCATACCGCCTGTTTCGCCCCCTTCTTCTGTTCCTGCTTTGTCTGGATGTCGGCCTGTGCCGCCTGCCGCTGGGTGTTGCGGGGCTTGTCCGGGTTTTCCTGGAAGAAGTTGAGTGTTCCCGTGTTCGGGCTGACCTTCATGTAGGTGGAGAACTCTTGTCCCCCACGCCCTTTCAGCCCGGAAACCAGAATTGCCTTGCCGTCTTGAAGGTTCGCCTTCTCCTGCGCGGTGAATACGTGTCCGTAAACTTCCGCCGGTATCTTGGGCACTTGTTGTTCGTTGAAGCCGTCCGGCGTGCGTGAATACTGCGGATATCCCGTCGTCATGTTCAGGCGTACGAACGAGGAGAACTCCTGTCCCTGCCGGTTGACCATGTTCTCAAGATAGACTGTTCCGCCCTTGCGGAGCGTCTCGCGGTCTTCCGGCGTCAGCGGTGTCTGGCTGATTTCCTTGGGGATGTAGATTTCCCCGGTTTCGGGATTGCTGCGCGTGTAGTTGGGTTTTCCGGTCACGCTGTCGAGCGTGACGAATGCCGAGAACAGCTCGCCGTTGGTGCGCTTCATGTCCTCCACGAGGATGGTATGACCCTCTCCGAGCATCTTGAGCTGGTTGGGTGAGAGCTGCACGCCGCCCAGTGTCTGCTGGTTGAAGCCCTGGTCTTTGGGGAAGATGAACTCGATGCCCCTGCGCTCTGCACTGTACTGGAGCGTGGCGCTGAACTCCTTGCCCCTGGCAGAGGTCATGCCGTCCACAAAGACCGGTTCTCCGTTTTTCAGTTTCGCAATCTCGTCGGGGGTAAACGTCACTCCCTTGAGAGAATTGGGGATGACCACATTCTCCTGCCGTACTGCCACTAGCTCGTTGGTGTTACGGTCGATGGATACGAGGCACTTCTCATAGGTGCCGCCTCTGAGGTTGAGATCCACGGGATGTCCCAGATTGCCGCTCTCTCGCAGGTTCTTCTTCTCCTCCTCGGTGAAGTTGTGTCCGAAATAAGGGCGGCTCAGTTCAGGTTCCTTGCGGATACCGTGTACGCCCAGAATGACCTGCCCCTCGGTGGAGATGAAGGAGAGGCGCGCGTCGAGCTTGGCGGTCATCACCCCGTCGATGTTGAGCGTCAGGGGGATGGTCTTGTTGGTCTTGTACCCCTTGAGCATGCTGTCGAGTGCCCCTGACTGTTCAAGCATCTCCTTGGACACGCCGACCTTGCCCAGCGCTTCCCAGTCAATCATGTTCTCGTTGTAACGATAGACGGGTGCCTGCTGTCCGTCGGCGGCTTGTCCTTCCATGCCCTGCGCCGCCTGCTCTACTTGCGTGTGCTGTTCGGGCTGTTGCTGTGGCTGCGGTTGTTCCTGTTGAGCTTTCTGTTTCTTTGCCATACTTGCGTTTTCTGTTTCGTTGGTACTCTGTTGTTCCTCCTTTTTTCTCGGACGGATCTCGTAGTGTTTGAGGAACTCTTTCACTGCGTCCGTCTGTCTGCCCTGCGCCAGATCCTTGATTGCCTGTTTGTTCCGCTTGTAGTCGTTGTAGGTCATGCGCAGAAGGCGGAAATGGGTGGGTTCCTTGAGCTGGCTCCAGAAATTCTTGATGAAGTTTTCGAGGATGCTCGAATTCTTGTCGAATTTCAGGAACGAGTTCTCGTTTTTCTCGTCGGGAGTGACTGTCTTGCAGTTTCCCTTTCCGTCCACCTGACTGACTACTCCGAGTCCGGTTTTCGGATCGTTCTTGTTGTGGACCATCAGCAATTCACTGACCTGCTCCACATAAGGCTTTTCTTCGGCGGCGTTCTTGGAACGTGGTGTCCGCTTCGATTTTTTCTTGTCCTTTTCTTGTGCCATAGCTGTTGCCTTTAGCGGTTGATACATTGGTTTTACACTTCAAAAGTAGAATGTAAAATTGAATAATCTATTGATTTGTAAATAGTTGTCATTACGTGTCACAAGGTGGCATGAGATGTCCGAACATCATGATGCAAAAGGTAAGCGTCTCCGCGATGACGCAAAACAATGTAAAATAGTCCTATTAAGACACACAAAAGCACTTGATAACGATAATGTTATCAAGTGTAATTAGGTCAGACAAGAGTAATCCTGCTGAAAAGTATAATTATGATTTATGCCACTTGTCAGGCAAAAGTTCCCGATACGCTTCAACAGATGCAGTAGGTGGTAATGTTGCCGAACGATTCATTATATCAGAGATATACTCGAAGAAATTTATCCCTCTTTGGCGGCATGAACATGCCAGTGAATAATAAATAACAGCCCGGTTTGCCCCGGCATGGCTTCCGAAGAACAACGAATTGTGCCGCATAAGTGATATGCAACGATTAACCCGCTCGATGGCATTATTATCAAGTTGGTAATTAGGTGAGGTAAATATATTCCATATATCCGACATTTCGTTCTGCATATACGTAACGGCTTCATAAATATCGGAATCAGGAATGTAACCGGGGCGTTTTGTAATTTTGAAAAGCTTTTCTTGAATCTCATCAAGTATCGGCGGAGCGTATTTTTGTCGGAAACGTAGTTCTTCTGCCTCGGTCCACCCATCCACTCCAATTGTATGAAGGTGATTGTTGTGATAAAGCCGGTTAATGAGGCTTACAATCTCCTCCGCATCGGGATCTTTTTCGCAATCCTTGAATTTTCTTTTTATATGCTGGAGGCATGGCAGCCTCATTATATTCGGAAATCCTTGTTTCCCCAGTTTACGATAAGCGGTCAGACCGTCACTTTGAATAGTTCCTTTATAGTCCTTCAAAAAATCAAAGATAATTTCCTCTTTTCTGGAACCGTCTTCATAGAAAAAATAAACCAGTCCCAAATTATGAGCTACCGCCACCCAGACATAACCTTTTTTGACATGTAGACCGTTCTTGCCGGGTTCCTTAATGAGGACTTTGGCGTAGGTCTCGTCACATCCCATATATTTGTCTGATAAGACAGCCATGCGCATGGTATTGTAAAGATTGTCAAGAAGTACTGCCGCTTTCTTGAGCAGGTTATGCGCAGTCGACTTGGGCAATTCAAATCCGTTGTCCTTGAAATATTTAACGATACGCTCCACCGGCATTGTGTACATATAGCGTAACTGCGCCATTCCCGCAATGAACGAACCGTCGTAGTTGGAATTGAATAACGGCTTGGCCGGAAGCTTACCGGAATATACCGTACCGTTCTGGCTGTAGAAATATTGCCGACGTATGCGCTTGATGAATTTCCCCGGTATATATTCATAGGATATGGAATCCCTGAATTTCATAAAACGGGCCAACGCCGGATTAAAATCCTTGTCCGTGGGATACAATTCCTCCATGACAGTCTCAATATCGAAATATTCCTTACGTTTTACGCCGTTGTTCCCTCTTTCTTTGGGAGCACAGGCACTCTTGGCCGGAGAAGAGGAGGGCATGGTTTTATTTTCAACTTCCGAGGAGGTCATAACGGATGGTTTGTGCTTTTCAGACTTGTTGGATACAAGCTTTGACAGCCCCTTGTTTATCCTCTTCTGCTTGTTTACGTCCGCATCCTTTTCCAATAATGCTTCCTGCATGGATGTTATGGTCGACACCAGTTCCTCGCGTTTAAGATTGGCTATGGCGAGTTCACTCCGGAGTTCCTCTATGGTCTTTCCCAGGTCGTCAATGCGCGCCAGCAAGACCCGGTTGGTCTCGTTGGCGACATCCAACTGTTGTTGTAGAACCAATGTAAAATCAGAACTTTTCATACCATAAAAATAATGAAAAAATCTGATTTTACCAAGCGAATTTTGATATTATTTCTTTGTATATCAAATAATTATCTGTTTCTACAGGCAATTCTAAAGCGTTTTTTAAAACGGAGCTCTTGAGCAGTTATCCCTCGCATTATGAAATAAAACGTGTACCAGTCAAGTTCGTACACGCCTTTTTCCGTGCTATAACGAGGAAGGTCAAAAGTGCCTCTTGTGAGCCGTTTATAATATAGGATAAAACCGTCTCCGTCCCAACGAAGAAGTTTTATACGTTTCCGGTCATGGGAAAAGAATACAAATATATCTCCTGAAACCAATGAAAGTGCAGGATGGGCATAAACCAGTTTGGAAAGGCCGTCAATACCATAACTCATACGGACAGGTTCCGGAAAGAAAAAGTACCGGTTGTTTTCTGATAGTTCAAACATGGTGTCGGGAGTATTTATTTTCGTCTTTGGTCTTTATCATAAGTATACAGGAATGTACACAATTCTATGACAGAGCATTCCTCCACATGAATGCTCTTCCCGTCAGGACAGCTGATAGTCACTCCTCTGAACATATCAGAGCGGGTCCCACCATTGGGCCGGAACTGAACCATGACCATGGAAGACTGCCGGGGAATCTTCGCATTGAGGCTTGCTGCCTTTTGCAATTGTCTGACGCTAACCTTCATAAATCTCATCCAGCGTAACATGTCATAATAACTTGTTCCCATTCTGGCGCAATGAACTTTCAACGAATAACGTGGATTGGAATCCAGCTCTTTCCGGTATGTGTCCAGTGTCTTTCCGAATCTTGCTTGTGCCTTGTCCCCGTCGGAAGGGTGCGGAATATAAGGCTGTCTGCTGCCCTTGGGAACCTCTACGCCTTTGGCTGCACATATTTGCGCCCGTATGGAGAAAAAATCCATATTGTTAATTGCCAGCCAATTCGCCATTCCCCTATAACTGATATTGTGCCTTTCACAAAAATCAACGAAACGTAGATTAATATCATTATCAAGTTCAGTCTTCAAGAGTCCGAGGCTGTTTAAGTACAATTCATTTGAATTTTGAGGCAGACCGGTCTTCAGGCGTACTTCATTGCATAGTCTGGTGAAGCTTCTTCCGGTGGTTCGGAGCCATCTGTTAAAATGGTCATAATTGATTGAATGCTTTTCGCAGAACGATACTAAGGATTTTTTAGGATCTTGAGCCAGTTCTTTTTTTAGAACTTCCAACAATGTAGGATATTCCAAGGGAATCGGGTTGGGATTTTCTATTACCATAATTCGTTTTTTATTGATTTATGCAAAAGTAAAAGTCGTTTTTGAGATGCGCTATACGTCATCGCGGAGACGCTTACTGCAAAAGGTAAGTGTCTTTTTGTTTTTCACTCGAAAGGGACATTTTTCATAAGCTTTAAGATTGTTAACGGAGAACTGGTAAGCCTCCAAGTTTAAGTAGCTTTTTATCAATATAGCTCTTTAATAGATATTAACAAGATTGTTCCTCTTTCTTTCAAATAACCAGACAGATGCTTACTGATAAAAAGGAGAAATGATAGGTAGATGCAAGTTCCGGTGAAAGAAAAAAGCAGGTTCCAAAGGGACGGAATCGGCAGGAAGGTGCAAATGATGTACACAGGCAGACAGCCATGCAGAACAGAGGGAGCTGAAGCCCCCGTTTTTTATGGGATAAGGAATATTCCGGAAACGGACTGTTTCAGACTGTCTGGTGTGTGACGGGGATGGTTATGGATTTCCGGCAAAGGAATGGCTCTCCTGCCACATATTTCATGTTTGTAATATGCAACACCTATGCGTCACGTCGGTCACAGTTAGCCCCTATAATCTCCCATCAAATCAAGTCCGTTGTCCGGGTGTTTGTTTCCATAAGTATTTTCGGCGACTTCAGTCGCAAGGAAAATACTTATGGAAAGCGAAGCTGGAACACCCGTGACAATAAAGGGATTGATTTACCTTTGATTATAGGGGGAACTGTTTTGTTTCCAATGGATCCATATCAAAAGGTGAATTCTCTGAATGCGGTCTCCTCATTCAGAACAATGGTTTCATCCGTTTTTTCTGGATGCTCTATTTTCTCTATAACCAATCGGGAAGTCTCTTTGTGATTATCGCTACCTCGCACGAATCCTACTGAGTACGAAAAGGAAAATGTCGGGAATTTGGGAAATACATGTATAGAGGGAGGCATTGTTTGTCTGTCCCTTCCCGAACCGCCTGATACCATTCTTGTCATGAATGATACGCTGCATTCGTAGTAATGGAAGTCATAAAAGGGCATAGACTCCGTTTTACGCAAGGTATAGTCCTTGTAAGATATACAGATGAACGGCATGCTGATTATGTAGAACCTGAACTTTTAGTAATATTCCACCATCAAGCAAGTGGTTGTTCCTGCCCGTTTGCAAATCAGGGAGAGTAGTATAAAGAAGATTTAGCGTGTGTTCGGAACGGATTTGGTAATGTCTGTACAAAAACATATTGTTTTTCTACAAAAACAAAGTTTGAGTCAACACAAATAGACTATAAACAAACCTGATATAGCGGAAATAAATGATTGATTACTTATTTTTGCTTTCCGAAAAATATAACAATCAATTTATAAAAATGCAATGAAAAACATTCGAAAACTTTTTTGTATCGTATTTTGTCTTTTTGCGTTCTTGTGTGTCCACGCACAAGAATTCATGGTTACAGGAAAGGTTATGGACAACGAAGGCTTGGAGGCTATCGGTGTAAACGTGACAGTAAAAGGAAGTAAAGGAGTCGGCACGATTACCGGTATTGATGGAAGTTTCAAACTGGCGGTAAAATCTCCGGATAAGGCAGTGCTTGTCTTCTCTTACATCGGCATGAAGACACAGGAAGTTCCTGTAAAAGGCAGGGAACGGATAGATGTGGTTCTACAAACGGACAACCAGGTGTTGGATGAAGTTGTCGTTATCGGTTATGGCACTTCCAAACGGAGTGACCTTACGGGTTCGGTGGTTTCTGTAAAGAGTGAAGAACTGATGCAGACACCGACGTCGGACGTAAGCCAGGCACTGGCCGGGCGTGTGGCGGGTGTACAGGTCATGCAGAGTGAGGGAGAGCCCGGTTCTTCCATTTCCATCCGTGTCCGGGGCGGTATCTCGATTACTCAAAGCAACGAGCCCTTATACGTTATTGACGGATTCCCCAGTGAAGACGGTATGAACAGTCTGGATCCGGCTGAAATAGAAACCATCGACATATTGAAGGACGCTTCTTCCACAGCTATTTACGGTGCGCGTGGAGCCAACGGCGTAGTGGTCATTACGACTAAAAAAGGAGCGAAGGACGGCGGAAAGATGCAGTTGAGCTTTGACAGTTATGTTGGTGTAAAAAGGATAGCCAAACAATTACCGGTACTTTCCACCAAAGAATTTGTCCTGCTGGATTATGAAAGGAGCCTGGCTTTTAAAGGAGAGACGGGTGTAGCGTCATTTCAAAACCGTTATGGATCTTTTCGTGAGATAGACGAACATTACGCTAACCGTGAGGGCATTGATTGGCAGGATGAAGCTTTGGGACGTATTACCACTTCACAGAACTACCGTGTGAATCTGACCGGTGGCGGAAAAGAATTGAAATACAATTTTTCATACAGTTACTTCAAGGACTTGGGTGCGATGGTTTACAGCGGCAGTGACAAGCACAATGTATCCTTGAGTGTATCGCACAATCCCAACAAACGTTTTCAGGCAAACGCCCGCTTCAATTATACCCAGACAAAAGTGTATGGCATGGGGACATCCGAAAACATTACCCGTTTCAACAAGATGGAACATATCATCCAGTATCGTCCTACGGTGGGAATTTATGGTGAGGATAGTGATTTGTTAGTCGGCGAGGATCCTCTGCTGGAAGATGATGCGGACAATCCCATGCAGAGTCCGCTTGTATCGGCATCCGAGGAAACCAAAAAGAAACTGCAACGCGTGCTTCAGGTGAGTGGTGGCTTCACCTTTAATTTTAACAAGCATCTCAGCTTTCGTAATACCACTGGCATCCGTTATCAGAATATACGCCAGGATACGTTCTATGGTGATGAGTCTATCACGGGGAAACGCTCGAGCATCAACGGCACTTTGCAATACAACGAGAGCGGTAGCTTCCAGACCTCCAATGTCCTGACTTATGACAATAAAGGGAAAAAACATAAATTTATTGTCATGGCGGGTCAGGAATGGGTGTCCAACTGGTCGCAATATATGCGTGCACGGGCCGATAACTTTCCTAATGACGACATCGGTTTGGATGATATGAGCCAGGGAATACCGAGATCCATTGAGTCTGGGGTGAACTTTGACGACCGTCTGCTTTCTTTCTTCGGACGTGCCAATTACAATTACAAAGACAAGTATCTGTTGACGGCCACTGTGCGTGCCGACGGTTCTTCCAAGTTCAGCGACAACAATAAGTGGGGATTCTTTCCCTCCGTTTCGGCTGCTTGGCGCTTGGGAGAAGAACCTTTTGTGAAGGAGTTGAATGTATTTTCCGATTTGAAGTTGCGTGTAGGGTATGGATTGGCCGGTAACAACCGCGTGGCGAGCTACAAGTCGCTCGATATTCTGGGTGGGGCGGGCTATCCGACCGGAGACACGATGTCACCCGGTTATGCTCCCTCTGCCATAGCCAGCAAGAATCTGAAGTGGGAATCGAATGCCACACTGAATGTCGGTCTGGATATGGGCTTCATGGAACAGCGGATTATCGTCTCTCCGGAATTTTATGTCAACAAGAGTAGCAACCTGTTACTGAATTCCCGTGTGCCTTCCTCTTCGGGCTTTACCAATATGCTGCGCAACATCGGTAAAACTCGCAATGTGGGGGTGGATCTAACCGTCAGCACAACCAATATCCAAAAGAATAACTTCACTTGGACTACCAACTTCAATATCTCCCATAACCGGAACAAGATTGAAGCCCTCTCCGGTGAGTCGTTCTTCTTTGAAGAAGCAAGTTTCGGTTACAGCCAAAAGACTCATAAAATAGAGGTGGGTAAGCCTATCGGGCAGTTCTACGGTTATCGCACCTTGGGCTTGTATCAGGTAGAAGACTTCGATTATGATGCCGCTACCGGCAAATATACGTTGAAAGAAGGAGTACCTGCTGTAGTAGATCGTTCTTCGGTGCAGCCGGGTATGTGGAAATTTGCCGATACCACCCCTGATGGAGTAATCGATGAAAATGACAAAACGGTCATCGGTAATGCCATTCCCGACTTCTATGGCGGTATTAATAATACTTTCAAATACAAAGGCTGGGACATGAGCATCTTTTTCAGCTTCAGCTATGGAGCCGAAGTGCTGAACGCCACCAAATTGACCAACAGCAAGGCAGGAAAACCTAATTACAATGTGTTGGATGTAGTGAACAGCGGCAAACGTTGGATGACCATTGACACTAATGGAAATATAGTTACAGATCCCGAACAGCTTGTTGCGCTTAACGCCGGGAAGTCTGTCGCCAGTATCCATGATATGGAGGATGGACATAAATATATACATTCGTGGGCTGTGGAAGATGCTTCCTACCTGCGTTTAAGCAATGTGAGTATTGGCTATTCATTTCCCAAAAAAATGTTGCAAAAAATCAATCTGCAGAAATTGCGCTTTTATTTTACCAGAAGCAACCTGTTTGTATGGACACCCTATACCGGGTTTGACCCGGAAGTTTCCACGATGGGCAACAGCCTGACACCGGGTGTGGATTTCGGCGCCTATCCGCGTAGCCGTTCTTTTGTGTTCGGACTGAATGTCACATTGTAATCACATTCTAATAACAGTATAATTATGAAACTAAGATTAATATATTTTTTGCTGGCGGGTCTGTCCTTCTCTTCCTGCCAGGATGTGTTGGAGGAGAATCCCGATTCTTACTATCAACGAAAGGATTTTTTTGTCAATGCCGGTAATGCTGAGCTGGCAGTAATGGGAATTTATAATGTATTGCCTACTATTTACGGTGACAAGGACGGGATGGCGTTGCCCTGTTCGGACGATACCTATTATGTGAGCGGTACGACCAGCGACAATACGCGGCGTGATATAGCCCATTATGTATTGAAAGCATCCAACACTTGGATATATAATGTGTGGAAAGGTAAGTATGAAGGCTTGAACCGGGCTAATTATACCATTGACGGTATCGAGAGTATGGAGCATTATCAGGACGATGAGACTCTGAAGAAGCTGGTAGGCGAGGCCAAGTTCCTGCGGGCACAGGCCGCTTTCGACTTGGTACGTTACTGGGGGGATGTGCCTTTCAAGACGACTTATACGGATGGCTATGAGGCGAGTTACCTGCCGCGCACAGATCGTGAGGAAATATATGAGCAGATAATCCGGGATTTGGAATTTGCCAAGGAGAATTTGCCATGGGCAACCGGGGCTTCATCGCCCGAACGTGCGACACAAGGGAGCGCGCGTGCCTTATTGATGCGTGTATTACTGACGCGTGCTGGCTACAGTCTCCAGCAGGATGGCACCATGTCCCGTCCCTCAACCACTTTGCGTCAGAAGTATTTTGAAGCCGTTGTGAAGGAATGGGAAGCTTTCCAGTCAGACGGTTCCCATAAATTATATACAGGAGGTTATGTGGAACTGTTTAAAGGATTTTCAGCCGGTATTCTCAGTGCTGAAGAGAGTCTGTTCGAAGTGGCTTTTTTAGTCAATAAGAATAAGGGGATTTGGGGAACTTGCAACGGTCCGCTTGTGGCTGCTCCCGGCATTCTGCCTACCGAATCCGGTAAATTCATGGGACGTGCCAATGCGATGTTTCGTGTAGTTCCTGAATGGAAAGATTTTTTTGAAGAAAATGATGCACGGCGCGATGTGATGGTTTGTACGCATAGCTACTCATGGGATGCGCAAGCTTACAATCATAAACTGGTGGAACAAAAGAACCGCAAGAATTGGTATCCCGGTAAGTGGCGCAGGGAGTGGATGCCTATAGGATATGCTAACCCTAATCAAACCAGTGTCAATTATTGCATGCTCCGCTATGCGGATGTGGTACTGATGGCTGCCGAAGCGTATAATGAACTGGGCGATACTCCTACTGCCTGGAAGCTCCTCAACAGTGTACGTGACCGGGCGGGTGCCACGATGATTACTGCGGAGAACTACTCCAATCTGTTGAAATCTCCTAAAGTTTATGACCTTGATTTTATTGATGATTCCGATGAAGCCGGACGTTTTCGTACAGCCCTTTATTGGGAGCGCGGTTTTGAACTGGCGTTCGAGGGGCAGCGTAAATATGACCTTATCCGTTGGGGCATCCTGAAGGAGGCATTGGTATTATTCGGCGAGAAGACGAGCACTCAAGTAAACAATGACAAGACTCTTGGCTATCCGGCAGGAAAGAACTTTCAGAAAGGGAAACATGAACTGCTTCCTATTCCTGAGGATGAATTGCAGATAAACTTCAAATTGAACAATCAGAATAACCCCGGATACTAATCTCCGGGGGAGAAAATGATTTTTAATGGACTTCAAACAAATAACTGATATGAGACATCATGCAACAAGCCTGCTTGTCGGGCTGGCACTTCCTGCACCGTTTCTGGCGCAGGAACGTCCGAACATCATTTACATCATGACCGACCAGCAGTCGGCCACAGCCATGAGTTGTGCCGGCAATGCCGATCTGCATACCCCCAATATGGATCGTCTGGCTGCCCACGGTGTACGCTTTGAGAATGCATATTGCGCTTTTCCTCTAAGCGGGCCGTCACGCTCAACCATGTTCACCGGATATACTCCAAGCGAAAGCGGACTCAAGAAGAACGGTATCCCCGTAGCGGATAGCATCCGCCCGAAGATGTTGGGCTCTTTAATGGAAGAAGCGGGATATAGCACTGCATACGCCGGAAAATGGCATGTGCATACCAATTCCCTGCCGGGCAAACATTCCTTCGGCTTCGAACGCCTGCACGAACACAATGACTATGGGCTGGCGGAAGCCGCTGTCGAATTCCTGCAACGCAAGCACGACAAGCCGTTTTTCCTTGTCGCATCGTTCGACAATCCGCATAACATCTGCGAGTATGCCCGAAACCAGGATTTGCCTTATGCCACGATAGAGGAACCCAGGCTGGAAGAATGTCCCAACCTTCCTGCAAACTTCAATATCGCACCTTATGACGCGGATGTACTGTCAAACGAAAGAAGTTTGAAATACACATTGTATCCGACGCAGAACTACACCCCCGATGACTGGCGCCGCTATCGGAACGCCTACTTCCGTCTGGTAGAAACGGTAGATAAGGAAATTGGGAAAATCGTAGATGAGATAGACCGGCAGAACTTATGGAAGAATACAGTCATCATTTTCACTTCCGATCATGGTGACGGAGCAGGCGCACATCAATGGAATCAGAAAACGGTACTCTATGAAGAAGTTGCCAATATACCGTTCATCGTTTGCCTTCCCGGTAATAAGCACGCGGGAAAAGTATTGCCGCAGCTCATCAACAACGGAACGGATTTACTGCCCAGCGTATGCGACTGGGCCGGGATCGAAGTTCCTACAGAATGTCAGGGAGTCAGCTTCCGCGCTGTGGTAGAACGAGGAGATACCATGCGGACGCATCAGCCGTATGTCGTAACAGAAACCCTCTTCGGGCAGACCGGGGGCACTCAAGGCTGGATGGTACGTACCCCCAATTATAAATATGTACTGTATGCAAGCGGAAAGAACCGGGAGATGCTTTACGACATGAAAAATGACCGGGGGGAAATGTGCAACTTGGCTATCGAAAAGAAATTCCAGGATGTGGTAAAACTGCATCGGGCTATGCTTCGAGAGTGGATAAAGGCACACGACAAAAGCCGCAAATCCTCAGCCATACGTCTTATACCCAAGGGTTAATCTTGGGTATAAGACAAAAACAAACCGTTTTTCGACAAAAACAAAGTGTCATTTGTCAGAATCAAAGCATGAATGCACAATAGCAAAGCACTCATTCAAATGATCTCCCTACCTTTGCTGTACATCTTTGAGAACCGAATAAATCATATTTTAAGTTTGCATAATCAAAAAATACATATATATATATTATGAATAAACTCTTATACGTTAGTGCGCTTCTGATAGCTTGGAACAGCTATACTGCGGATATCAAAGCGCAACAACCTGCCACACTGAAGTTGACAGAAGTTTCACTCATGCACGAAATGCGCGCCACTCCTTCTCCGCAGAACCATGCGACGATAGAAGACCGGCTCGTGTCTTTCCAATGGCCTCTTCCCGGAGATTATAACCAATTGACCGAAATACTTGACGGTGCCCCTGTTGATAAGGCGACCTCCCGAAAAAAAGCTGCCAAGAAAGACCTTCGCTATAAACTGCGTTATTCTCAAGACCCCACTTTCAAGCAAGGTACGGTAACTGTGGAAACACGCTGGCCTTTCTTCAATCCTGAAAAGGACTTGGCTCCCGGAGTATGGTATTGGCAATTCGGCTACATTACCAACGGAAAGGTAGAGTGGTCCGAGAAATTGCAGTTCACGTCCAAAGGCAACAAGAATAAGTTCTGCCCGCCTTCCTACAATACCTTGATATCAAGACTTCCGAATGAGCACCCACGTGTATTCCTGGATAAAAAGGTATGGGACGACTTTATCCGCCGCAATGTAAACAGTCCTGACCGGAGAACTTACATCAACCATGCGGAAAAAGCCCTGAAAAATCCAATGAAAACAGTTCGGGACATCAACACCAAACTGGCGGCCAATCTGAAGAACGAATCACAGCGGACAGCCATGATGACTCGCGAAAGCCGACGCATCATCGACCGTGAGGAAGGAAACATGGATGCCCTGGTGCGCGCTTACCTGCTGACTAAAGAAGATAAATATGCAAACGAAGCCATCAAACGTGCCAAGGAGATAGTGACTTGGAAAGATAACCCCAACGTAGTGGGCGACTTCAACAGAGCAACACTGCTGAACATCTGCTCACTTGTGTACGACGGACTTTATGACTTGTTGGATGCAAACACCAAGAAACTGTTGCTTGCCAACATACAGGACATAGGAAGCAAGATGTACGAAGGCTTCAACAATCATCTGGAAAACCATATCGCCGACAACCATGCGGTACAGATGAACTTACGCATTTTCACAATGGCGGCCTTCAGCGTATATGGCGATTTGCCGGAAGCCAAAACCTGGACTGACTATTGCTACAATATATGGATAGCCCGTTTCCCCGGAGTGAACAAGGATGGTGCCTGGCACAACGGAGATTCCTACTTCCAGGTAAACTTCCGCACTCTGTTAGAGGTTCCTTACCTCTACAGCCGCATCAGTGGGTTTGACTTCTTTTCTGACCCGTGGTATCAGGGAAATATCTTATATGCCATCTATCAGCAGCCTCCTTTCTCGCATTCGGGCGGTAACGGTAGCGGACATTTGGATAAGGTACAGCCTCATGGCGTAAAGGTGAGCTATGTCGATGCGCTTGCCAAGATGACTGGAAATACTTATGCGGCAGATTATGTGCGCACCATTCAGGCCAAGAAGCCGAAAATCATGACGGAAGGCAGTTTGGGGAAAGCCGGCGGACTGGCTTGGTTCCGCTTGCAATGTGACAAACCGCTGCCTGCAGCCGGTGACGGGCTGGGCACGCTTCCTTTTGGATATGTTTTCCCGGAAAGCGGGCTGGCATCGTTCTCCACTCATTTGGACAAGACACAACGCAGTGCCATGGTTTCATTCCGGAGCAGTCCCTATGGAAGTACCTCGCATGCTCTTGCTAATCAGAATGCCTTCAATACTTTCTGGGCGGGAGAGGCTCTCTTCTATAGTAGCGGGTATCACACTTCATTTATAGACAGACACGCTTTGTTCTGCGAGCGCGGGACACGTGCCCATAACACCATTTTAGTAAATGGAATGGGCCAGCGCATCGGTGTAGAGGGTTATGGATGGATGCCCCGTTACTACGTGGGCGAGAAAATCGGTTACGTTGTGGGCGACGCTTCCAATGCATACGGAAAAGTCACTTCGGAACTTTGGCTCAAACGGGCAAAAGCATCCGGAATTGAATTGTCTCCCGAAAACGGTTGGGACGATGTCCCCTTAAAAACATTCCGCCGCCACATCGTGGAACTGGGGAAAACCGGATTCACACTGATCTATGACGAACTGGAAGCCGCCGAGCCTGTTACGTGGAGCTACCTGTTGCACACCATCACCAACCCGATGAAAGTAGATAATACCCACAAGCGATACGTACATATAGAAGCTACGGGCAAGAAGGGTGTATCCGACGCTTACCTTTTCGCTACCGGCGAGTTGAAGACCGACACCACCAGCCAATTCTTCGCCCCGGCAGACAACTGGCTGAAAGCTGATGCCAACGGAAAGTTTGAAAAGTATCCCAATCACTGGCACTTCACCGCGACGTCCGGCAAGCAGAAGGTATACCGCTTTGCCACTATTATCAATACTCATGCTAAAGTGAAGGAAGGAGAAAAGCCGGCAGCCGTACCCGTGGTGCGCAAGGACGGAAGCATCAAGATGGGAGCCTGGATTATCACAGTCAACCTGTCTGCTGAAGGCGTACCCGCTTTTTCCGTCCGCAGCAACAAGCCGGGTGAGGACATAAGCGTCACTTACAAGGGGCAGGAAACCATTGTAAGGGAAGACGGTTACGAAACAACCTTGAAAGACAATAAACCTGAATTGGAAATTTAAAAGGCAAAGCCATGAATATCAAACTATTTTTCAGTCGGATCACTTGCGTGACACTTTGTTTCTTACTGGCAGTTGCGACTTGTGCGCAAGAGCCGAAGAAAAAGCCCAAGATAATCAGTTCCGCCAAAACGGAGACTACAGTCTACAAACCGTTGGCAGAACAGAAACAAACCGGAAAGGAACAGACGCCGCAAAAAAAGGAGAAACCGGCTGCTCAACAGAAAAAGAAAGCCGCTGCTTCCAAGAAGCGAGCTACGGGCAAAGGAAAGGCCCAAGTACAAGCTAAAGAGAAGGATAAAGGTAAAAAGACTGTTAAGGGTAACAAGCAGAAGCAGACGAAGGGGAAGAAGCAGGCGGCAAAACCTGCTACCCCATCTGCCAAAGCTAAAGCTGCCGCCAAGAAGAAGGTGGCACAAGCCAAAGGAAAGCAGCGGAAGCAGCCGCAAAAGCCGCAACGCTACATCGCCTTGAAGACGAATGTGCCCTTCCAGGCATTGGCAATACACAATCTGGCTGTGGAAGTGCAAGTACATGAGCACGTCACCGTGGACATCCCGGTAATGTGGAGCATCAGCGACATCGAGCGTGAGCATGCCGTGCGTGGCATTGCCTTTCAACCGGAAGGGCGCTGGTGGCTGAAGGAAGCAGGCGCAGGGCACTTCTTCGGCTTGCACGCCCATGCCGCATGGTTTAACCTGAAGTGGGAAGACAACCGCTACCAGACGGGCAAGCGCCCCTTGCTCGGTGCGGGTATCAGCTACGGTTACAAGCTGCCGTTGTCCTCACACTGGGGGGCCGAGTTCAACATCGGGGCAGGCTATGCCAATATGAAATATGATACATTTTATAATATAGAGAACGGAGCACGATTGGATACCCGCATCCGCCACTACTGGGGCATTACCCGCGCAGGCATCTCGTTGGTTTACCGTTTCTAAATTCCATGGAAAATATGAAGACAAAGAGAATATACAACGTCATCCTACAACGGGTGTTTTGCCTGATGCTGCTGCCGCTTGTCGCTACCGCATGCTTCTACGAGCATCCGGAACTGTCCGAAAGTGGCGAATGGGGGGTCGATCCCACAGAAGTAAATGTAAACCTCAATGTGGCGCTTGACTTGAAAATGACCGAAGCAGCCGGTACACGGACAAGCACACGGGCGGAGGAATCCGCTTCCGCATACCGCCACCGCATCATTGTGGACGCTTATCTGGACCGTAGGCTTGCTGCCCGGCAGATTCTTTATAAAGACATGGCGGCAGGCGCGGAAGAGACATCGGCCAATATCAACCTGAAGCTGCATGCCCGTGACTACAGGCTCGTGGTGTGGGCAGACTATGTGGAGGCAGGCAGCGAAGAAGACTTGTACTACAACACCACTACGCTGGTGCCTGCCGTCAACAAGAACCCGTACGTGGGCAACGCTGCCTACAAGGATGTGCTCTACGGCAACCAGGAGTTGAAACTGAGCCGCTACCGCAACGAGTGGAACAAGCAGGAGAACATAAAGATGGACCTGAAGCGTCCCGTAGCCCGTTATGAACTGGTGGCAAACGATGTGGCAAAGTTCCTCAAGAAGATAACCGACGGGGAAGTCAAAGGTAAGAAGTTCACCGTCAGCGTGCGCTACACCGACTTCTACTATACCGGTTTCAATGCGCTGGACGAGATTGTGAAGCATGCACTGAAGTACATCTCCTACAGCAGCAACATTTCCGTCCCCGAAGCCGGAACGGAGGAGCTGAGCATCGCCTTCGACTACGTGTTCGTGCCGGACGAGGGCATCCCCGTAGCCGTGGAGGTGACGGACGAGAGCGGTACGCTTCTGGCATGCACCTACCTGATGCTACGGTGCAAGGCGGACGAAAGCCAGACAATCCGTTCCAACTTCCTCACCGCCGACCCTTCGGGAGGGGGAGTGGATTTCGACACCGAGTATGACGATGTCATCAATGACAAAGTAGAAGTGGAATAACTAAAACAATAATAATTATCTATTAATCAAAATTCTAAGATCATGAAGAAGAATTTATTAAACCTCGCCATGGCGCTGTGCATCGGGCTGTTCGCCTCTTGCAGCCAAGAAGAAATCATCTCCGGAAACGAAGGTGGAATGGAAACCGTAAGTATATCGGCACAATTGCCGGAAGATGCCGTCCAGACACGTGCGCTACCCGGAGCGGCAGCAAAGCACAAGTTGCGCTGCATCCTCGAAGTGTGGGACAAAGCTCCGAATGGCCAACGGATTACCCGTATCGAGAAGCTGGGAGACGAAGCGGCGTCGACTGGCGGCAAATTGCAGTTCCAATTTACCGTGTCTTCCAGCACAGACTATGAATGCCTGCTGTGGGCAGATTTCATTGCAAGTGATGCACAAAAGAGTGGTGAAACATACCCCGACAAGTACTACGACACCGAGAGCCTGAAAGCCATCGGTTTCAAAGAGACCGGTGCCGGTCTGTTCAACAACGAATCTGCCGATGCCTTCTGCGGAGTACAGGCAAAGACCGGTAACAACCTTTTGAGCGTGACACTGAAACGCCCATTCACCAGACTGACAGTGAAGGATAATTCTGAATATCTTGCAGGCGTTAAATCTTTGGCGCCGACACTCACAGTTCCGAGCGGATTCAACATCTCTAGCAGAACAGCTACCGGAACAACCGAGATTACAGCGGCCGGCATTACGCCTAATTCAGATGGACATACTTTGTTCTCTACCTTCATCTTTGCTCCGGAAAACGAAAAGACATTGAAAGATGCCATCACAATTAAGCTTACCAAAACAGGAGGAGAAGAAGAAACCAAGACCATCCCAGGTGATCAAATCTCTCTGGACTCGAACGTGAAGTACAATGCGGAAGCTGACTTCGCAGCAGGAGGAGACGAAGTGACGGTAGATGTGGAAGTGGATATTGACAGCAGCTATCCGGATCCGAATGCACTGAAAATCGGCCAGTTCGTTAATAAGGACGGAAGCGTGACGGATGAATATAATGAGGTTAACACTATCGGTATCATCTTCGCCGTAGGTGCAAAGGGAAATGATGTTCTTAGTAATTATGGTGCAGAATTTGAAGGCAAGACGATTGCGGGATATGCAATGGCAGTAACGTGTATCGGACGTACACAGAATAGCACCGAATTCACTGTAGTCCCCACCGGTGATGCACCCTATGTAGCCGCAGATTACAATGGATATAAATATACAGAAGCTCTGTTGGCTTGCGAGGGAGCTAAAGACTATAATCTTTTCAATCAATTTCTCAAATTATATGTATCTAAAGAGACGTGGGAAGAGAAAAATCAATTTACCGGTACAAATCTAAGTGATTGGTATATTCCTTCTGCTCGCCAATTACTCGACATGGTAGGCGGCATTATGGGATATACAGACGCTGATGGCAATCTATCTGTGACTAAAAACGCAGATCTTGTCACAGCCTATGAATCTACACTTACTGATCCAAATGACCAAGGCTATGGATGGACTAATGGAACGGAGCTTACTAACTTTATGTCCAGCTACATGAGTACTGCCTCAGTACATTGCGTAAAGATAAATGCGGACGGTAAATCTGTGTCAGAGCTTGTGACTCCGAGACAAACAAAAACTCCGTTAGCTCTTCGTCCCGTCCTCACCGTCTTCAAATCGGAGGCAGCGCAGTAACAACCGTCTGAAAATCGACCTTACATCAATTTCAACGAAAGGCAAGGCCCCCCATGCCTTGCCTTTCTTCTTTTAACGAATTTGTAAACAAATGACACCAATCCGTCACCCCGCCCACAAGCACCCATGGCGGCATCGGTATCAAACCCGTACTTTGAGGGCGTGAAACCCGTACTTTGTCGATGACAAACCCCGGCTTTGACGGCATCGAACCATACATTACTGAAACAACTGATTGTAGAACTAAAACATTATTACTATGGCATTTTTCAAAGTAAGCAAAATGAAGTCCACCGGAAAGTACTACCCGACGGCCGTACTCGTGGACGAACCCATGGAAACAGACGAACTGGCGGAACAAATCGCCGAAATATCCACCGTCAGCAAGGCCGATGTTGTGGCAGTGCTTGCCTCGCTGCCCAGCGTCATGTCCAGAGGCATGAACAGCGGACGAAGCGTACACCTGCAAGACCTGGGATTCTTCCGCTATACCATCGACGCACGCAAGGGCGGACGCGACACGGAGAAAGAAGTGGTGCCCGACGACGTGGAGCGTACTCGTATCCGTTTTACTCCCGAAACCCGCTTCTCCTCCGGACGCGTAGCCACCCGTACCCTCACGCCCGACTCCGTGCGCTGGGTGAAGTGGAAAGGCTCCACCACGGACGAAAGCGGAAATACCGGCGGCAGCGGCAACGAAGGTAGCGGCAGCGACGGCGACCAAGAGGAAAATCCGCTGGGATAAGACGGAGTCCTTTCATTTGCAGGAGTTATCGCTTCGCTCCTCTAACTCTTCAAACTCCTCAAAAAAACATTTCATAACATCCTCCAAAGACACTCTGAACCATGAAACTCCTCCATCTGCTCATCGGATTGCTCGTCCTGCTCGCAAGTAGCGGCTGCTCCGACTCCATCGAAGAACCGGTGCCCGGCCAAGGCGGAAACGCTGGAAGCACGGACACCTATCACGACTTTATCCGTCAACACCCTTACCCGAAGGCGGACAACGAACTATACCTCAACCCACCGCCCCTCATCGTGCCCGAACAGGCCCGCAATCTCGGTGAGCAGTTGCAGTTCGCCTTGTCGCGCAGCGCCGGTTTCGAGCCGGACGTGACGGAGGTTTCCAAGCCCGTGCCCTGGTGCATGTACAATCCCCACCGCGTGCTGGAAAGCGGCACGTGGCACTGGCGTTTCCGCGTAATCGCTGCCGACGGCACGGAGCAGCCCTGGAGCGATGCCTATCAATTCACCGTCACCGACGACCTTCCCCGTTTTGCCACCCCGGCAGTCGATGTCCTTTTCAACAATCTGCCCGTGGGGCATCCGCGCCTCTACTGTTTTCTGGACAGCAAGGCGGAAACGGCACGCCCCAAAGTGGCGGAACATCCCGAATACCGGGCGTTGCGGTCGCGCGCCACGAGTGCCCTCCGCACGGACTTCAGCGACATCGCTGCTTTCTACACAGACAAGGCTTCTACCGAAAAGCTCTCCAGCAACGTCAACTTCCTGGCGCAGGCTTTCTACCTCACCGGAGAAGAGGAGTATGCCGCCAAGATGCTGGAAATCTTCCGACTGATGATTGCCACCCCACCTACGGAGAAGCAACTGTTTGCCTCAAACTTTATCAGCACCAACATCGCCCTGGCATACATCTACATCTACGACCTGCTCTACGACCGTCTTGACCCGTCGCAGCGCATCGCTACCGAAGACCTGCTGCTCTCCGTCCTGCGTGTTTACTACAAGGCGCAAGTGGGCAGCGAGGAAAACCACCTCTTCGACAGCCACTTCTGGCAGCAGAACCTGCGCGTACTGTGCCAGGCAGCCTATATGCTGTATGACAAGGCAACTTGCATGGACGAAACGCGCCCCATGCTGGAATACTATTATGAAATGTGGACCGCCCGTGCCCCCGGCTCGGGCTACAACCGCGACGGCGTGTGGCACAACAGCGTCACCTACTTCAACACCAACGTGGAGACGCTCTACTACATGCCCTCGCTCTTCTCGCACCTCACCCGCTTCGACTTTCTGCAACACCCCTGGTATAAGTCGGCCGGACGTGCCCTGCTATACTCCTGGCCCGTAGGCTCTGCCAACTGTAGCTTCGGCGACGGCAACGATACCACTACCGAGCCTTATCGCATACGCATTGCCTTTGCCGACTTCCTGGCACGCCATCTCGATGACGGCTATGCCCGCTGGTATGCCTCGCGGTATCTCGACGACCTGCGGCAGGATTACCTGTTGCGCATGGACCGCATGGTAGATCCTTCATACGGCTACGATGAAGAAGAAACGTTTCCCGGGACGGACAAGATGATATGGTACAAAGATGCCGGAGAGGTGGTGATGCACTCCGACCTGGCGCGTATGGAGAACAACCTCTCGCTCTCTTTCCGCTCCAGCCGCTACGGTTGCAGCGCACACACCTTTGCCAACCAGAATGCGTTCAATGTACTTTATAAAGGTGTCAACGTATTCCACAACACGGGCTATTACCTGAAATACGGCTCGCCCCACCACATTGCGTCTTGCCGCCATACACGTGCCCACAACACCATCCTGGTGGACGGCATCGGGCAGAACTTCACTTCCGAAGCCTACGGGGATGTTCTGCGCGGCATCAGTGGCAATCACATCAGCTATTGCCTGGGCGATGCCTCACGGGCATATGCCGCCGATACCTGCACCCTGAAGTCCTGGGTGGAGAACTTCCGTGCGGCAGGCATCACGCAAACGCCCGGCAACGGTTTCGGCACCACTCCGCTTACCCGCTACCTGCGCCACGTGTGGATGCTCCATCCCGATATTATCGTCATTTACGACGAACTGGATGCTTCCGGCCCCGTCCGCTACGACTGGTTGCTGCACAGTCCCACCGCTTTCAAGGTGGATGCCGACGGGTGCACTTTCAATACCTCCAACGCGGAGAAAGGCTTTGCCACTCAAGCCCATCTGTTCAGCAGCAAAGAATTCCAGGTATCACAAACCGACCTCTTCACCGTTCCGCCCACGGAAACGCCCGCCCCGGCCTATCCCAACCAATGGCACTTGAAAGCCACCGTCGGAAACAGCCGTGCAAACCGGTTTCTCTTCATCATGCAGGTGTACGGTTCGGGACACTCGCCGCAGAACATCCGCCGCGAAGGTAACGACTTCCATATCGGCGATTGGCACATCCGTGCGGAAATGAATCCCGACAACCCGCCTTCCGTGGCAATCACCCACGGCACGCTCCCCGTTGTCTTCGATTATGGAACCGGCAACGTCTCGCTTCCCGACGGAAGTGTTTATCAGCGCAAACAACCGGGTTCGTCCGTTCTCTATGATGAAACCGACGGCTTGCCGCAACTCATCGAAGAGACGGACTATCGTCCGAAACACACGCGGAGCATTTATTGAAACAATATGAATTACTCAACTATTGAAATATAACAATCAACAATGAAAAAGTACTATTTATTTTGGATTGCTGTGGTATTCTTGGGGCTGCTGCCTTCACAGTTCGCTACAGCTCGCGAAAACATATTCGCCGGCTATTTTGACATTCCGATCAACAGTCCGGCGGGAACTGAAGTAATCGGCCGGATCCATCTGGAACGCAACAAGGATGTATTGACCCGTCCCATTCCCCAAGGCTACCGCTTTGAGATTCTGAAACAGAACGAGGACCTGTTCGAGTTGGAGACGCGCTACGACCTTTCCAAACGCATCATGGGAGTATTTAAAGTAAAAGAGGGGCAAGACACAGGAGATGCCCCATCCATCTGCCGCTTGACAGTGGCACTAAAAGACGGGGACAAACTGATCCGGAAATTTAACTGCAAAATTCACATCGTAAAAAAGACTCTGTGGGCTACCTTGAACGAGCGTTATACGCCTACGGTCGTCAACAACGCCCGCCTTTATGGAAAGGCCAAATACTCGGACGAAGCGATAGAAGCCTTGATCAATGAATTGGATGCCAACGAAGGACGTTTTGCGGGCGAGAAGTGCTATACAGCCCGGCCGCAAGACTATGCAGGACCGGTTTCCAAGCACGACCATTGGCTGGGTGGAACCATAGAATACGACTGGATGAACGTGGCAAACCGAATCGGAGGACTGGGACATGCATACGCCACCTCCAAAAAATATGGCCCGAAAGGCAATCCACAAAAGCATGAACAACTGAAGCAGACTTTGTATCAAGCCCTTCTGGCTTATATGGAATCCGTTTCAGTGGAAGGCTCCGACATATTGGTCGATGGCAAACCCATCGGAAACTGTACCGGTGACGGATTCAGCCTGCTGGCCAAACACAAATGGACAGGACACCAAATCCCGACCCATCAGTGGGTCATGACGGATCCGTTGATAGTCCCCATCCTGCATCTGATACCGGATTTGCTAAAGGATATGCGACAAGGAAACGAAACCGGCTTGCAGCTGCACAATGCCATCATACGCTATTTCCAGGTATTCACTTCCATCATTGAAAACCGGCGTGCCATCGACAATCCCAATGAACGGTGGGGAGAAATCCAAGACACGCTTTATTCTGCCGGAGCTTGGGCGGATGCCAATTTGGAGCACCGTTCACGCACCATGCTTGCCCTGCCCATTATCTGGGCAGACTATAACCGCCCGATGACCTACGTACAATACTGGTACGAGGATTTCTACAAAGGGAAACCTTTCGAAGGATTCAGCTTTTCTCCCGGATGGAGTCCGCACGGAGTGGTGGGCGATGTAGCCTATTGGATGACCAAAAACAACGTACTGGCTCACCAATACGCCCAGTCCGGATTCCAGCCGGACGGCACCATTTCACATCACACCGGGCAAGGAACCGACGCTGCCATGGTGGCCTACGGATTTGGATGGCTGACAGGCTGCAACACCGGATACCAGTACTTCAAGAATACTCCGTTCGAGATAGACGGCAAATACATGCAGTTCCAGCTGGACTATCTGCTGAACGTCTATCCCAAACTCTTCTACAAACAGCGGATGGACTTTCTTGTATCCGGGCGTGCTTTTCTGGAGGACTCTCAGAAATTCGTGAAAAAAGCCTATATAAATGCTGTCAACAGCTTGCAAAAATCCATCAGTAAAAAAAGTAATATAGAAGGATTGGAACAATTAAGAAACATTGTGAAAGAACTGAAAGCCAATACATACGAACATTCCGGCACAGATGCATATTGGGTAAACGAATATCTGGTACACCGCCGGGGAGAGAATGAAGCGCCTTTCTACGCCTCGCTCAAACTGAAATCGGAACGTACCGTAGGCGCAGAGGATTTCGACAAGAAGATACGCCATTCCTGGCACATGGGTTCAGGTATCCTGCAAGTGAAGGTAAAAGGCAATGAGTATGACCAAGCTGTTCTTCAGGGTATCGACTGGCATGCCTTGCCCGGTCTGACGGAGGAATGGAGAACCGATCCTCTGCCCGTAAAAGGAGGTTCCCAGGCTTCTCTTCCCGGTAAAAACAAAATTGCCGGTGTATTGTCAGACGGTATTTCCGGTATGGGTATTTACCACCATCTGCCACGAGAGAAATACAGCTCGGCCACAGCCTTTAAAAGCTATCATTTCATTGAAGACAAAATTGTGGCGCAAGGCAGTGGTATCGCCCGCTATCGTGATGGAGAAGGTTCGGACATCGCTACTTTCATTGACCAGAGCGTGCTCATAACTCCACTCACTTGGTGCATCGACGGCAATGAGCAGGAGATAGCACCGGACGAATCCGTCAGCCTGAGTGAGGAAATCAATACTCCATGCTGGATACACACAGGAAATAAAGGTTATATCATATTGCCTCAAAAACAGATAACACTGAACATAAGGACAGGAAAGGAAATCAATGTGACTGACAGCCGCAAGAAGAGCCCGCAACACAAGTTCATTCTTGCCCTTAACCACGGAACAACTCCCGGCACGCTTTCCGACAACAGCTATTGTTACCTGGTTCTTCCGAATGTTGCCCGGGAAGATATGCCCGAACGTATGAAGGAGATTCAGAAAGAATTGGAGTTTGCCCAAAAGGGGAGCGTCGCACATGCCGTTTACGCTGCCGAAGACCAAATCTGGCAACAAACCTGGCAATATGCATTCTTCAAGCCCGGGAGCATTTCCGTTGGTGGAGTGGAAGTCTCCACTGAAGATGTAGCCCAAATCATGCTGCGCGACACCGACACCAGCTGGACATTGTCAGTTGGCAATCCGATGCCAGACGGACAAAAGCAGACATTGACTTTCCATCTCTCAATGGCACTTCCGCAAGGAACCTATACCTATCAGGTGGGAGGCATCTATCCGCGCGAAGGAGAAACGGTAAATGTCACAGCAACCGAAAATGGATGTACGGTTACGGTGGAACTGCCCGATGCACGGGACGCAGCCCACTATAACTACCAGTCGGACTTGTACGCAGCTTCTCCTATCGTTGTGAATATACCCAAATGACAAGTAACTACTTTTTAATTATACAATTTATACAATTATGAAAAAGCTATTTATCAGTTTACTACTGTTGACATCGTGCACGTTATTTGCACAAAAATACCAACCGACTTGGGAATCTCTGGCTAAATACAAAGAAACCCCTGAATGGTTTAAAGATGCAAAGTTTGGCATCTATCTGCATTGGGGAGTTTATTCAGTACCCGAGTATTCTACAGAGTGGTATCCCAGATATGTGTACTTCAAGTGGCACGAGATTTCAAAGTTTCATGAAAATACTTATGGGAAAAAAGATTACCATGAATTGGTGCCTCTGTTCACAGCCGAGAAATTTGATGCGCCGGAATGGGCTGACCTGTTTAAAAAGGCCGGTGCGCGTTTTGCCGGTCTCGTGACCGAACATCACGATGGATTCTCCATGTGGGACAGTGAATGTACTCCTTGGAATGCGGCCGATATGGGTCCCCATAAAGACATTGTCGGCTTACTGGAAAAAAGTATTAAGGGAGAAGGCATGAAGTTCATTACCACTTTCCATCATGCCCGTAACTTCCAGCGCTATTCCGACCCCAAGATTATGAATGAGGAACTGACCAAAGATTACAGCGGACACGAACGCCACCGTTTCTATCAAAGCCATTTTCCCTATTATCCGAATACGGCACCTTCTTCCAATGACAAGAAGTTACAATTGATGTACGGCAATATGCCCGCCAAGAAATGGTACGAGGAAGTGTGGCTTGCAAAGTTGGAAGAAGTGATAGACAAGTACGACCCGGATATTATTTACTTTGATTCCTGGTTGGACCTTATTCCTGAAGAATATAGGCAGAAGTTCTGCGCCTATTACCTGAACAAAGCAGACAAAAGAAAAAAAGATGTACTCATCCTGCGCAAACAAAACGACCTGCCTTTGTCTGTAAGCGTGGAGAACTTGGAACATTCGCGCAAAAACGAACTGCATCCTGTCACATGGCAGACAGAACAGACCATCAGTTATGACAGCTGGTCGTACACTAAAGATTTTAAAATTAAGCCCGCAAGTCATCTGGTGCATGAAATGATTGATATTGTGAGCAAGAATGGCATATTCCTGCTCAATATTTCTCCTAAAGCTAACGGTATCATTCCAGACGACCAGCGCAAAGTGCTTCTGGAAATTGGAGCGTGGCTGGAAAAATATGGAGAGGCTATATACGGTACACGTCCATGGTACACTTTCGGTGAAGGTCCTACCCAACAACCTGTGGGAGGAATGGAGCATAGAGCCGAATTTGACAAAGTAGAATATACATACAATGACTTCCGCTTTACGACGAAGGGAAATAGTGTTTATATCCTTGTTCTGGGAGAACCACAACCCGGCACTGCCCTTAAAGTTAACGCATTTGCCAAGTCCAAACTTCCCGGTAAAAAACGTATTAGTAAGGTATCCATGCTTGGAACTTCTGCTCAGGTAAATTGGGCTCATACGGACGATGGGCTTCAGTTAAGTGTTCCAAACACTAAATATAACATATCGACCGTGTACAAGGTTGATTTTTGATATAAAATGAAAAATAAGACTTTATGAATAGACTGACAATTGCATGCCTGACCGTTGCCGGATTGTCTTCCTGCAACAATATACAGCGCACACCCTCAGAGAATACCTCTTCGGTACCCGACCGATGTCCCAACATCGTCATTCTCCTGACCGACGACCAAGGCTACGGAGATATGCGGTGCTACGGTAACCTTCAGGTACAGACTCCTAATCTGGATCAACTGGCATCGGAAGGCACCCGCTTCACCAATTTTTATGCAGGAGCCGCAGCCTCTACTCCTTCACGGGCGGCTTTACTTACCGGACGTTATGCCGAACGTGTGGGAGTGCCGGATGTGGTGGATGATTTGTCGGAGAATGGCATTAAACCGACTGAAATAACTTTGGCCGATTATCTGAAACAGAATGACTATGCCACCGGAATGGTAGGCAAGTGGCATTTGGGACATCAGCCGCAATATATGCCTTTGCGTCATGGATTCACTGAGTTTTTTGGTATCCCTTATTCCAATGATATGTGGCCTTTCCATCCGCAGCCGGATCATGCCTATCCCGCATTGCCTCTTTATGACAACGACCGGGTGATAGAATATAACCCTCCGGTCAATCAAATGACGACCCGCCTGACCGAGCGTGCTGTGGATTTCATCAACCGTCATACAGATGAACCTTTTTTCCTTTATCTGCCTTACACGCAGCCGCATGTGCCTTTAGGCGTTTCTGATAAGTTTAAGGACAAATCAGGTGAAGGTCTATATGCTGACGTATTGTTGGAAATAGACTGGTCTGTGGGTGAAATTATGAAAGCGCTGAAAGCGAACGGACTTGACGAAAACACATTGGTATTGTTCACCTCCGATAATGGTCCCTGGCTGAGCTACGGTAACCATGGCGGCTCTAATGGCGGATTACGAGAAGGCAAGGGAACTACCTTCGAAGGCGGACAGCGCGTACCGCTGATTGCCCGTATGCCGGGCCAAATTCCTGCCGGAAAGGTGTCCGACCAGTTTCTTTCGGCTTTGGATATAACTCCCACACTGGTGGAATTGACTTCTTCGCAGATGCCCCGTATGAACACTTTCGACGGTGAGAATGTGTGGAATATCCTTGTCGGGAAAGAACAGGGGCATAAGCCGTTCTATTTTGTATATAATGGTAAAGTGGAAGCATTACGTGACGGCAAGTGGAAATGTGTGACACCGCACACTTACCGTATTGTAGAAACCCCGGGCAAGGACGGACTGCCGGGCAAGCAGATAGGCAATGGTGGAAATACAGAGCTTGCCTTGTTCGATCTGGAAGCAGACCCGCAGGAAAGTCGTAACTTGGCGGCAGAACATCCTGACATTGTCGGAAATATGTATGACCGAATAAAGGATTTCCAAAAGGAAATGGATGAAGTCATGACGGGGAACTGATTGTAATAAAGTATGAATTGAAACTTATGAAATAAAATGAATAATAGATTTTTTCCGATTCTTTTATTGGGCGCATATTTCGTGTGGGGGCTTGGATCTCTCGGAATACTGAATGCACAAAATGCTTCTCTGGAGCGATTGGAAGCACCCGAATGGGCAAAAAAATCGCTCTCAGTGGCGGCACAACAGGCTGAAAAAATGTATAAGGAAGTGGAGAGCACTTCGCTGCTGCCGCGTTCCATTGCAAAAGGCATGGTGGATGCTGAAGATTGGACTGCCGGTTTCTTCCCCGGCACACTCTGGAATCTCTATGCCTATACAGGCGAGGATGTGTGGCGTACCCGAGCAGAAAAGGCCACGGGCTTGTTGGCTAAAGAGCAGTTTAATGCCCGCGACCACGACATCGGCTTCAAGATGTATTGTAGTTACGGCACCGGTTGGCTTTTGACAGGCAACCGCGAATATGAGAAAGTCATCTTCCGATCGGCCAAGACCTTGACCTCACGTTTTTCCTACAAGACGGGACTTATCCTATCGTGGGATGCCAGCGAGGAACGCAACTGGCAGTTTCCCGTCATCATTGACAATATGATGAATCTGGAACTGCTGATGGAGGCGTACAAATTGTCGGGCGACACCACGTTGCAACATATTGCCCTGGCTCATGCCGACAAAACCATGAAGTGCCAATACCGTGATGATATGTCTTGTCCACATGTGGTGGATTATGATGCGGAAACGGGCGATGTGCGGAAGTTCGACTGGAACAACGGTTCGGACGATGTCCGGATTTCTACCTGGTCGCGCGGACAGTCGTGGGGACTTTATGGCTTTACGATGATGTACCGTGAAACCGGCGATGAGAAATACTTGAAACATGCCGAGCGTATTGCTGATTTCTTATTATCCCATCCGAATATGCCGTCAGACCTGATACCTTATTGGGACTATACGGGGGCTGACCGTTCCATGATGCGCGATGCTTCGGCTGCGGCCATTATGGCTTCGGCACTGTTGGAGCTAAGTTGCTATTCAGTCAACAGCCGGAACTATTTCGAGGCGGCGGAGAAGCAACTGAAAAATCTGTCTTCGCCTGCATACCTTGCCGAAGTGGGTACTCATGGAAATTTCATTCTGAAGCATGCTACCGGTAATTTTCTGCGTAAAAGCGAATTGGACGGAGCTCTTTCCTACGCCGACTATTATTTTGTGGAAGGACTGCTGCGCTATATCCGCTTGACAAACCGTCAACCTTTGTTGATACAAACGCAAACAGGCATCGACAAAGACAAATGGTTTGTAGAAGACCATTCGGGCAAGGCTGTTTTCCATACGAAAGGAGATACCTTGGAAATCAGTACTCCCAAAGGATTGACCGTATGGTATAAGCCCCGGTTGACCGGCAGCTACGAGATAAGTTACCGTGCCTGTATGCCCATGCAGGGCGATCCCAATGAACGCTTGAGCGACTTGAACTGCTTTTGGGGAGCCAATGACCCGCACCATCCGGACAACTTGTTCTCCCGTTCTGTTTACCGCAATGGCATTTTCCAGCGATATAAGACACTCACGCTGTTTTATGTCGGCTACGGAGGCAATTATAATTCCACCACCCGTTTTCGTCAGTATTACAGTGGTCTGTCCGGACAAAGCGACAAGGAGGTACGTCCCGTCATCAAGGAATATACCGACCCGGAACATCTGCTAAAACCCGGCAAGTGGTATTACATCCGAATCGTGGTAAAAAAGAACGTTACCCGTTTCTATGTCAATGGCGAGTTGCTTTTCACACGCAAGTTAAAACCCGGGGAAGCTGACGGCAATTTTGGATTTCGATTGCTTGAAAACCACGTGCTGATAGCCGGATTCCAAGTGAAAAAACATAAAGGGTAAGCTGGAAAACAGTCTGGCAACTTAATCTTTACATTGCTAATTTTTTAATAAAGTATATATGAATTACAAACCGAAAACAACCATTTTGTTTTCTCTGTTAGTATCCGTGGCATTCATCGCACAAACGGTCAAGGCACAGGATACGTTCGACGGCTTCCGCCAATTCACCGAATCCTTTCAAGTAAGGAAGGAAGAGCCGGGCAAGGGAACCGGCATCTGCCCATTGAACATGAATTGCATCCGTCAGAAAGGCAATCGCGAGTTTCCTTATCCGATAGAGGGACATACCATCATAGCCAATCCGCCGGTATTTACCTGGCCAATGACCGATTATGAATATCCGACAACTTTTCCGGTCCGGGTGCCGGAAAAGAAGTTGGACGAATTTCTCCGTTACGACATTCAGTTGGGACGTACGCCCGATTTTTCAGATAAAGACGCCATTCTGCAAACAAACCTGCGGCTTCCTTTCTACAATCCACATAAAGCCCTTCACCCGGGTGTGTGGTATTGGCGTTATCGGACAGCCGGCCGGAAATGGTCGGCAACGTTCAGCGTGAATATTCCTGAGGAAACTCCTTCTTTTGAATCGCCGGACGCTAAAACCGCTGCCCGGATGCTTACCGAAACCCATCCCATCCTGTTCAAGGCTCCCGAGGTGGAAAATCCCACAGAAGACCAAAAAGCCTTGTTAAAAGCCTTGCGGAAAAAAACGGCCGAAGCTTACACGAAGGATGTGGTTGAGTACAAGGTAAAAGGACAGCCCATCCCCGCCAATGCCAGTGAAAGCGAACGCTCACAAATCATGCGTTTTCACTTGCGTTATGAATTCGAAGCTATCTGCCGGAGCATTCAAGATTTGCTGACCATCTATCAAATAGACAACAATAAAGACTACCTGACCAAGGCACTTGCGCTCTCGGACTATATCGCAGCCAAAGATCCCGTGGACATGTATCACACGGCTGACTTTACGGGTGCAAAGTGCATGTCCACGCTTGCAAAAGTTTATGATACGGCATTTTCCCGATTAAGTTCGAAGCAGAAACAGGTCTATGAACATTTCATTTATGAAGTGGCATCGCGCATTATCGGCCACTGCTTGCAGGAAAATATAGGTTCTGCCGACGGGATTCTTTATGCCCACTTTTTCCAGCACACCTTTTGCGATGTATTCACTACAAGCATCGTAATGCGGCATCACATTCCCGAAGCGGAAACTTGGTTTGAAATGTTATACGATATCTGGCTCTCCCGTTCGCCGGGCGGCGGTTTTCTCTCCGATGGGGTATGGCCTAACGGAAACATCGGCTACATCCACGTAAACATGGAGTCCATGGTTAGCAATTACCTGTTGTATCGGGATTTGTTCCGGGTGAATCTGTTCCGTCATCCTTGGTATGCAAATTGCGCCAATGCTCTGGCCTATACCATCCCGCCTCATTCGGCCGGTGACGGATTCGGAGACGACAGCGAACGCATATCCGGATACAATACGCTTCGTCCGGATTTTGCCTATATTCTTGGTCAGGAACTGGACAATCCGTTTGCCCTGAATTACGCCTATACCCTTTCCGGACAGTCCAAGGAGAAGCCTTATCGGTTCACGAAAACTAATTTCGCAGAATATCGCTTCCAACACAAATCCCATGAAGTTCAATCTATGGACTTGAAGAGCATACCTCAGTCTGCCGTATTCCCGCAAACGGGTATAGTTGTCATGAACACGGATGTACTGAATACGGAAAACAATGTATTCGTGTCGTTCCGCAGTTCTCCGTTCGGCGTAGGTTCGCACGGGATGGCGGAACAGAACAGCTTCAATTTGTCCTGCAAAGGCAAACCGGTGTTCTATCCCACCGGGTATAAGATAACCACAGCCGACAAACATTACTTGCTGGCACAGAAGCACAGCCGTGCCCGTAATACGATTACCGTCGATGGAAAGACACAAGCATACTCCCACAGTGCTTACGGGTGGATAGCCCGCTATTTGGACGGCAAGGACATTACGTATGCCCTTGGAGATGCTTCAAAAGCCTACGTGCCTTTCGACAAGAGCGCCATCAACTGGATTACCGTCTTGAAGAATGCCAACGCTTATACTTCCGAAAACGGATTTATACTCACGGAGGAAGATAATCCCAAAGTAAAGACATTCCGTCGTCATCTGGTACTGCTCCGGCCAAATATTCTTGTCATATACGATGAACTGGAAGCTGAGAAAGCAGTAACATGGACTTTCCAGCTCAACGGCTTGGAACGTTCAAACATGAGTATCGATGCCGGACACTGTAGCATGATTGCCAATACGGATAATTGCGACGTGCTTGCCAACGTATTTGGCAGCCGGCGGCTAAAAGCATCCTTGACGGACACCTCGTATGTGAAACCTTTCGATTGGCTCAATCCCCAACGCGGCAGGGCGGCCAAGGTTTTTGAAGAACATCAATACCACAGCCGGTTCGAGAATGCAGAAAAATGCAAGCGGATGCGTTTCCTCGCCATCATCCAGATAGACGAATCCGACACCATGCATTTTGTCAATGCTACACCGGACAGCGACGGTACGATAACTATCGGACGGTATCGCATCAACGGAGAATTGGAACTTGACAAGGGGGCCCGTCTTGAGATTGAAAATACGGACACAGGCGAATATCTTCTTTACGGTTCCGACGGGCGATTTGAGAAGCCGAATACACGGAAGTTCTCCCACAGCACTCTTTTGTTCCGGAAAGGAAAAGGATGGCAAGAATCCATAGATCGCTATCCGTTGATGGCTCCGGACAAGTCTGTTATACAAAATCAAAGCGTTTTTCAACAAAAATAAAGGAACCGACTACTGATTTATATCGGTATTCAACAGGATGCAAGCCTTTTGTGATTCTCGCATCTTATCTTTGTGACAGAGAAACATAACGGTTTATAACCCAAAGTCAATAACTTATTTAATAAACAAAAAGATGAAAAAACTATTAACCTTATTATTGGGGGCGGGTCTGACACTTGCTGTCAATGCACAGACGAACTTGATGTCGGACAAACAGACTTTTGTCCATAAAGCTTCCGATAAGTATGAATACCCCACTGACCCGGAAGTGTTGAAAAAACTACAACAATGGCAAGACCTCAAATTCGGTATCATGTTTCATTGGGGAGTATATTCCGTTCCCGGTATAGCTGAATCATGGGCACTTTGTTCCGAGGATCGTTGGTTCACCAAGAGACGTCTGGAGGCGCGTCCCGACCGGCCCTCTTATGGAGAATTCAAGGACTGGTACTGGGGCTTGTCCGAATCATTCAAACCTACACGTTTTGAACCTGAGGAATGGGCCTCATTCATGAAAGAGGTCGGTTTCAAATATCTCATATTTACAACGAAGCATCATGACGGTTTCTGCATGTTCGATTCGAAATACACGGATTATACCGTAACTAAAGGACCTTACAAAAATGGCAAGTATGCCAACATCGCCTATCATGTGTTTGACGCATTCCGCAAGCAAGACTTTATGATTGGTGCCTACTTTTCCAAACCGGACTGGCACAATGAAAATTATTGGGATCCGTTCTTTGCAACCCCTACACGTAATCCGAATTACAATGTCAAGAAGTATCCTAAAAAATGGGCTAAGTTCCAAGAGTTCACCGCCAACCAAATAGACGAACTGATGTCCGATTATGGAAGAATCGACATTCTTTGGCTGGACGGCGGCTGGGTAAGGAAGCCCGAACAGGACATTAAACTGGATGAGATTGTAGATAATGCCCGTACAAAACAGCCGGGACTTATCGCCGTGGATCGTACTATTCCCGGACGTAATGAAAACTATCAGACTCCGGAACAGACCATTCCCAAAGAACAACAGGATTTCCCTTGGGAAAGCAACATTACGTTTAGCAATACTTGGGGATGGAATCCGAATCCAAAATACAAATCAGTGGAATGGGTCATCAACACATTGGCCGAGGTAGTAGCAAAAGGCGGTTGTTTTGCGTTGAATGTAGGGCCTGACAGCGAAGGGCGTATTGACGATGTTGTTTATGAACGTCTGGGCAAAGTCGGCAAATGGCTCGATAAAAATGGAGAAGCTATCTATGCTACCCGTATTACCCCGAACTATCACTGTGGGAATGTATGGTTTACAGCCAATAAGGATGGAAAAACGCTTTATGCCATCTACGCTTTGCCGGAAAGGGAACAGTTGCCTGCAACCATTGAATGGACAGGAAATATTCCCGGTGGACGCATGACTTTGCTGCAGACCGGGAAATCTGTAAACTATACCTGCAAAGACGGGAAAGTGACAGTAACCGTGCCTAAAGGCATAAGTAACGAAGCACTGGCTTTCCGCTTTAAGCTCAAATGAAAAAAATAACTGTAGATACATGTCGTATGAAATTTAAATATTTCTTGCCATTTGCTTTTGTACCATTACTCTTTTTCTCCGGTTGCACGGAGAAAAAGGCTCAATGTGGAAACTCTTCCGGAATAGACAGCATCCAACCAAAGGAATATGCTACGCTGGCCACTGTACGCCTTACCGTAAGTGAAAGCAAGCGTTTGATAGCCAAAGGTATTTCTGCTAACAAAGAGGTGCGCGAATGCTTGCAGAACGGTATGGTCATCATCACTCTCGGCACGACCAATACGTATATCGCCGAGGAACTGGTCGGTTTGCGGGCTCCCCGTGGAAGCTTTGTCACCGGACGTATTTATCCCACCGGGAAAGAGGACTTTGCCAAAGATCTGAAGCGCCGCTCGGAAATCGTGCTGGTGAACGGAAAAATATCCAACCTCTCCTATGCCGAAGCCCTTGCCCGCATGAGCGAAAAGGACATAGTATTGAAAGGTGCCAACATGCTGAACTATGCCAAACGCCAAGCTGCGGTATGTGTGGGAGCGCCCGATGGTGGTACGGTGGCAAAACTGCGTAAATATACCGACCAAGGGAAAGGACGCTGGATTGTGCCTATCGGTTTGGAAAAAGAAACGACGCAGGATTTGTTTGAAATACAGCGTCTGGTGAACGAAAACCCCAACCGTGCGAAAGGGACAGTACGTCTGAATGCCACACAGGGTAATGTATATACCGAGATCGAAGCCATCAAGGAATTTGCTGACATTGATGTGTTTGTTACCGCCAAGGGAGGAGTTGCCGGAGCCGAAGGGGGAGTTTCATTGCTTTTATGTGGCACGGAGGAAGAGGTGGAGAAAGCCTTGAGTGTCATAGAACAAGTGATAGGAGAGCCGGAATTTGTGGAATAATAAATACGGTATGCCCGGTTCGAAGCATCAATAATTTACCAAGTCTTTATTATTTGCGTGAAAATGCAGATAATAAAGACTTTTTCATTACCTTTGTTTGCAATCTTATTCTTATAAAAAACAGTTTATGGCAAAATATTTCATTTTCCTTTTCTTTTGGGGACTGTCTTTTCTGTGTCCGTCTTATTCACAAACGAACAACACTTTCAGGTTTTCCCATATTGGCTTGAGTGAAGGCTTGTCACAGAGTACGGTCGTTGATATGACACAGGACAGATACGGGAACATGTGGTTTGCTACGTATAACGGTCTGAACAAGTATGACGGCTATGAATTTACCGTATATAAGCATAATGAATCGGATTCTTGCAGTATAGGAGAAAATGTTGTAAGAACTTGTCATCGGGATAATTCTGGAAATATATGGGCAGGGACTGCACGGGGACTGTCACTATATGATATGGATAAAGATAATTTCCGTAATTTTATATACTTGAAAGATGCCTGTGATGTCAGGGGAATTACCGATTTTGATAAGAATAAATTGTTGTTGATGATAAACAGGCAATTAGTTTTATTCGATTCTGAAAAAGGACAGTTTCTGGAAAATGAGCTACCGGCTTTTTTTCCCTCCATAAGACCGACATCTTTGGAACAGCAGGATGATAATATATATATAGGCAGTCGTGAAGGAATATTCATTTATTCAACGAATGAAAAAGAACTAAAAAGCATTTTTATAGAGGAACTTAAAGGCAAGGATATTCGTGCATTATTGCAGGAGTCAGCTACCCGGTTATGGGTTGGTACCGAAGGGTACGGATTGTTTTTGGTGAACCCGCAGACCAATCAAGTTGTACATTACATGCATGCTCCCGAAGGCAAAGGAGCTATCGGTTCCAATTATATCCGTACGCTGGCTTTCGATTCGGAACAGCAGCTTTGGATAGGCACCATCAACTCTTTGAATATCTATGATGCAAAAGAAAACAGGTTTCATATTTGTAAGAATAATGGGGGGGATGGACTCTCGCATAATTCTGTACGGAGTCTTTTTAAAGATTCACAAGGCGGTATGTGGGTCGGCACTTACTGGGGTGGAATAAATTATTATCATCCCTTGAAAAAGCGTTTTCAGGAGCTGGATATTCCATCAACCCATCTGAATAATAGTGTAATAGGATGTATCCGTGAAGATTGCCAGGGGAATCTTTGGATTGGTACGAACGAAGGGGGAGTGAATTGTTATAATCCCCGTACAGAACAGGTTGTACATTATACAGAAGATAATGGACTGGGCTCAAATGATGTGAAATCCATCTACATAGATGATACCCACGGATTGGTTTATGTAGGTACACATGCGGGAGGACTGAATATAATACACCGTAAAAGCGGTCGGATAGAGATGCTTGGAAGAAAGGGTGTTTTTAAGAACATATATGCGATAGAACCGACGGGAAGTGGTAATTTTTGGCTAAGCGGTTTGAGCAGTTTGTTTTATTTTGATTCACGAATGAAAACCTTATCCCGTGTCAGTCTCAATAGGGAAGTCCTAAATTCGGGAATTACCTTTATTTATCGCGACAGTAAACGCCGGTTATGGATTGGAGGAAAAAATGGTGTGGAAGTTTTTAGGGATGAATATGAAAGGCTTTCTTACTGTCCGTTGCTTTCTTCCGGTGAACCTTTCAGAGAGGAGTTTGTAAATTGCGTGTATGAGGCACATGACGGTGTCTTTTGGATTGCTACCCGCAACGGACTTTACCGCTTTGACGAACCTAAAAAGGCAACAAAGTTATATACGACAGACCAAGGACTTCCGGATAATGTGGTGCATGGAATACTGGAAGACGAGTATGGTAAATTATGGTTGGGTACCGATAAAGGATTGGGGAGTTTGTCTCCTGAAACGGAGACGTTCCGTAACTATACGGATATTGACGGATTGCAGAGCAACCAGTTTACAGAGAATGCATTCTGCCGTACGCAAAACGGAAAGATGTATTTGGGTGGTATCAATGGTATTACTGCTTTTCATCCAGCCCAGTTAGTGGATAATCCTTATACTCCACGAGTGGTAATCAATCAGTTACATTTGTTCAATAAACCAGTGAGGCCGGATGACGCTACAGGTATATTGGAAAAAAATATCAGTACTACCAAGCGCATAACGCTGGCAGCAAGACAGAAAATGTTTTCATTGCAGTTTGTCGTATCCAATTATATTTCGGGAGTACATAATACATTTGCGTATATGCTGAAAGGGTATGATGACGAGTGGTATTACACCGATATGCGTACAGTCTCTTATTCCAATCTGCCGCAGGGAACTTACCGCTTTATGGTCAAGGCCGCCAATAATGACGGGAAATGGAATGATACCCCTACGGAATTGGAAATTGTCGTGTTGCCGGTATGGTATAGAACATGGTGGGCTACTTTGTTATTTATAGTGTCCGCTTGTGTTGCCGCAGTCGTAATATTCCGTTATTTTTGGATACGGAAGATGATGCAGGCGCAGATTCTGTTGGAACGCAAGGAAAAGGAGCACCAAAAGGAAATAAACGAGATGAAACTTCGTTTTTTTATAAACATTGCTCATGAGTTGCGTACTCCGCTGACCTTGATATTGGCTCCGCTACGTGAGTTGCTGGAACAGGTGAATGACCGTAAGATGCATAAACAGCTGGAATATATTAGGAAAAGCACGAATCGCCTGCTGCATCTGGTCAATCAACTGATGGATTATAGGAGGGCCGAACTGGGCATCTTTGCGCTGAACGTTTTCCGCAACAGGATATGCGGAACTGTACAGAAGACTTTTCTTCTTTATGAACGTGTAGCGCAAGAGAAGAATATACGCTATCATTTTGATTCTAAAATAGAGGAAGAAGAAGTATTTTATGATCCTGAATACTTGGAGTTGATTTTAAACAATTTGCTGTCCAATGCCTTTAAATATACGGATGAGGGTGGAAGCATTACAGTTACGCTTGGGAAACATGATAGTGAGATACTATTAAGCGTACAGGATACAGGCTGTGGAATCCCTTCAGACAAGCAGGAAAAAATATTTGAACGTTTTTATCAGGTGAACAATATCGGTATGAGTAGCGGAATCGGTCTTTCGGTGGTAAAGAAACTGGTGGATATGCACCACGGGCGTATCGAGTTGGAGAGTGAAGAGGGGCGTGGCAGTACCTTTTCTATTTTTTTGCCTGCCGATGAGAGTGCTTATGCTTCTGAAGAAATCTCAATAAACGGAATACCGGAGAATAAGGAAAAGTCCTCTGCAAACATATTACCTTTATGTTTAGAGAAAGACATGGATGAGCCTGCAATGGAGGAAACAGTCGAAAAAGCGGAAGATGCTGGAAAGGAGAAGAAAAACATTCTGATTGTGGAAGACAATCCCGAAATATTGCGCTACCTCACTGACGAATTGGGAGAAATATACAATGTTTGGGAAGCCAGACACGGTGGGGAAGCTCTTGAGGTAGTGAAGGAGCAGGAAATCGATTTGATACTGACGGATATAATGATGCCTGTAATGGATGGTTTGCAGTTGTGCAGCCAGATTAAACAGAATGTGCGTACTTGTCATATTCCTGTATTTATTCTATCGGCAAAGGCAGATTTGGAAGAACAATTGGAAGGACTGCAGATTGGAGCAGACGATTATATTTCCAAACCTTTTGTCATGGCTGTGATTAAGACGAAAATCCGGAATATGTTCCGTACCCGTTACCGTTCCCTTCAGCATTATTCCAAATCATTGGAAGTGGAACCGGAAAAAATGTCTCTAAATTCAATGGATGAAGCCTTGCTGAAGAAAGCAAAGGAAGTTGTGGAGCAACATATGGATGATGCAGAATTCTCAACAGAAGTATTTGCGCGTGAAATGTGCATGAGCCGCTCCAATCTGCATCTTAAGATAAAGGCTCTGACCGGTGAGTCTTCTTATGACTTTATCCGGAAGATTCGTTTTAACAGAGCATGCAAGCTTTTGTTGGAAGGAGGACATACTGTGGCTGAGATCAGCAGCATGGTAGGATTTAATGTTCCTTCCTATTTTTCTACCAGTTTCAAAAAATATTTCGGATGTTTGCCCACAGAATATGCCCAAAAGAAAAGGAATCAACAAATTTAAAGTATTTTTCTACAAAAATACTATAGCGGTTGTACCCAATCAAACTTGATTTGTTTCAAATCATACATAGGCGGACGTAAGTTCGCCTATTTTTGTATTGTTACTTATTTAAAAAAAATATTTTTAGTTATGAGAAAGAAAATGCTTTTGTACGTATGTGTAGCTTTCGGTGTCGCATTGGGCGCTTGTTCCGGTTCATCGGAAAAAGGAACAGATTGGGAAAAAAACGTATTGGATGTTGCCTCTTATCAGTTGAAAAACACGGCAGAAGAATTGGCGGATTCAGGATTGTTCCCTCGTTCAGTATGGACCGGTTACGAATTGAGTTTTCTTACAGAACAAATGGAACAACCCCTTGAGAATTTCCAGGATTCTTTGTGGAGCAATCCCCCTGCAAGTAAGCTCGGAAAAAGGAGACTTTGTAATATTTATGACTGGACAAGTGGGTTCTTTCCCGGCAGCCTTTGGTATGCTTATGAGCTGACCGGTGATAAGGAGTTGAAGGTACAGGCTGCCAGATATACGAACCTATTGAATCACATAAGATATTACAAGGACAACCATGATATCGGTTTTATGATGAATTGCAGCTATGGAAATGCCTTGCGTTTTTCCCCCAGTGATACCATCCAGGCTGTGCTGGTGGAGACAGCGGACAATCTGTGCGGACGTTTTGATGAAAGAATCGGTTGTATACGTTCGTGGGATTTTGGTCACTGGAACTATCCGGTTATTATTGACAATATGATGAATTTGGATTTACTTTTCAATGCCTACCGGCTGACTAAGGATAAGAAATACTATGATGTGGCGGTAAGACATGCCCAGACTACGATGAAAAATCATTTCCGTTCCGATTATACATGCTATCATGTTGTAAGTTATAATGATGACGGAAGCGTGGAAAGCAAAGGCACCCATCAGGGACAGCACGACGAATCGGCATGGGCACGCGGACAGGCGTGGGCAGTATATGGATATACGGCTTGCTACCGCGAAACTCGGGATTTGACATTCCTGAACCATGCCATGCACATTGCAAACATGATTATGAAGAGAGTGAAGAACGATGACCTAATCCCGTACTGGGACTATGATGCACCCGAATCTCCTGATACCCCCCGTGATGTATCGGCTGCTGCTGTTACAGCTTCAGCCTTTCTGGAACTTAGCACATTGGTTTGCGATGGACAGAAATACTATAAATATGCTGAAACCATTTTGAAGAATCTTTCGCAAGGTGATTATCTGGCAGAAAAAGGTGATAACCAAGGGTTCATATTGAAGCACTCTGTGGGGTCGTTGCCTCATGGTTCAGAAGTGGATACACCGCTTAATTATGCAGATTACTACTATTTGGAAGCTCTTAAAAGATATTTGGACATGAAAGAATAATGATTGGATCTTGATTATGAAAACGTTTATTTATAACGCATTTGTGCTTAAAAGTGTAATGCTGGTAACTTGTGTCTTTTCGAATGTTTTATGGTTCCCTGTGAATGCAGGGAACAAGCATTTGCTTGAGAGCTGTATTACATATGAAGATTTGGGAACAGCCATCCGTTTGGATAAAAGTTGGGTGAGTTACCCTAAATATAAAGACCGGGAAGCATGGGAAGAGAGGGTTGCCCCATTCATCAGAGAGAAAATTATCCAAAATGGAGAGAAGGCTCTTCGTCACGAGTGGCGACCAGATCTTGCTTCGGATTACTTGGCTTTCAAACGTACAGGAGAGATTCGTACCAAACGGGAAAATCACTTGGCTCTTCAAGCGTTGATGCTTGCCGAACTCGTGGAAGGAAAAGGGCGCTTTATGGATGCCATCATGGATGGTGCATGGTTCTTGTGTGAAACTTTCTGGATACATTCGGCTCATCTTGCTTTTCAGAAGGACCAGTCCGGACTGCCCGACAGGAATGAGCCGACAATAGAACTGGTAGTGGCAGATATTGGAGCCCAGATGGCTTGGCTGCATTACTTCTTTAAAGAAGAACTTGACAAGATCAGTCCGTTGATAGATAGACGGATCGTGGAAGAAGTCAACAAAAATCTGATAGAACCTTATTTTGCACGGGACGATTATTGGTGGATGGGATTTTACGGCCAGCAGGTCAACAACTGGAACCCTTGGATAAATTATAATGTGTTGCAGGCATTGATGCTGGTTGAAGACGACCCTATACGCATTCATGAAGGAGTATGGAAGCTGATGAAATCCACGGATTTTTTCTTCAGCATGTACCATGAAGACGGGGCATGCGACGAGGGACCGACTTATTGGAGCGGAGCATCCGGATATGCATTGAAATTCTTGGATTTGCTTGATAAAGTGACGGGAGGAAAAGTGAATATTTTCAAGAACCCGCTTTTGCATAATATGGCGCAATATATTTACAGGGTACATGTCGGCAGAAATTATTTTGTGAACTTTGCGGATTCATCTCCTCAAGTAACTCCCTCTCCTGGAATTCTTTTTCAGTTCGGTAAACGTATTGGAGATGTAAGAATGATGGAGTTTGCCGCACTCGTGGCGCAACAAAACCAAAGTTTCAAGAAAGGAGTTAACGGTTATTTTGCTTCGGCACTGGATGAAATGTTCATGTACAAGGAAATTGTCGGTTATCCCCAGAGTGAACCGTTGATTAGGGATTATTGGTTTAAGGATACACAGATTTGTATAGCTCGTGACAAGGAAGGGACAACCGACGGATTTTTCTTTGCGGCAAAAGGCGGGCATAATCAGGAAAGCCACAACCATAATGATGTGGGCTCTTGCATCCTTTATTATGACAACAGTCCGCTGCTTATCGATGTGGGGGTGGGAACTTATACCCGGCAAACCTTTGGACCGGAACGCTATTCCATCTGGACGATGTGTTCGGGTTATCATAATCTTCCTACCATTAATGGTGTGGAACAAAAGAATGGGAAAGAATACGCTGCCGGTAACCAACAGTATAAAGTTACACCACGAAATGTATTTTATCAGTTGGATATAACCGATGCTTATCCGCCGGAGGCTGGTGTAAAGAAATGGATCCGAAGCTATACGTTGCAACGGGGAAAACGTTTTGTGATAGAAGATTATTGGGATTTGTCACAACAACAAAAGCCTTTCGTCCTGAACCTCATGACTTGCTGGCCAGTGGAAATTGACGAAAAACAGAATATAACGTTACTGAGTGATGTAGGCAGAATGCTGTTGGAATACGACAAACATTTGTTTACTGTAGAAACGGATGTAATTGAATTGACTGATGCTAAATTGAAGCGTGGGTGGAATGGGAAAAATATAACACGAATCCGTTTTGTCATGACAAAAAAAATAGCTAAAGGAAATAGCAGGATAGTTGTTCAAAAATGAAAATGGGAAAATACCTGTTGCAGAATTAGAATTACCACTTTACTTAAGTTCTGGATTTACTATCTCAACTTCCCTCTTGCCACGAGGAGAAGAATTGAGTTAGTATTGTCTTAATCGTATAGACTAAAATCCGAAATTTGAACTATTTTATTTCTTACAGCCATTATTTATCATCGGTTTACTATGTTAAGTAATGATTAAAATTGGCTTAACGAATAAATTTATTTTATTCATTGATTAATAACGTGTTACTAAAAAATGAGATATTATAGTTTCTTACTACGATATAGTCTTTGATAACTCGTCAAAGTAGATAAAACAGTGGGTTCCTATATAATACGATCAACTCAAATAATCAGACAGTTGAGTTTGAATAGATGGCATCAAATTGCCGTGGTTTGGACGTACACAAAAAAGAAACTGTAGTAATTGTGGAAGGAGAAGGCATCTCGCAAGAGACTTATAGCTTTTCCTTTGCGATGAGTTTTTTGACTGAATTGAGTGACTATTGGAATGGGTATTTTCCCACATTGTGATGGAAAGTATCGGGGCTATTGGAAGTCAGTCACAAAACGGACAAGAAGAACTTCGCGCGGATATGTAAATTACTACGTACTGGATTGTTGAAAGGTAGTTTTATTCATTACCAATTCTATCGTAACTTGTGTGGCTTGATGCGTTACCTTGGTGAGTTGATTCAGAATTTGGCAGTCGAGTATGCGAATAAAAATACCTATAAGTTGTTGCAAAATATAAAAATGCCTATGCTATAGTCACAAACAGCTTTATAGGTTTTGCTAATTTTTTTGTCAATTTAATGAATTATTAACAAAAAGACTGATTTTTAAAGAGGTCTGTAATTGAATATTTGAAAATAAAAGTATGACATTATATGTCAAACTAATATTTGGTTATATCCTGCTGTTTATTATCATATTCTGTTTCAGTGGAATCATCTACAATGAGCGGAACCAAAAACAGCAAATGGAAAATACCGTAACCGAGATACGTACTCTCAGACGACTGGTGGATGGTGCCCATAAGCAGATGGCGGAATTGTCCCTACTCGGTGAATCCGTAACCGGTTGGGACGAATCGGACTATCTCTTATATCAGGAAAAGACCGCCGCTTTGGACAGTCTTCTGCTGGATGCCGAGCCGCTCTGTAAGGAATTTGTCCCTTATGAACAGATTGATTCCCTGCGCAACTTGTTCACCCAAAAGGAAGTGCTCATGTTCCGTCTTATGCGGTTGTCCCAGGCGCAGGACTGGAACGGCTACCTGATATTCCAACAACTTTCGGAACTCAGCAAGGAAGCGATGGAAACCGAACAAAAGAATCGTGGGAAGTCAAAGGGATTACGATTGTTCAAAAAGAAAGAAAAAAGTTCGGACACCCCTTCTCTGACGCGGCTGCGTACTCTGAACAAGTCATTGGTCAGGCAACAGCAGGACTGGGAAAGACTATTTGAGAGCTCCATAGACAGCCTGCAAGGGCAGAATACACTGCTAAACCAAAAGATGAACATGCTGATTACCGAGTTGGATTCCAAGACCCAAGCGGCAATCCGGCAGAAAGAAACGGACATTCAAAGTCTGTACAGTCTTTCTTCCGTCTTGATCGTGTGCGGAATAATCACTTCCGTCCTGCTACTTGCCTTCTTGTTCTGTGCCACTTACCAAGACAGGAAGCAACATTTGGAAGTCAACGGTATGCTGGAAGATACACTGAGGCAGAACCGCCTGCTGGTTGACAACCAGAAGAAAATCCTGCTGGCCGTTTCCCATGACGTGCGCGGTCCCTTGGGTGCCATATTGAACAGTGCTGAGCTGGCTATGGATACCCGCGAAAAGAAAAGGCGGAACATCCATCTAGAAAACATCCAAGGCACATGCCGGCACATTCTCGGAATTGTAAACGACCTGATGGACGTTTACCGCATTGAGGCGGGTAAGGATTCCATCAACACCGTTCCGTTCCGGTTGAGGCCGATGTTGGACAAGACAGTAGAAGCTTACAGCCTGCGAGCCAACGCCGCCGGGCTTCAGTTCAAAAACGAATGTGAAGTCCCGGATATTACCGTAAACGGAGACTCGGACCGGATTGAACGTGTATTGGACAACCTGCTGTCTAACGCCGTCAAGTTCACTCCTAACGGCAATGTATGCCTGTCGGCCTCTTATGAAAACGAAACTCTCTTCCTCACCATACAGGATACCGGTATTGGCATGTCCGAAGATACTCTGTCCGAAGTGTTTGAACCTCTGGTACGTGCTGCCCCAGATGTGGATGCCGGAGGGTTCGGGCTTGGTCTTCCGATAGTACGTGGGCTTGTAAGAAACATGTCTGGGACACTGGATGTGGAGAGTGAAGTGGGCAGGGGTACCGTTTTCCATGTGTCATTGCCGCTTCCGGAAACGGGCAGTGAAATATGCCCGGAAGTGCAGTCTGCGGAAGATCTCTCCGACAGACCTTCCGTCCTTCCCAAAAGTGTCATAGCCGTTGATGATGACAAGATGCAGTTGACCGTCCTCAAGGAGATGCTGGAACGCAACGGGATAGTCTGCCGTGCCTGCAACCATGTAAAGGAGGTCGTTACCGCTTTGCGTGAGGGGGAATATGACTTGGTCCTGACGGACATACAGATGGCAGGAGCCGGAGGCTTCGAACTGTTATCATTACTACGTACCGCCAATATCAGAAATTCAAGAAGCATTCCCGTGGCTTCCATGACCGCACGCGGGGATGACAAACGGGAGGTCTACCTGAAGGCAGGATTCTGTGGCTGCATTTTCAAGCCGTTCTCCATGAAGGAACTGCTGCCTTTTCTGGCTGCGCAAATGCCCCGGAATGAAACGGATGCGGGCGTTGACTTCTCCGCTCTGACGGATGAGGTGGAGGACAAGGCGGAAATATTGAAGTTGTTCATTACGGAAAGTACCCGTGACATAAAAGAACTGGAAGATGGATTAAAGTGCAATAACCGCATCTCCATACGTGATACCGTCCACCGTATGCTGCCTACTTGGGCACTTTTGCAGCGTGAGGACATCTTATATGCCTACCAGAGTCTTCTGCATAACGGACAGACCGGAATGAAAACATTGGAGGAAGAAACGGAACGAATAATTCTCCGGACACGGGAACTCATATCTGGTGCCGGAGAGGAACTGAAAAGAATGAAGCATGAGGAAAAGGATACTGATTGTTGAGGACAACCTGACCTTGTCCCGCATACAGCGGAGCTGGCTGGAACAGGCCGGCTATGAGGTTGCGACGGCCATTGACGAACCGTCAGCCCGGAAACAGATAAAGAAAGCGGGGTTTGATCTGATATTCTCGGATGTGCGCCTTTCTGAAGGCAATGGTATCCGGCTGTTGGAATGGCTCTGCGAAAATAGTATGGCCACCCCGTTTGTTGTCATGACGGAATACGCTTCCTATACGGATGCGGTACATGCCGTCAAGTTGGGTGCGGTGGATTACCTGCCAAAACCGGTACACCGTGAACGGTTGCTGGATCTGGCGCACAGCCTGCTCAATACCCCGTCTGTAGTCCGGGGAGAGAAGCGGATATTCAAGCGGGTCAGCCCGAAGGCACGGGAAACGGAACGCCTTGTCCGTCTGGTGGCCCCTTTCGACATGTCCGTGTTGATTCTCGGTCCGAGCGGTAGCGGAAAGGAGTCCATCGCCCAAAGCATCCACCAGCAGAGTGACCGGAACGGGAAGCCCTTTGTCGCAGTGAACTGTGGCGGTATTCCCGACGGGCTGATTGCTTCGGAGTTCTTCGGACACGTGAAAGGGGCTTTTACCGGTGCTGAAATGGAGCGGAAAGGCTGCTTTGATGCGGCGCAGGGTGGCACGTTGTTTCTGGACGAGGTGGGAAACATGCCCCAGGATTTGCAGAAACTGCTGCTGCGGGTATTGCAGGAACGTGTCTATCAACCATTAGGTAGCCAAAAACTCATCAAGGTCGATGTGCGTATTATCGCCGCGACAAACGAAGATATGCAAAAGCTCATCAGGGAGGGGCGTTTCAGGGAAGACTTGTACCATCGCCTGAATGAGTTCGACCTCTATCAACCTCCGTTGTGCGAGTGCAAAGAAGACATCCTGCCGCTCGCTTCGCTCTTCAGGGAGCAGTATGCCGGGGAACTCCGGCGGGAATGTGATGGGTTCACTCCGGAAGCCGAACAGATGATGCTGGATTATGCCTGGAGCGGGAATGTACGTGAGATGAGCAACCGGATCAAGCGTGCCGTGCTGGTTTGCAGCCAAAAGCTGATTACGGTCACTGATTTGGGACTGGGCACGGGTAAGCCGTTGGAAGCTGCGGCAACACTCCGTAAAAATACCAGAGAAACATTGCAAGCCTCAAAATTGAGGAAAGAGGAGGAGAAGAGGCAGATGTTGGTTCAGACACTGGAAGAGACCGGATATAATATCACCCGAACGGCCGAACTGCTGGGTGTCAGCCGACCTTCCGTATATGCACAGATGCAAAAATATGGCTTGAAATGAATGTTCATCCTGTATACCAGACGGCAGATGCCGTTCCGGAATGTCTGTGCGCCGCACAGTTTCCAGTCGTATTGCTGGGAATCGCTATATAGGGGAATCCCCTGCTTGTAAGATATGGGAAATATATAGAGGGTAATCTCGTCTATCAGGTTGAAGTAGGAAAGCCTTCTGAGCAGTTCCACCGTTTCCTCGTCCGTCACTTCCGCATAATAGATATTGGATGAATAGTCCAGACGGGCTATCAGGCTCAGCAAGGGATAGTTGGGGAACATCAGGGAGGTAACTTTTTCTTGACAGTAAGGAAAACCCCGTTCACTCGTCCTCATCCATTTCTACAATTCCTTTTCTTTCTTGTCCGGCAGGAAATTATCAAGGGTTACCGCTACCGCTATATGTACTTTGCCCATACTTCTGTCCGTTTTAATCAATAAAAAACGTGAAACCCATGCAGTTTCGAACGGAAAGCTCTGGTACGCCCAATGACAGAAACTTGCATGGGCTCACGCTATAAAATATAACATAAACCTCACACAATAACCTCTGTCATTGAATTTTACCAGATTCCCGTTCGAGACATCTTGCGACTTATGTATAATAATCAGCAGGCGCATCCGCGAACTGCCGTTATTTTTTTATTTCAAGTTCCAAATATACAGATTCTTTCCGAATAGGCGGCGCATTATTTCGATTTCTTTTCTTTTTTATCCTTTTCGTCTTCCAGTCCCAACCGTTTGCAAAGTTCCGGGTCTGCCTTGATACGTTCCATTTCCATATTGATGATGGATTGGGCATCCGCCTTAATTTGGTCATAATTGCGCTGGATTTGCTCCTGCATGATGTCATTGCCTGCCGCATCTTTGAATTCATTGATGACCGGAATTTTCTTGTATGCCTTTTCCTCCGCACTGACTTTGGCATGGTCCACAATGATTTCGGCATGGAATATTTTCTGGTCAATCTTCTCACCGAAATTATCGGATACAGCACCTACAAATGTACCTTGAGATAAGGTAGCAATCTTGGAAGCCGGAATGAGCGAGTCAAGTTGAGTATTGATGGAGGTGGAGACATCTTGGCGGTTGATGGAAACCGACTGTCGCTGCTGGAGCACCTTGCCGAAGCGCTCGGAAAGTGTCTTCGCTGTTTCGCCTACCACCTGCCCGCTGAAGATGTTACCTACCGTATTCTGCACCACTTTCGACTCTTTTTCACCGTAGTCACGGTTCAGTTGGGAGAAGTCTTGGAAACCGAGGCAGACCGCTACTTTATTACTTCGTGCGGTGGCAATAAGGTTGTCCAAGCCTCGGAAATAGATGGTGGGTAATTCATCTATGATGACCGCACTTTTGAGTTTCCCTTTCTTGTTAATCAGTTTTACGATACGGGAGTTGTAGAGACCGAGTGCCGCCGAATAGATATTCTGTCTATCTGGATTGTTACCTACGCATAGGATTTTAGGTTCCTCCGGATTGTTGATGTCCAGTGAGAAATCGTTGCCCGTCATCACCCAGTAAAGCTGTGGGGAAATCATACGCGTAAGGGGAATTTTTGCGGAAGCTATCTGGCCCTGGAGCTGATCTTGCGCTCCGGATTTCCAGGCATCCATGAAGGGAGAAAGGTAGTTTTCCAGCTCCGGATAGGAGGTCAGAACAGTAAACAAGTCCGAATAAGGTTTGTTGAGCAGCTCCACCGCATGAGGGAAAGTACAGTACATCCCGTTCTTGTATATTTTGAGGTACCACACGATTGCCGCCAGCAGGATAATCGGCGACTCCACGAAGAAATCCCCCTGCTTTTCAATCCAAGTCTTGTTCAGGTTCAATAAGATGGTATAGCTTGCTTCGTACGCATCGGAGATGTCCGTCATAAACTCTGGGGTGATGGGATTGCAGCGGTGCGAGCGGTGCGGATCATCGAAATTGATGACATAGAAGTGGGGTTTGATCTTGTACTTGTCCATATTGCAGAGCAGTGTATTGTAGGCGATGGTGGAGAGATCATCAAACTTGTAATCATAAAGGTAGCAACTATAACCCTTGGAAATCATCTGGCGGATGTAGTTGTTCACCACCGCGTATGACTTGCCGGACCCCGGCGTACCCAGTACAATCGTGGCACGGAACGGGTTCACCACGTTGATCCATCCGTCATTGAGCCTTCCACGATATTGGAACCTGGTCGGCAGATTGACGGAATATTCATTCTCCATCAGCTGTGTTTCCTGCCCGAAAGACTCATTTTCATTATTGAATACATCGGTCATCAGGTTGTTCTTGTAGAGCCGGCTCATCCACAGCCCCGCCATCAACAGGCCGAGATAACCGGTGGTAAGCGTGCTTACATACATTATGGTACTTGCCGTATGTGGCAGCGGCAAATCCAACAGCCACCAGTTCAGAAAAAAGAACGCACATCCGGCAACCAGTGCCGCATAAATTTTAGGCCAGGTGATTTTCTCCCCCTTGACACCGTGTGTACCCATACAAGAGATGGCCAGCAGAAGCACCGCCAGCAACTTGCTCCAGAGGATGTTGTCGAAAATGCCCGTGTGGATGTTGAAGTTTACCAGAATCTTGTCTATGACCGCAAGATTCAGATGCCATGCGGTCATGCTCGGATAACAGTACACATAGACGTGTACCACCAAGAGAAAAATACTCACTGCCCTGCCAAATTCCATTATTTTGGCGAGAGCCCTCAAATCGTCTTCCTGTTGCATAAGGATTGTGTATAAAAGGGTTGATACTTGTTTTGTCTAAATGCCGCGCGACTTGCGCTTGGCTTTCTTCTTTTTCTTCATACGGCGTGCGAAGGCTTCCTCCTCGTAGTCACGCGGACTGGTTTCCATAGAAAGAATGCCTGCAGCCAGTTCGAGCGTGCCGCCGGATTCGTGGCGGTGATGCTGCCAAAGCTCTGTAGCGGAATGTCCACCCCGTTCCTTTTCGGGTATGTTTTCCAGCCATTTGAAATAGTCGTTGAACACATTGGCGGAAAACTCCTTGCCCATGCGTGAGCCGTTGAACACCTGCCGGCGGTTGTGGTCAATGAAGGTGACACCGTAGATACGTCCCTGCCCGTTCTCACGGAACACCACACCGATACGGTTTTGCCCGAGCAGTTCCATGAACCGTTTCCGTGAATCCGCCTGCCGCAAGGCACGGGCGATGTCTGTCTGTATGGACGGTGACCATTTCCCGTCCTTGAGTTCTTTCAGGTTCATCAGCATCCGTTTCTCCAGCAGTTCATTCCCGAAGCGTTTTCCGAAACGGGAACTCTTGAACGGCGGGCTGACCACCTTGCCGGTATCATCCGTGGTCGAATAGACAATACCGATGTAGGGTACGCCGTTGTACTCCCCCCTGACCTGTTTCGCCTCGATGTTGAGCGTGGAAAGCAGTGCGCTGTATTCCCCGAAAGTCTGGAAACGGTAGCTTTCCAGCACGGCTTTAAGGGTGTTTCCCACTTGGTGGCGGACATCCCCCAAGGAAGCGTCCACCTTCCTTAGTTCCGCTTTCGGATTCCGCTTTTCCGTATCCGCCCCGTTTCGCAAACCGAAATCCGTTTCTAGCTCCCGGCAGGCGGTCATGGAACGGCGGTGCTCGTAGGCATCGCTGAGCTTTTTCCCCTGTTCGTCCACACAAACACTGACAATATGGATATGCGTATTGTGTGTGTCATCATGCCTGTAAACGATGTATGGCTGGTCGCCATACCCCATCTTTTCCATATACCTTGCCGCCAGTTCTTCCAGCTGCATGTTGCTCAGACGGTCTTCCGGTGCGGGGCTGAGTGCGATATGCAGGACAGGTTTCTCTGTGTTACGGTTTGCCAGCAGGTAATTCTCGAAAGAGAGTAACGCCAGGCGTATGTCCTCGCTTGGTAATCCAAGCCTGTCGGAAATCATACGGCTGCCCGAAAGTATCTCGGCGGTGCCTGCCGTCACCTTGTCATGGTTGTAGGAAAGCGCCCCGTAAAGGTTCATGCCGTGACTTATTTTTGCAACCATTTCCGCTCGTATTCCTGGGTTAACGCCATGACTCTTTTACAGACAAGCATCAGTTCGATGCTCAGTTTCTCCAGTTTGTAGAGCAGTGCCATCGCCCGTTTCTCCCCGAAATTGTTCTTCAGCGTACGGATAACCTGGTTGTAGTTGTTACCGATGGCCTGAAACTGTTTGTAAAATTCGGTCAGTTTGATGTAATAGTCCATTGTTGCCTTGTCGATTTTCACGACTTTAATCTGTCCCGAGAAGATGGATTTCTTGATGAACAGCGTAAGGTCTTTGGCTCCTGAATCCGCCAACAACTTTTCAAATCTTGTGTTCTCATCGGCGTTCAGGCGGAAACTGTACTTACGATCCGCCGGATTGCTCTTGGGTTTTCTGCCTGTTTTGGTCCTCGTTGTTTTCTCCATATACATGAGATTTTTGATTAGTATTTTTTCTCTTCCGGAATCCACGACTTTGGAGTGGATTCTCCCCGGCTTTAGTCGGGCAAGTTGGTTTTCGTCGGACAAAAGACTTTTTGTCGGACGAAAACACAACTTGCTCTGTTCGCTTGAACAGAGAATCCGCCTGTCGTCGGATTGCTGCGCGACGTTCACGGCGTGCCGTGGTCCGGCGGAGTGCGTCTTTTCCTCTGTCGTATTCCGACGGTGCAAAATTACAGCGTATTAACGCGTTGTAAAACAGTTGCTTGTCTGACTTGTAATGACAGCTGATGCCATGTGGTGCCAACCCGGCTGAAAGATGGCTATGGAGTCGGATTATTGTCCTACTTTTGGGCATCGGATAAGGATATGTCATTCTTCCGGGGTATTATGTCCATCCGCTTTCACCGGTATGACATATCCTTATGTCCTTATGTCGGAGAAACAGTGTGTCAATATGTCAGGAGAAAAAGAGAATGATATGATAACGGAAAGAAATGTCATCGCCACCGGAGCGGATGATGGCAGGACAGCGACGGAATACGGTCATGACCCGGCATTCCGTCGCCCGGTCCCGATGTTATTGCCCTGTTCCAAAGACGGCGGGTTGCTTTCCGGTTACAAGGCGGTCTTCCGTTGTCGCAACCACCGTCCGGGGTGTCCGGATAAGGGCATGTTGCCGGCTTGGCGTCCTGTAACACTGTTCCGGCAAACCGATGAAAAGAAAAAGCAACGGTACAATAACCCGATTATAAACCCCTCATTTGAAAAGCGTATGAGCAAACGATGTGTCTTTATCGCCCTGAGCAACCAGAAGGGCGGAGTCGGCAAGTCCACCCTGACGGTGCTTCTTGCCAGTTATTTCCACTATGTCAAAGGCAGACAGGTGGCGGTCGTGGACTGTGACTACCCGCAGCACAGCATCCAGGCGTTGCGTACCCGTGATACGCAGAGCGTGGAAAAGAGTGAATACCTTCAGCGGCTGCTCTGCGAACAGTTTGAAAGGACCGGCAAGAAAGCCTATCCCGTCCTGACTTCCGGTCCCGGCAAGGTGCTGGAGACGGCCGGCAGGCTGGAGGATTCCTCGGAGATTGTCTTCTTCGACCTGCCCGGTACCGTGAACTCTCCGGGCATCCTGGAAGCCGTCATCAACATGGACTACCTCTTTGCCCCTGTCATCCAGGACCGCATGGTGATGCAGAGCAGCCTTTCCTTTGTGGCTACCCTCCAGGACTTTGTCCGTAAATATCCTGAAGCGCCGCTGAAAGAGATCCGTCTGTTCTGGAACAGGATTGACGGGCGTGTGTCCAGGGAGATTTACCGCCATTACAACGGGATTTTCGGAAAGATAGGGTTGCGTACCCTCGACACGGTGATGCCCGACATGGAGCGTTACAACAGGGAGGCGGCTTCCGGCAGCCGCCCGCTGTTCCGGAGCACCTATTTCCCGCCTTCGGACAAACTGTTGAAGGGCAGCAATCTGGACCGGCTTGCCGATGAGATTGAAAGCATTGTCTATTCCAAACCTTGAGGATTATGACGAAAAGAGGAGCATTCAATGTGGATGAGGAACGGCTGAAGGAAATCATGGCGCACGGGACGGATGCCGAGGGCACGCCGAAGCATGCCCCGGTCACAGCAACGGAAGCTCCCGTTGCCGCCCGGAAGGATGGCGGCGAACGGAAAGAGGCCGTCCCTGCACTGGAAGGACGAATGAAAGAGTACCGGAACCGCTTTCTCAGCCGTAAGAATTCCGTTCACCGCAAACAGACCTATATCTGTTATGAGACGTACCGCAGGCTTGCCCGGATACTGCCCCTGCTGAGCGAGGGTATGACGGTGCCTGCCTTTCTGGACAATGTGCTTGACCATCACCTGGCACAGTATGAAGAGGAACTTGACGAGATGGTCCGTCAGGGAACTATAAACCCGCGCTGATTATGGAACAATGGTTTGTTTATTTGATTTTGCCGGCCGCAGTTTTCCTGCTGTATATGGGATGCAGGCCGGAGGCCGGAAAAAACCGGTCAGGAAAAAAGAGTGCCGGAAACGGCTTTGGGAAGGGCGTACCGGAAACACGGTCCGGTGGGCCTGTGGCGGAAGTTGCCGGCTGCCAGTCCGAAAAAGACGGGGAGCTGCCGGACCGGGAAGCCGTCATTGAAAGGATACTGTCCGGCGGCATCTCCTTGCCGGAAGATTTTTCCGGTTTTCAGGAAGAGCGTTTTTTAAACCGGTTTGAAAGTATGGATATGGAAGAAAAGAGTGCATATGCGGAAACGTTTCTGGAACGTAAAATGACGGGAACAGGAAGACAGACTTACATTCACGGCTCGCTGTATGGAGAGTTTGCCCGGATACTTCCGGTCATCGCTCCGGGACTGTCCGTGCCCGCGTTTGTGAACAACGTGCTGGCCGACCATTTGAGGCGGTACCAGGATGTAATGAACGGAATGTACCGGGAGGAAGCGGAAAAACGTTTGCAGGAATGGAAGAGATGATGTATCTGTCGGTGCGTCTGGGCTGTGCCGTTTACCTGTTATATAAGGTATGGGGACAGAAAGCCCGGATACGGGAGTGTTGCGACCTGCTTTACACTCCGGTGAAAAGGAAAGGGCCGGAGGCGGTTTCCGGTGCTGAGGTCAATGAAACGGATGTGATGGGCAGTACCCGCTTTGTCTATCTGGACGAGGATGCGGGGAAGACGGGGGCTCCTTTCATGTCCCATCCGCTGGAAACGGGGACGGATTATCTTGGCGAGGAGGAGGGAGTTCCTTCCGATGAGGTGGAATGCTCGCTTCCGCTCGAAAAGATGCGGATGTTGCAGGAGGAGCAGGAAGGGCTGGACCTGCCGGCTTCCGGAACGGATGCGGTTACGCAGGCGGTCACACTGGATGACCTCAGCCTTGTGGGAGATGTGCTGATGAAGGTGGACGGGGCCGACCGGGACGAGGGCAAGGCTTCGGCTGCCGCCCGGACCTTGCTTGCCATCCGGAATACAGACCTGTTCGACGTGTTCGTTTCCCAGGCGGGGAATGAGGAGGCGGTCAGCCGGCTGCTGGAGAGGTATTTGGATGAGGACGGACGTCCGTTGGACCGGGAGAGGAAGCGGCATGGGAAAGGGACCGACTGGAGGGAGCTGATTTGAAAAGTGAAAAAGCCTGGCACCGGGGACGGTGGCAGGCTTTTCCCTATTCGACAGTTGCTTCATCGGGATTGAAATCGGCGTAAAAGGCATCCCTCCGTTTTTCAATGTCTTTCAGTTCCTGGTACATGAACTTGCAGGCATAATCATAAAGGGGAATCGCCGTACCGTGTTCGTTGGAAGCCTTGAAACCAAGGTTCGTCTCGTAATAGTTCACCAACAGCTGGTCAGGAGTCCAGTCCGCAGCGAACAGAAAGAGGTATTCGCAGCCAGCAATCCTTCTCAGGTCGCGGATTTTAGGGACCAGAAAATGCCAGAACACGACGGTTCCCAGCTTCTGCCCGATATTGAATCCCTCCCATAGGGTGCGGCAGGCGTCATTGGCACAGAAATGCACGATTTCAACACCGGCAAAGGTTTTTCCCACCCGCTTCAGGTTATCTTCAGACTCTTTTTCAAAATCGTCGATGACCTGGCTCTTCTTTATATGCGAGATTTTGGAGAGTTCTTTTTTTACCAGTCCTTTCTGGGTCCGGATGCTTTCCAGAATGGAACCGATGGTTTTCCTGTCCTCTTCCGTGGCGGACGGGTCCTGTTCCAGCTTCACCAGAAAACTGAACAGCTCATTTATCTTGCGCAGCTTTTCCCCTTCCCCGAACCGGTCGTACAACATCCCGCATTTGATGGAAAAATAGAAAAGTATGTGGTTGTCCGCATCCTTGATAAGATAAAAGGCGATGTTTCCGTCTTCATCCTCCTCATACGCCTCGTTCTTCAGCGTATGTTCCAGACCTCCGTTCCTGCCATTGCAGAAACTGTCAACCATCCTTAAATGCGCCTCATTGGAAGAGAGGCGTTCACAGGCAAGTGAATCCAGCAGTTGCCGTTGCTTGTCAGTTATTCGCATATATACCGGTTTGGGTTGCTTTCTCATACAGGAAACGGCGGATTTTCACCCGTTCCGCATCCTTTCTGATGTTGTCCGTTACAATAATCCTGTGTTGTCCGTCCGGGACGACCCTCTGCCTTGCCTCCTGCCATGCGTATTCCCCGTGCGTGATGCTGCTCAGGCTCCAGGAATCCTTGCCGGCATAGGTTTCAAATACGGTATCGAACACCTTCCGGTAACGTTCCTTTACCGGGGCGGGCAACTCCTCGTGCAATGTGTCGCTCTGGTAGCGCTGGCGTATGGAAACCAGGACCGGGCCGTACTTCCACGCTTCGAAACAGTCCCCGAACAGTGGCTCTCCGGTCTGGATGATGGACTCACGCTGGGTGAAATAAAGCAGCTTGTGCAGCTTCATCTCGTCAATCCTTTTGCCGAACCGCTGCCGGTAGCGCGAGCAGATATAGGATGCTATCTTTACAACGTCTTCCATAATCTATGAGTTTTCCTACAAAAGTAGGCAAATTCTTCCTATTTCGCAAATCCCCCGGATTTTATTCTTTGCCAAGTCCCCGGCATTAGGGATCTTTATTTGATTTTTGAACCGGTTGTCCGGATTTTAACTTTTTGCCGGCAGGCTGGTTCCCGTGAGTCCCTGCCTGTTTGCAGCTGCATGGACATGGCGGATTCCATCAATCGCACACAGGACGGGGCGGCGCCTTCCGGACGCCGTATTTTTAAAGGACTTGCCTTCCGGCATGACATCTGACGACATCTCATGCTACCTGATGACGCGCTTGTATCACGTCCGTCCATCCCTTATATATTTGCAGTCGAAATCAATTTTATGTCTCACCTAAACGATTCGACAATGAAGAAAAGAATCCTTATTCCGATGATGTGCGCGCTTGTCGCCACCGGTGTCTTTGCGCAGGGCCAGGGCCTTGCGGGCATCAACGAGGCGACAAGCCTCATGACCTCGTACTTCGACCCCGCCACCAAGCTGTGCTACGCCATTGGCGCGGTGCTCGGCCTGGTGGGCGGCATCAAGACCTACGGCAAGTTCAGCAGCGGCGACCCGGACACGTCGAAGACGGCGGCCTCGTGGTTCTTCGCCTGCATTTTCCTGATTGTGGCCGCCACCATCCTGCGTTCCTTCTTCCTCTAAGCCGATGGAGTATATTGTCAACAAAGGCGCGGGAAAGGGTGTGGAATTCAAGGGGCTGACGACGATGTACCTTTTCATGCTTGCGGGCGGCCTTGCCTCCGTCCTGCTGACGGTCATCGTGCTCTGCCTTGCCGGTGTCAGCCAGGGGGTGTGTATTCCCTTCGGCCTTGCCGCCGGCCTCCTGCTAGCCTGGCTGGTCTTCCGGATGAACGCGAGGTACGGGGAGCACGGCCTGATGAAGCGTCTGGCCCGGAAGCGCCACCCCCGTTACCTGATCCACCGCAAGAGACTGTTCCGATTACTTACCAAAAGAAGAAAACCATGAGAAATGTACTGAAAGCCGAGACGCTGGAACGCAAGTTCCCCCTTCTGGCGGTGGAGCACGGCTGCATCGTGAGCAAGGACGCCGACCTGACCGTGGCCTTCGAGGTGTTTCTGCCGGAAATCTACACGGTGACGGGCGAGGAATACGAGGCCATCCATTCGGCCTGGGTGAAAGCCGTCCGCGTGCTTCCCGACTATTCGGTAGTGTGCAAGCAGGACTGGTTCATGGAGGAGACCTACCGTCCCGATTTCGACAGGGACGGGCAGAGTTTCCTTGCGAAGAGTTACGAACGCCATTTCAACGAACGTCCGTACCTGAGCCACCGCTGTTATCTTTACCTGACCAAGACTACCCGCGAGCGCAGCCGCCGCCGGAGCGACTTCAGCACGCTCTGCCGTGGGCATATCCTGCCCCGTGAGATTTCGGACAGGGACACCGCCACCCGTTTTCTGGAAGCCGTGGAACAGTTCGAGCGTATCATGAACGATTCCGGCAAGGTGTCCCTGCGGCGGATGGCCCCGGAGGAAATCACCGGCACTCCCGAACGTCTGGGACTGGTGGAGAGGTACTTCTCCCTCTCGACGGACGAGCGGTCCACGGCACTGGAAGACATCTGTCTGGAGCCCGGCAGGATGCGCATCGGCGACAAGCTGCTCTGCCTGCATACCCTGTCGGCCGCCGACGACCTGCCCGGCAGGGTGGAGACGGACATGCGTTACGGACGGCTCTCCACCGACCGCAGCGACTGCCGCCTGTCATTCGCCGCCCCCGTGGGCCTGCTCCTTGCGTGCAGTCACATCTATTCGCAGTACGTCTTCATCGATGACGCGCGGGAGATATTGCAGGATATGGAGAAGTCCTCGCGCAACCTGCTTTCCCTCTCCCGGTACAGCCGCAGCAACGCCGTCAACCGTGAATGGGTGGAAATGTACCTTGACGAGGCCCACACGCAGGGCCTGCTTCCGGTGCGCTGCCACTGCAACGTGCTTGCCTGGTCCGAGGATGCCGGGGGGCTGCGGCGGGTCAGGAACGACACGGGCAGCCAGCTTGCGATGATGGAATGCACTCCCCGCCACAATACGGTGGACACCCCGGTGCTCTACTGGGCGGGCATTCCGGGCAATGCCGGCGACTTTCCCGCCGAGGAGAGCTTCCACACCTTTCTGGAGCAGGCCGTCTGCCTGTTTACGGAAGAGACGAACTACCGCAGCTCGCCCAGCCCGTTCGGTATCCGCCTGGCCGACCGCCGGAACGGCATTCCCGTGCATGTGGACATCAGCGACGAGCCGATGAGACGCGGCATCATCACGAACCGCAACAAGTTCATCCTCGGCCCTTCGGGAAGCGGCAAGTCCTTCTTCACCAACCACCTGGTGAGGAACTACTACGAGCAGGGGGCACACGTGCTGCTGGTTGATACGGGCAACAGCTACCGGGGGCTGTGCAGCCTGATCAACGGCCGGACGCACGGCGGGGACGGAATCTACATAACCTACGAGGAGGGCAACCCCATCGCCTTCAACCCGTTCCATACCGCTTCTGGCGAGTTCGACGTGGAGAAGCGGGAAAGCATCAAGACACTGATCCTGACCCTTTGGAAACGTGAGGACGAGGCTCCGAAACGTTCGGAGGAGGTGGTCCTGTCGGGCGCGGTGAACGCCTACATCCGCCGGATAACGGAAGAGGGGACGCCCCGTCCCGACTTCAACGGCTTCTACGAGTTTGTCCGTGACGACTACCGCCGGACAATGAAGGAGAAGAAAGTGCGCGAGAAGGACTTCGACATCGACGGTTTCCTGAACGTACTGGAACCCTTCTACAAGGGCGGTGACTATGACTTCCTGCTGAACTCCGACAGGGGTCTGGACCTGACGGACAAGCGCTTCATCGTGTTCGAGCTGGACAACATCTCCTCCCACAAGGTGCTGTTGCCGGTGGTGACGCTCGTCATCATGGAGACGTTCATCGCCAAGATGCGCAGGCTGAAAGGCATCCGCAAGGTCATCCTGCTGGAAGAGGCCTGGAAATCACTGATGTCCCCCAATATGGCCGCATACGTACTCTATTTGTTCAAGACGGTCAGAAAGTATTTCGGCGAGGCCATTGTGGTGACGCAGGAGGTGGACGACATCGTCTCGTCGCCGATAGTGAAGGAGGCCATCATCAACAACTCGGACTGCAAGATCCTGCTCGACCAGAGGAAATACATGAACAAGTTCGACCATATCCAGACACTTCTGGGACTGACGGAGAAGGAGAAGGGCCAGATACTCTCCATCAACCAGGCGAACCGTCCGGGCGCGCCCTACCGCGAGGTCTGGATCGGTCTGGGCGGCACGCATTCGGCTGTCTATGCCACGGAAGTGAGCGAGGAGGAGTATCTGGTGTTCACGACGGAAGAGACCGAGAAGATGGAGGTGCAGCGTCTTGCGGAGGAGCTTGGCGGCAACCTCGAGCTTGCCGTCAGGCGGCTTGCCGGGGAAAGAAGAGAGAAACGGAAACAGAGTATGAACCCCTGAAAAGAGAAAAGTTATGGGAAACAAACCCTTATTAAGCCTGACCGTCTGCCTTCTGGGCGCGGCCTCCCTGCTGCTGCAAGGCTGCATGGACATGAAAAAGGCTCCGGACCCCGGCAGGCTCTGCGGGTCGTGGACGAGCGTGGACGGCAAGCCCGACGTGCTGATATACAAGGAAGGCGACGTCTGCAAGGTGACGGTATTCGCCCGCAGCGGCAGGACACGCCGGCTGAAGCCGCGGACCTACCTGCTGGTGGAGGAAGGCGGCAACCTGTTCATCAATACGGGCTATCGTATAGATGTGTACTACAACGAGGCGACGGACGTGCTGACCTTCTCCCCGAACGGTGATTATGTACGGGTAAATGCGGACAGGAATGGACAAGGTCGGGGTCTTCGTGATTGATCCGCCTTGGCAGCGGAGGAAAGGCGGGCTGCGCAAGGTCAGGAAGCGTCAGGGACGTTTCCTTGACTATCCCACGATGGATGTTCCCGCCATATTCTCCCTTCTTGACAGGGAGATATTCCCGCTTGCTGAGGAGGAGCATTGCGTGTTCCTCTGGACCATTGACGCCTGCCTTCCGGCAAGCGAGCGGGAAATGCGCGAACGCGGCTACAGGCTGCACTGCCGCATGATATGGGACAAGGGGAACGGTGTGGCTCCGGCCTTTACCGTCCGCTATTCCCATGAATACCTTCTCTGGTACTACCGTCCGAGGCTTCCCGGCATTTCCCGGGAATGCCGTGGAAAGTTCACCACGGTCTTTTCCGAGAAGAGCCGGCAGCACAGCCGCAAGCCCGACATCTGCTATGAGATGATCGGGCGCCTCTATCCGGATTGCGTGAAGATGGACGTGTTCTCAAGGGAGCACAGGGCCGGATGGCTGCAATACGGAAACCAGACAGACTATTTCAATGAACCCCGAAAACGAAAGGAAAAATGAGAACAGGAACCTTATGCGTTATTTTGAGTTGCCTGCTGGCGGCAGGGAGTGCGAGGGCGCAGTGGGTGGTGACCGACCCGGGCAACCTTGCTCAGAGCATCATCAACATGTCGGACAATATCGCCCACACCTCGAAGACCGCGGTCAGCACGGCGGAGAACTTTGCCGAGACGGTGAAGATCTACGAACAGGCCAAGCGCTACTATGACGCGCTCCGCAACGTGAACAACCTCGTGCGGGACGCCCGCAAGGTGCAGGAAACGATTCTGATGGTCGGCGAGGTTTCGGACATCTACGTCACGAACTTCCGGAAGATGATGAACGACGGCAACTTCTCCGCCGGGGAACTGGATGCCATCGCCTTCGGCTACACCCGGCTGCTGAAGGAGAGCAACGGCGTGTTGCAGGACCTGAAGCAGGTGATCAACGTGAGCACGCTCTCCATGACGGACAAGGACCGTATGGACGTGGTGGACAAATGCCACCGCGAGATGCGCCGCTACCGTAACTTGATGAACTATTACACGAACAAGAACATTGCCGTTAGCTACCTGCGCGCCCGCAAGAAGAACGAGGCGGACCGCGTGCTGAAACTTTACGGCAGTGGAACGTCCAAATACTGGTAGGCCATGATGCTTCTGAGTGTTGACTTTTCAAATCTCCATACCATTCTGGAGACTTTGTACGACGATATGCTGCCTCTCTGTGAGGACATGATGGACGTGGGCAAGGGCATTGCCGGGCTGGGGGCGCTGTTCTATGTGGCCATGCGCGTGTGGCAGTCGCTCGCCCACGCCGAGCCTGTTGACGTGTACCCGCTGCTGCGTCCTTTCGCCATCGGCATCTGTATCCTGCTTTTCCCCACACTGGTCCTGGGTACGATGAACAGCGTGCTCGGACTCGTGGTGCAGGGCACGCACAGGATGCTGGAGGGACAGACGCTGGATATGGAACAGTACCGCGAGCAGAAGGAGAAGCTGGAGTACGAGATAAAGATGCGCAATCCGGAGACCGCCTATCTTGTCAGTGACGAGGAGTTCGACCGCCAGATCGACGAGCTTGGCTGGGGTCTTGAGGACATGGCCGCCAAGATAGGGATGTATGCGGAATGGGGCGCCTACCAGTTCGAGAAGATTTTCCGTGACGGTATCCGCTACCTGCTGGAACTGCTTTTCGCCTCCGCCTCGCTGCTGATAGACACGGTGCGCACCTTCTTCCTGATTGTCCTCTCGATACTGGGACCGGTCGCGTTCGCCTTCAGCGTGTGGGACGGTTTCCATTCCACGCTCAGCCAGTGGTTCATGCGGTACATCTCCGTCTATCTGTGGCTTCCGGTCAGCGACCTGTTCAGTTGCATGCTCGCCAAGATCCAGGTGCTTATGCTCCAGAAGGACATCCAGGAGCTCCAGACCAATGCGGACTACTCCCTGGACACGTCGGACAGCGTGTACCTGATATTCATGATCATCGCCATTTTCGGTTACTTCACGATTCCCACCGTCGCGGGATGGATTGTCCAGACGGGCGGCGCGGGCAACTACATGCGCAACCTGAACCGGCAGAGCGTCCGTGCGGGCGGTTTTGCCGCAGGAGTGGCCGGTTCCGCCGCAGGCAACGTGGGCGGGCGCATCAAGGACGGCATCCGGAATGTCTGTGACCGCTTCAAAAAGAAATAAGTAAGAAAATACCTATGGAATTCAAGTCATTAACGAATATCGAAAGCAGTTTCAGGCGCATCCGCATGATGCTTGTCGCCTTCGTATGCTGCTGTACGCTCGTCACGGGCTACGCCCTGTGGAGCTCCTACCGCTTTGCCGAACGGCAGCGTGAGAAAATCTACGTGCTGGACGGGGGCAAGTCGCTCATGCTCGCCCTTTCGCAGGACCTTTCGCAGAACAGGCCGGCGGAGGCCCGTGAACACGTGAGGCGTTTCCATGAGCTCTTCTTCGGGCTTTCCCCGCAGAAGGACGCCATCGAGCACAACATCAACCGCGCGCTGCAACTGGCTGACAAAAGTGCCTATCACTATTATGTGGACTTTGCCGAAAAGGGCTATTACAACCGTCTGGTATCGGGAAACATCAACCAGGTGGTGCACGTGGACAGCGTGGTGTGCGACTTCTCCGGCTATCCCTACAAGGCGGTGACTTATGCCCGGCAGCTGATTATCCGCGAGAGCAACGTGACGGAACGCTCGCTGGTGACTTCCTGCGAGCTGCAGAACGCCTCACGCTCGGACGACAACCCGAACGGGTTCATCATCGAGCATCTGGTGATACTGGAAAACAAGGATATCAGGAGCGTGGAGAGATGAAGGGAAGGAAAAGAATATGGAAACGGGCGGACTGCCGGATACGGCTGTTCTGCCGGCGGCTGACGGAAAGGCAACGGATATGCCTTCTGGCACTTCTGTTCCTGCTTTTGCTGGCGGGCTGCATCCATGCCATCGGCAGTCCGCTGTGCCGTTCCGAAAGGGACGGGGGCAGCCGGTTGGAGACAGGACACATCCGGGCACCGGAACTGATACAAGAAAAAGAGAAATGAACATTCAACCCAATTTTATGAAAACGTACATCGGAAAAATCATTGAACGAACAAGGGAACGGCTAAGAATCCCGATCAAGGGGGAAAGGAAGCCGCTGACGGAGGAAGAGAAGCGCAAACGCGCCAGGCTGGTCGTCTATCCGCTTTTCGCCCTGCTTTTTGCCGGCTGCATCTGGCTGATTTATTCGCCGTCCCGGAAAGAACGGGAAGAGACCGTACAGGGCTTCAACACGGACATCCCCTCTCCGGAAAACAGGAAGATGCAGGAAAACAAGGTGGACGCCTACGAGGAGGCGGAGCTTGCCCGGAAGGAGAAACAGCGCCGTGGGACGTTCCAGGAGATGGTCTCGCTGTTTGACCGGGAAGGGCGGGATACGGTACGCCTGCCGGAGGCATTTGCGGAAACCCCGCCGGAAGGAACGTCCGCCGCGGCAGACGCGCCCCGTTCCTCGGTAGAGGCCTACCGCCATATCAGCCGGACGCTGGACAACCTTTATGTCTCCGATACACGCGACCCGGAGAAGGAGGAGCTGGAGAGACGCATCGGGGAACTGGAAAGGCAACGGGCGGCCCCGGAGCCGGCAGGGAATACGATGGAGGAGAAAATGGCGCTTATGGAAAAGTCCTACGAGCTGGCGGCACGCTACGGCGGCAGGCAGCCCCGGCAGGCCCGTCCCGCACAGGACGAACGGGAACGCCGGACTGCCAGGCCCGTAAGACGGATGCAGTCCCGGGCTGTATCCTCCCTTTCCCGCCCGTCCGGCAACGGGGAGGCCGCCGCCTTTTCCGGGGAACGGAACACGGGCTTCCATACCCCGGTGGGAAAGACGCTCACCTCGGAGAGGAACACCATCGAAGCCTGCGTGCACGGTACGCAGACCGTATCGGACGGGCAGGCGCTGCGCCTCCGGCTGTTGGAACCGATGGTGTTGGACGACCTTTTCATCCCGAAAGGTACGGTGCTTGTGGGCGGCACACGTATCCAGGGGGAGCGGCTGGACATTCTGGTCACCACTGTGGAATACAAGGGCACGGTGCTTCCGGTGGAACTGGAAGTGTATGACGCCGACGGGCAGCAGGGCATCCTCGTGCCGAACTCGATGGAGTATGACGCGGTCCGCGAGATTGCCGCCAATATGGGAAGCTCGATGAACAGCAGCATCAACATCTCGACGGATGCCGGGGCGCAGATCGCCTCAGACCTGGGTAAGGGCGTGATACAGGGCGTATCGCAGTATGTCACCAAAAAGATGCGTACCGTGAAGGTCACCCTGAAGGCCGGACACCGGCTGCTGTTCCACTCACCCGGACAATAAGAGAAAACCGATTATTCACCCTAAATGAGAAACGAGTATGAAGAAGATTCTGATTTTGTTTGCCGCCCTTCTGGGCGTGACCGCCTCGCAGGCGCAACAGAGCGGCGGGGATTATTTTGAAGGACTGAGCCGCAAGATAGGGTTCAGCCGGATGATTCCGCCGCACGGGCTGGAGATAACGTACGACAAGACGGTGCACATCATCTTTCCCGCCCCGGTGAAGTATGTGGATCTGGGTTCCGCCGACCTGCTTGCGGGCAAGGCCGACGGCGCGGAGAACGTGATACGTGTGAAAGCCGCCACGAAGCATTTCAGGCAGGAGACGAACATGAGCGTGATAACGGAGGACGGAAACTTTTACAGTTTCAATGTGAAGTATGCCGATGAGCCGCTGCTGCTGAATGTGGAGATGTGTGACTTCATCCATGACGGGGAGACGGTGAACCGTCCCAACAACGCGATGGAGATTTATCTGACGGAGCTTGACAACGAGTCGCCCCGTCTGGTGCGCCTGATCATGAAATCCGTCCACCGGCGGGACAAACGGCGTATCCGTCACATCGGCTGCAAGCGCTTCGGGGTGCAGTTCCTGCTGATGGGGCTGTACACCCACAACGACCTGCTCTATTTCCATACGGAAGTGAAGAACTCGTCGAACGTGCCCTTTGACGTGGACTTTGTGACATTCAAGGTTGTGGACAAGAAGGTGGTGAAACGTACCGCCATGCAGGAGCAGGTGGTCTATCCGCTGCGCGCCTTCAATTACGTGACCCGTGTGGACGGCAGGAAATCGGCATGCACGGTGTTCGCCCTGCCGAAATTCACCATTCCCGACGACAAGAAGCTGGTGGTAGAGATGTTCGAGAAACAGGGTGGCCGCCATCAGGCTTTCGAGCTGGAAAACGGTGACCTTGTGCGTGCCGAAACCGTCAATGAGCTGAAAGTGCGATGAGATACCGGGAAATTTATCTGCTCATAGCCTTGCTTGCCCTTTTCATGGGGCAGGCGAAGGCCCAGCGCCACCTCCGGGGCATGAGGGGCGTGCAGCTGACTGCGGAGATGGTTGACGGCTTCTATTCGCCGGGAAACCGTACGGATGCCGGGTACGCCTTCTCGCTGGCTGTGTTCAATTATGCCGGCGGCGGACACAAATGGATGTACGGCGGCGAGGTCATGCGGCGCAACTGCCCTTACCGGAATACGGGAATCCCCCTTGTGCAGTATATGGGAGAAGCCGGGTACTACCGCAATCTCTTTTCCTGTCCGGGAAAGGTGGTGTTCTTGAATATAGGTCTTTCCGGCCTGCTGGGTTATGAGAATGTGAACGGCGGAGAGCGCCTGCTCGGGGACGGTGCCGGCCTGGGGAAACATGAGTCGTTCATCTGCGGCGGTGCCCTGACGCTGGAGGCTGAAGCCTGCCTGACGGACTGCCTCTCCCTCGGTCTGCGACTGCGTGAACGTGCCCTTTGGGGTAGCGCTGCCGGACATTTCCATACCCAGTACGGAATTTTGCTCAAATATATTTTCTAACCGATCATGATACACTTATTTATGAGAAAGATACTTGATTTTGTGGTGGCCGGCTGCTGCCTTGCCGCTTCCTTCTGCCTTGCCTCCTGTGACAGCGATCTGGACATTCAGCAGGAATATCCCTTTACGGTGGAGGCCATGCCGGTGGCGGATGAGATCGCCGCCGGGAATACAGTGGAAATCCGTCTGGAGATTGTTCCCGAGGGGGACTTTTCCGGTACGGTCTATACCCTGCGTTACTTCCAGCCCGACGGGAAGGGTTGTCTTAAGATGGAAGACGGTACGGTACTGAAACCCAATGACCGTTATCTGCTGGGGGAAAAGAGGTTCCGCCTGTACTACACTTCGGAAAGCGCGGACGGGGCGCAGACCATCGACCTGTATTTCGAGAACAACTGGGGAAGCCTGCAACAGCTCACCTTTGATTTCAATGCGGAGAATGGCGGGGAAAACAGTGGAGAGGAGGATGCGAGATGAGTACCTTGTTATATATGTATATTCCCGGCCTGCCGTCCTGTATAAAGCTGTCGGACCATGCGGGTTCCGTTCCCCGTGTGAGGGACTGCATCCGTATCGATGCCGGACGGCTTGCCTGTGAGGACTCCCGCAAAATGCTGGAAACGACGCCCGCCTATCATTGCTTTGAACGGAATGCCCGGACGGAGCATATGAACGTGGCCCGGTTCCTGGAGGAGTGCGTGACGACGGTGGAAAGCCGGGAGTGGAGTTATGAGGACGGCATGTCCTGCTGTGTGCTGAACGTAAGTGCGGAATGGTGAGAAGGATGACGCTCTTTCTGGGGCTTGTGTGTATATGCGCCATGCTCCGTGCGGAACTGCCTGAGGGCATCCGCCGTCTTGCACCGTTCGAGAGGGCCGTTGCCATAATCAAACGGTTTGAGGGCTGGCATTCGGCCCGCCATTATCCGTACATAGGATTCGGACACCGTTTGAGGGAAGGGGAAAAACTGACGGCGGATATTACGGAAGCGCAGGCGGACAGTCTGCTGAGGGCTGACCTTGCCGGGATGTGCGCCCTGTTCCGCCATCTGGGGAAAGACTCATTATTGGTCGGTTGCCTGGCCTACCAGGTCGGCCCGTACAGGCTGCTCGGCCATGGAAGGATGCCCAAAAGCACCCTGATAAGGAAGCTGGAATCCGGTGACCGGGACATCTACAGGGAGTTCACGGCTTACCGATGCTACAAGGGAAAGCCTGTGGCTTCCATCCGGCGGAGAAGGGAAATGGAGTTTGAACTGCTGTTTGTGCCCTGACGGTACGGGGCAGCGGAGAAAAGAATAGGAATCCCTCGGCAACCGGGGGATTTTCTGTAACGGTACGGGGATTTTACGGACGTGTTCTTTTACAGTGACCGGACGAACCCGTATGCGGGCGGTGCGCCGGACTTCGGGAAACTGAAAGCCTACAACCGGTACATGTACCCTCTGTCAGTGGTGCTGTGCAGGGATTTGCAACAGGGCCGTGGCAGTTGTACGGGGCTGCCGCCGGCAGTCTCCCTATTCCGGAAGCCGGAGGGTGATTGCGGCATGCCCCTTTTCATGGCGTACCCTGATTGCGAGCTTGTCCAGTTCCTCTCGGACAAGGGATTCCTCGAACCCGCCGGCCATGAACCTTTCCCTGAGCAGGGCGGTGAGATTTTCCGTTCCGATACTTCCGGAGAGAAAATCCTCCATCCACTGGCGGAAGCTGCCGCCCGTACGTATCAGGTTGTAGCGTCTCAGGCAAAAGTTCTCCATGCTTTTCAGATTGAACTCCTTATAGGACAGCAGGTCGCAGAGAACCGGCCCGTTGGTGTCATCCTCCCTTAATTCCACCGTCAGTACACAGACGGGCATGCCCGTTTCCTCACCGGGCCTGTAATAAAGCCGAATGTTTTCCCCTATATACAGCCCCGCGGCATGTGCCATGCCGTCCGGGGATTCCGTCATGACGGGAAACGTCTGCAATCCGGAGTTTCCATCCCGTTTTGACAGGAGGATTGCAGGTTCACCGGAGTCTCCTGCTGCTGCGGTGCGTGATGACATCGTCCCGTTGGTCTTTCTCCATCCGAGAAACCGCAGACAGTTCTCTATGTCTTTCAGACGCCTTTCCTTTGCCGGACTTCCGTCGGGATACGGGCGGAGCGTATCCACGATTTCCGGCCAGTTCTCGTTTGTCTTCATATAATTTTGTTTACAAATTTCAATAAAAGCAGTCGGTTTATAGCTGAAATATAGCGATTTTTGTCGCGTCATATCAAATCAATTCCCCAAAAAGTACCGGAAAGGACCTCTTATGGAATCCTCCCGTGGCTTTTCCGGGTTCCGGTATGCTCTATATGCCCTTGGACCTGACATGAAACCCTGCCGGACTTTTTTTCCCTTCTTCCGTACGGAACCTTCCGGAACAGACCTGTTGTAGGGAATTTTCCCGATGACGCGTGGGGAACTCCCCGTCATATCCCCTTTCGCCGAACAGTCCGTAGTATCCTGCCATGAACCTCTGCCCGGGAGAAGGCCTGTGCCTGCTGACCTCCTTGTGGGAGCGGACGATATGGCGTACAAAGCGGTAACATTTGGCCAGGTCCCTGAGTACGGTGTATTCATGGTCGGTGTGCGGCTTGTAATATCCGCATGATATGTTGACACAGGATACCTCAAGCCCCCTTCTTTTCAGGGCATATACATCCGTGTGCATGCCGCATGTCGCCCGGTAACCGTATTTTTCCGGATTGACACGTTCCAGGAACTCTTCCGAGCACAGGTCCATGCCTGAAATCCGGGTTATCAGGTCACTGTCTCCCTTGCGGTCGCACTGGAGTACGAAACGGCAGTCGGCGAAGAAGTCCATGTCGGCCGCCCCGCTTCCGATGCATCCCGTCTCCTCCTGTACGAAGAAGGCGCATTTCATGACCTTGAAGTCCTCCAGACATTTCAGGCATATCCATATTCCGTTCTTGTCGTCCGCGCCGATGCCCGCCGTCTTTTTCCTTTTCCAGTCATAACCGATAACGAAGCGTCCGTCCACTATGTGTGCGGCGTACCCTTTTCCGGTCCTGCGGTGTACCTCGTCTATATGCGCCACGACGCACGGATAGGTTTTCGCCCTGCCCTTTATGGCATAGAGGTTTCCTTTCCTGTCCCGGTAGTGCGGGATGCCCATTCTCTCCAGTTCCGCCTTGAGAAGACGTATCATGGGCTCCTCCCTGCCTGAGGGAGAAGCCGTGTTGTAAAGTGCGATCAGCCGTTCCATATCATGCTTCATAAAGTCTGTTGACTTGCAGGTACAGTCTCATGGAGGGTATCGGCCTTCTCTTCTTGAACAGCAGGGACGGATATGTCTTTCCCTGATATTCCACGGTTCCGCTTCTGAGTGCTCGTCCGAAAATTGTGTTGCTGTAGAACTTCTCCATGCATGACGGGCAGAAGTCGTTCATGTCAGACTGGTGCAGGTATCCGCATCCCGGGCATATTTTCCTGACAGGTGTTGCGCCCCCGTCCGTATCCCGGCATGTGGCGATGGTATTTCCGCTTTCCGAGTTCCTCAGTTCCATTTTCCCGTTTTCCATGCAGACGCAATAGAACGTGTCCATATACGGTGCCCCTTTCTTGTGCCATTTGCAGGCGGGGACTTCCACGGCGAGGTTCAGCACATAGGATTTTCCGGCTTCCACCCCTTCGTCCGGCTGGTTGTTCAGCGCCACGACATCCTTGGTATGGGAATAGTCGTTATACTGCTTGCGGAAAGTGATGCCGAGTGCGGTTGCCTGCCTGCGCATCATCTCCAGCACGAACGCATGGGAGAAATAGACGCGGTCCATCATGGAAAAGCCGTTGAAGGTGCCGTCCCTCGAGAGGACGCGGACGTTTTTCCACACCACGGCCCGTGCGAGCACATTGTTGCTCCCGTCTCTTGCGACCAGGATTCCCGCACCTGCGAAATTGGTATAGAAATCGGCGGCGTTGCGGGCCCTGTTCCCGTAACGCATGCAGGAATTGTGAAGATTTGATTCCGTGGTGTCCGCTATCGGGGTGTAGTTTTCCTCACTGTATGCCTCGAAAAAATCCTGCATGCCTCCGTGCAGCTGTACCGTTACTTTGCTGTCCACACAGATCGCGCTGCTGAAATAAGAGAGTTCCGTTTCGGGATATTCCGGCAGGTTTCTGAACAGCCCGACAAACGTGGAAGGGTCTATGTCCGTCCGGTTCTCGGGGAACCAGGGTGCCTGCGGATTGTTCCGGTCCGGGAAATTCTTGTTGTTCAGGTCCTTGTTGCATGTGGTGAACACGATCCGGATCTTCTGGTAGGATGTACATCCCGTCCGTTTCCGTTTGGTCGAGAAGAAGTTGTAGCCGCCACGGATGATTTCCGATACGTCGGCATTGCGTTTCATTTCCGCGAGGATGTCCGCCGCGATTACACTCCCGTTGGCTGCCGCATGGGTCAGGCGGGATTTCAGTTCGTTACTTGCGTTCAGTTTCATATTTTCTGTTTTTATGGATTAATAATATGCGTGTCATAGGTTGGGACTTTTTGTGCCGGGGCGGTTGGGAGGCAGGCACCGTTTCCGGTTCTCCTCCAGCGCCTTCTTCCGTTCCAGTATCCCGCTTATGGGAAGATGTCTGCCTCTCCGGTAGTCCGCCTCGCCCATTTTCCGTATGCAGGGGATTCCGGTCCGTGTAAGGAAAGGGTTCACGTACCAGCCTTCCAGGAAGCTGTCCGGAACAAGGCTGTCGTGATGGATGACCTCGCCCACACATCCGTGCATGAGCATGTTGCATACGGTCATCAGGCAACAGGTGCGGTTGAGGTCTTCCCCCACCAGGTAGTTCCCGAGGTTCCGCACGTGGAACGCCAGCAGCAGCCTTCCGCTTCCGCAGGTCGGGTCGTTCATCCGCTTTCCCTGTACTTTTTCTCCGGTCCCGGTACATGCGACCATGAGGTCACAGATCGGCGCCGGTGTGAAGAACTGTCCCATCATCTTCTGTCCCGTTCTGGAAGACAGGCCCATGTAGAGGTCTCCGAACGGGTCGTACCAGCTTTCGTCATCCTTCAGCCTGCCCTGCATGAGGCGTACCCATTCGGCGGTCATCTCCATGAACGCGATATTCTGCCTCCGTTTGTACTTCCAGTTCTTCAGGGGCGGCGCCCCGGGTGAGAAACCGTGTATGACGAACGTCAGGAAATCGTTGAACACGGTTATGGGGTCGTATCCGCATGAGCCGGAAAAATCGCTTATCCGCTTTTCCAGCGGACGTATTTCGCGGGGTATGTCATATCCTGCCATCTGTCCTGCTTTTTATGGGTTTGACTTCTTTATGCGTACGGTCAGCCTGTGTCTTTTGTGGTCCGTCTGTATTTTTGCCGGCGCCCCTCCGAGAAAGGGGAGATGTATCCTTCCCTCCGCCGCGTTCCATTCCTCCGCCGGCAGGAATATCCGTTCCATGCGGTATCCCCAAAGTACCAGCGCCCGCCTGTGCAACCCGCCGAACAGTTTTCCGTGCAGCAGTCCGGCCAGTTCTTCCAGCTCCTTTTCGGAATAGAGGGTGATGCCGTCACACCGGTAAAAGTATTCGCCTTTCTTCTCCGGGTCGGGTATTTTTTCCACCGGGTATCTCGTCCACTCTTTCATCGTATAGCCGTCGTACAGTGGATTCGGCTCGTGGAATGTCCATGCGCGTACAACCGTATGGAAATACACCTCCCCGTCCCGGCATCTCCCGTTGCGTCCCCATGTCTGGAAACATCTTGTGGCAAGTCCGGCCGGTGTCATGCCCGCGGATTGCACGCGTGTCCACGGCCCGCCTTCGGTGCTGTAGCGGACCCTGTCGTTTTTCGTGTGGCAGAACGGCGCGTGGGATGCAAGGCAGACCGCGGCCCGCCCTTTCCTTACCGTTTCGATATGCGCCTGCGGGAAATAGTCCCCGTTCTGCGGAAAGTATTCGACCAGGTCACCCTCCTGCGGTACAAGGGAGAGCCTTCTTGCCTCTTCCATGCACCGGATGATTCCGTTGACCTTTTCCGTTTCCCGGGCGCTTATCCCGTATCGGGTATCGTAGGCGGTGTTCAGCCTTCTGAGCGTTTCTTCCGTGTAATAGTTACCGTATTCCATATTCCCTCCTGTTTTGGGTGTACAACTTCACCTGTGCGGCTATCATGTCACAGAATTTCTGTCCGTTTTCCCCCTCTCCCCTGAAATAGGCGATCATATCCCAGAGGTTCCGGTTGAAATATCCGGTCCATTTTTCGTAATAGTGCTTTCCGTCAACCGGTCCGAAAGTTTTTTGGAACAGTCCGGAGGTCAGTCCCTCGTCCGGGCGGTGGTTGTATTGCCACAGGGACAGGGAGAGCATGAGCTTGTAGTCCAGTGTAACCATATGCTTCATTTTTTAGTCAGACATCGGCCTACCTTGGTAGGCATTTTTATTTCCTGCTGTCCTTGCAGCCTGTTTGCCGGGGATTGCGGCAAGGCTTGGCGGGAAAAAATACCGGAGCGTAGCGAGGATGATTTTTTCCCTGCCAACCAGCCCGCAGGGCCGCCTTGCGCAATCAGCCCGGCAAACGGCTATCTTTACGGCAGGAAATGAAAAAGCGGACCTCATCCGTGGAATTTCTGAGGTCCGCCTGCCGGTTGGTATGCCGGGTGTCTTGGAATATCCCATTGTGCATTTGTCAGTCTTTGTTTTCTCCATATTCCGGCCATAGTTGTCTGTGCTCCCCGTATATCCTTTCGTAAGCAATCGCCCATCCCCCTTTATATCTTGTCTTGCCATCTTTTATCTTTGCC
>ENA-OZWX01000013-OZWX01000013.1-human-gut-metagenome-genome-assembly--contig:-NODE-13-length-84330-cov-9.979057_pt1 | contig 84330 bp, 74 predicted proteins | sample MGYA00244851_ERZ654086 | MGnify/ENA primary metagenome ERZ654086 (study PRJEB26926, sample SAMN06164958) | human gut metagenome | biome: ENVO:00009003; feature: ENVO:2100002; material: ENVO:00002003... | reverse complement strand
TGTAGCTCCGTCTCGTGGGCTCGGAGATGTGTATAAGAGACAGGTACTGACACCACTTGCGCCGGTAAGTATTGTCGTGGATACATACGACAGTTCAAGCTACAACAAGGTCAACGTAATCACGCGGGAAAACTACGAATTCCTGCGTGATTCGTTTTTCCGCTACGCCCTGCTGTTGGAGAAAGAGGCGGTACACACCCCGGGGAACAGCATCGGGGAAGGAATCGCCAACCTCTACGGAGAGATGGACGAACTTATCGGGGACGGGATGAACGTAAATATCGAACAGGAGAACGGCAGGCTCTATTTCAACCTATGGAAGTGGCATAAATGGGGAGAACAGACCCTGTATTATTTCCCGGTGAAATTCGTGGAGTCCCTCAATCCCACGCTCAGGCGGATTTCCATTACATTTATCCATACCCTGATGCGTGTAAACGGAATCTCCACCATTCTGGACGAGGATGACACGGATTATGTATTCATGTGGCTGAAAGAGGATGGTTCATGTGAGGAAGCGGAAGAAGCGGAAAAACGGCTGAAGCTGGTACGGTCATACGAGGACGGGAAGATCGGCAGGCTGCTCAAGCATGTGGACTCCAAATCCTATTACAAGAACCTGCCGAAGGCTCTTGAAAAATATGTCCCGCAAAACGACTTTGAACGCTCCATTGTCGAACAGATGAAGAAAGGGCTTCCGTTTCTTGCCCCGGAACGAAGTATCATGCAATACGGTTACGATGCCTTTTACGAGGAGGAGCCGGATTTTCACCCGATGTACCTGCAACAGCAGATAAGGGTAGTCTATGACTGCGACGACATGGTGTCCGAATACCTGGTGGACTATTACAACTCGAACAGCCGGGAAACATACGATATTGTTCCGGTTACCACCTGTGCCCTGTCACCGGACACCGACCGCCTGTTCATCATGGACGACTATCCGGAACGCTTCTTCAAGTGGGCGGATGAATTTATAAACATTATATATTGAAAGGAATATGTTGGAAACGAATGAACTTACAAGGAAATTAAGGACGCTGCTCCATCCCAAGGCGGCATTGATAGCCTACACCTCGAATGAGGACAATTCCTTTTTTCTGGAAATACGGGAAATAGACGAAGAAGGGAACATGGGCGAAGGCCGTCCGGTGACGGTGGAGTTCATGAACGAGCTGGTGCGGGGCTATTCCGAAAGGCACAGTGCCACGCCATACGGGAAGATGCCTGCCAACCTGCTGTGGTGCGACCCGCGGAAAGGCAGCGAGAGGTACATCTGGTACAACCCGCCGCAAAAAAGGATGATGTTCTTCAACGGCTCACTTAAAATAGAGAACGCGGAATACAACCTGCCGGGAGTCATCTACGAGGCCGGGGAACATGGCATGAACATCTACGCCTACAAGGACAAAAAGCTGAAAGAGGATTCCACCCTCTATGCGGCACCGTTCTTCAACGTGACCGGGGCAAGTGTCTGTCTGGGGTCTGCAAAGATTGACAGGCCGAAAGACCTGACATACGCGAACCTGCTGGAATACTGGGAGAAGAAATTCTGGCTGACGGAGTTCTCCCACCTGGGAGGCAACGGAAACCCGACAAAATCAAACCTCGTGCTGGTGACAAAGGCGGCACGGGACAGGGATTTCAACTTGGACGAACTGAAACCGTTGAACAGTTTGAAACTTAAAGACATACTGAAATGAAAAGAGTACATTATACTGACAGTTACCTGATGAACCCGCAGCATCCGGTCACGATAAACTTGATAGGTGCGGGAGGTACAGGCTCGCAGGTGCTGACTTGCCTGGCACGGATGGATGTAACGCTCCGTGCCCTCGGGCATCCCGGACTGTTCGTGACGGTCTACGACCCCGACATCGTGACGGACGCGAACATAGGACGGCAGCTTTTCGGACCCTCGGACCTGGGACTGAACAAGGCGCAATGCCTTGTAACGAGGATAAACCACTTCTTCGGCAATGACTGGAAAGCGGAAGCGAGGCTATATCCGCAAATACTGAGAGATACCCGCAAAAGCGAACTGGCGAACATCACCGTCACCTGCACGGACAATATCAAGTCAAGGCTGGATTTATGGGAGGTCCTGAAACATCTCCCGCCATCCTGCTACACGGACTACGGCACGCCGCTTTACTGGCTCGACTTCGGGAACACGCAGACCACCGGCCAGGTGGTACTGGGTACGATACCCAAGAAGATAAGGCAACCCAAATCAGAGCAGTTCCGGACGGTAGCGTCATTGAAAGTCATTACTCGCTTCGTGAAATACGCCCGGGTGAAGGAGGCGGACTCCGGCCCGAGCTGCTCGCTGGCGGAGGCATTGAGCAAGCAAGACCTGTTCATCAATTCCACGCTGGCGCAACTCGGCTGCAACATACTGTGGAAGATGTTCCGAAACGGAATGATCGAGCATCACGGGCTGTTCCTGAACTTAGAGACATTAAAGGTCAATCCGATAGGGGTATAAGACAGACAAGTGTAAAATACGGCCGGTATGCTACTTATTCCCATTTACCCTTTCCTGCAACGCTTTCAGGAGGTTGTCGGATGGTTGCAGGTTCAGCTTCTTGCGGATGTGCGTCCGCGTGCTGGTGACTGTGCTCTCCTTCCTGCCGAGTATCGTACACATCTCTTTGAGCGTTTTCCCTTCCAGAATCAGCAGACAGACCTCCCGTTCGGCTGTCGACAGCTCCGGGAATAGGCCTTCCATTTCAAGCATTCCGGCTTCTTGCACAAGGAGGTACTCCCTTATGTTGGCGATGATGTTACGCCGCATATCCTCTCCTGTCATGTCGAGCAGGACTTTCGTCTTGTCGAAGTCCTGCCTTTTCCGTGCCAGTTCAAAATAAGCCCTGACCTGTTCTTTCTCCAATCCTAACAGATCAAAGAATTCCTCCTCATCCTTTTTCAGGGATATGTTCTCCTTGTCCAAAGAGCGCATGTTGTGTACCAGCCTGCCGCCGAGAATGGCTATTATGGCGAATATGACAAGAAATAACACGAGGAAGTTGCCGAGTGTTTCATTGCCGGTAATCCTCATGCAGGCGATGTATGTGACTATGCTCAACACTCCGAGTATGTACGGTGTATATTTTAAGTAGGCTATCAGCGAAAACAGGATATTGACGGCAAGAAGTACCGTGTTCCCGACTATCAGCATAAGATGGTATTCGTCCGGAGTATAGGCGCAGTTGACCATCTCCACGGTCGTGGCTATCTGGGTGGCCATGATTACGCCGAACAGGGAAAAAGAAAGGTTGAAGTTTCTGAACAGATATCCGACAAGAAGCAGGGTTATGGTGATTATGTATCCCGCGTTCACCACAAGGTTGAAATCCTTTTGCGGACCGCTGATCCCGACTAAATTGGATACCAGTCCGACCAGTATCGCCGTGGTGTAATAGATGAAAACATACAGCTGTTGCTTCCCAAGGAAAGAACTCTCCCTTTCGAGTAATGAGGAGGGCAACAAACGGGGTCTTTTAGGCAATTTATACTTCATGTTATGGCAGATTCTGTTTTTTCAGTGTATTTCAGTGTGCAAAATTAGCAAAAAACTACAATTTTCAGTGTGTTTAAGGGCTATTTTTACTCTAATTTTATTTTGTCATGAGGGGAAAATTTCATATTTTTGCAAGTGACTCAATCAAACGAATGCCATATAACAATGCAGTCATATCAAAAAGTCGTTTGTTGTCGTGTTTTGAAGACAAGAATAACGATATCTTCCGAGTTTCACAGGTAGAACCGGAAGAGAGAAATTCTGCGTCTTTATCTTTTCATGATTCCACCCTTATATCCGGAAAATATTTATCCGACGCGCTTAAAAAGTGTGCTAATTATTTGGCTGTGTGGAAAATTCGTATAAACACACACACACACACACACACACACACACACACACACACACACACACACACACAATACTCTCACCGCGCGTCAATATACAGATTATTTCTTAAATACCAATACATTACGGAGAGTCCGTTTCTTAGTCCGTTTCTTAGAGTGTCTCTCCTTTCCGCGTTACTATCCGAACCTTTACATGCCGCCCTCACCGATCGGGGCTGCGTATCGTCATACCCGTCGGCGGTGTTTGCCGGAGCATGGCCCAACTATGCCCGCAAACATCGCCGATGTGCTTTTTCATTAACCGGTAATCAACAAGAACATGAATAATATGAAGACAAGAACAATCCTGCCGCTCCTCGCCCTCACGGTGCTGTCGGGCGCATTTCTGACAGGCTGCAAGGACGGCAGCGAAGAAGTTGAAGTATTGAAACCCATATCCGAACACCTTGTAGGCAAATGGCGGTGGGCGGAAAGCTCCGGCATTAAAGACGGCAAGTGGGAAGAATACATCGTTCCGGACGAAACCTATGAGCGCGTCTTTCTCCGCGAAGACGGCACGGCACAGCACATCCGCACCTTCGACGGCGGGTATATGGCCATGAAGAGTTCCGAATGGACTACGGACGAGGAGGCCGGCACTGTCACGATATCAGGAGCCGTGAGCCCAGTCCTCCGTCTGACCGCCGACGAGTTCTGTTTCTCCATGATAAAGGATGCCGCCCCCGACAAGGACTCTGATATAGCGGAACAACGCTGGCTTTTCCGCCGCATAGACATCGGAGAGAAACATCCGGTGGAAAGCTATATCGGCAAATGGGTGTTTTCCAAAAGCTATCAGAAAAAAGACGGTCAGTGGCAGGAAATCACATTCGCCATCCCCGACGAGGGTTGGCACGAATACAGTGAAGACGGTTTTGTGGCATTCCACTCCCGCATGGGCGGCAAGGACGAGGACGACAAGAGGTATTGGATGGTGAACTGCACCACAGGCGACATGCGCTGGTTCGAATCGACTCCGAAAGAGGCATCCACGGTCAATGTCACCGTCGATGGAGACACCATGACGCTGCTATATTCCAAGAACTTCGATCCCGTCACCGGTCAGACCGTGGAGGGCGAGTTCAAGGATATTCTGGTATTGAAGAATGACAATCAATAAAAGACGATAAATGAAACGGATATTGAAACTACTATCGCTCTGTCTGCTGTGGCTGCTGCCTGCCGCCGCATCGGGGCAGACGGGGCAGGACGGCAAGCACGACGCCGCCGGAGGCTGGTATGTCGGCTTGCAGGGCGGTATGCCTTTCGGCTTCAGCACATTCAGCAGCTTCGGCGCGGATAAGACCCATGCAGGCTGGAGCGCAGGCGTGTATGGCGGCTACCGCTTCAATCCGGTGCTGTCCTTGGAAGCTGTCGCCAGATGGGGCGGTCTGAACCTCTCCGCCCGTGACTGCTGCTTTGAGGGCAACTACTGGCTCGGTGCTGACGGGCTGCGCTACGAAGCCCCCGTGCTCGACGGTGCAGGGTGGCACTACAGCGACCTGAAGAGCCGCGTGTCCATGCAAAGCTACGGGCTGCAACTGAATGTGAATGTATTGGGATTCTTCCATGCTACCAAAGCGAGCCGCTGGACGCTGGAAATCGCTCCTACACTGGCGGCGGTCGGCACGAAAGCAAGCGTCCGCACCCTTTCCGACAACACGGAAGCGATGCGCGGCGACAGCCGCTGGCACTTGGGCGTAGGAGGCAACATGCAGGCGGCATACCGCATCGGCAGGCATCTGAATGTCGGCATCTACTCCGGTCTGACCTACCTTACGGGCGACCGCATGGACGGAATGCCCGAACACCTGCACAAGAACAATTTCGTATGGGAGAGCGGCATCCGCTTGGGCTGGACATTCGGACGGAAAGGCAAGGCAAAACCGTCGTCTGCCGTTCCGGTAAGCGTTCCTGCGGCGACCGGAGTCCCTGAAAAAGAATATCCCGACACCACTGCATCCGCTCCGGACAGCCTGCAACATGCGGCAAAAGAAATGTTGCCGGAGACGAAAGAGACCCGACCGGACGACAAGGGCGAAAGCGTCGTGACCGTGGAATCCGCCGTGCCTGAACAGAAGGAATCCGTGCAGTTGGACTTCCCGGCAATCTATTTCGCATTCGACAGTTACAGTATTGCAGAGACGGATACCGGCAACCTGAACCGCATCCTCGCGCTGCTGCGTGAGCATCCCGATGTGAAGGTCACGCTTTCCGGCTGGGGCGACACCTACGGCAGCAAGGAAGCCAACGACCGCATTTCGCTCCTGCGTGCCGAAGCGGTCAGGGCATGGCTCGTGAATCATGGCGTGGATGCCTCACGCATCGAAACGGCAGGCATGGGCAGTGACCCGGATGCCGGCACACCTAAGAAAGCCCGCCGCGTGGATACCAACGAACAAAAAAGAAAGGAGGACAACCGATGAAAATACTGAAATCCCTTTATGCAATGATATGCGCGCTCGTCCTGCCGCTCTCCTTCACGGCGTGCGAGGACGATGTACACCGTGACGAGCACGGGCTTGCCGTGTCGCTGGCTTGGGAGAACGGGGCGGATGCCTGTACGGAGACCGGTGACATCCGGCTCTACATATACCATAAGGACGGCGCACTTGCCGATACGAGGACCTATCCCGATGCCGCAAGCCTCGCCTCCGGGCTGTTGCCTTTGGACGAGGGCAACTATACCGTGGTGGTGCTTGCCAAGCTGACGGACGACTACATCCTGAGCGGTGACGCTGCGACAGCGGAGGAACTGCTGCTGACACTCGGCGAAGCCTCCTGCTCTCCCGGACACGCCTTCTACGGTGCGGCGGAAATCTCCGTGCCGGGCAGTGGCAAGGTGCAGACCGAGGTGGCACTCTGCCGTGCGCTGGCGGAACTCGCCGTTGTCATCAATGACGCTCCGCAAGGCGTGAAGCTCGACACGGAGGTAAGCAATGCCGCCTCCGGCTTCCGTCCGGCAACAGGAGTCCCGCACGATGAGACGGAAAAAGCACATTTCCCGCAGACGACCGCAGAGGGCGGGACACTCTCCACCGGCATGATGCGCCTTATGCCCACAGCCGCCGGCGAACCGAACTCCCGTCTGCGTCTTGTGCTGCATCCGGCAGGCGGAGGCGAACTGATCTGCAATGTGGAAGCTCCCGTAATGGAGCGCGGCAAGAGCTATACGCTGACACTGAAATACGATGAACTCCATCCCGAAATCCATGTCGGCGATGTCGGCGTGGGAGACTGGACGGTGGGCGGCGAAATCGAAGGAGGCGAAGCGACAGAATAACAGATACGAATGTAAATTATTAATGTACAAATATTATGACAATGAAAACGAAAACAATCTTTACTATGGCGGCACTCGCCGCTGTTCTTGCAGGCTGTTCGGACAACGAGGACATGACCCTGCAAAACAACTACCCTGCTGACGGCGTGATACGCATGAATGTGGCGGTAAACGACCCTCAGACCCGTGCGACCTATTCGGACGCCAATACACTGACGGACTTCCGCATTATCGTGGACAATCCGAACAGTCCCGAAACCTATACCTACAACAGTATCCTTGTAGAGAACAAAGTTACAGGCTGGACTCCCGAAAAGCAGATGCTGTGGGCAAACGACAGCGACCCGGTAACAATCATTGCCTACAAATCGGCTGTGAATGACCCGGACTATACTATCGCCACTACCGATGTCCCCGTCGGGATACAGACGGACCAAGAAACGGATGATAATATGCTGAAATCGGACTTTCTCTTTTTCAAGCAGAGCAACTTCATACCTAAAAACGATTTAACCACGACAGACGGAAAGGTTGATATCCGTTTTCAGCATGTACTGAGCAAACTGACGCTTACCATCAATCTCGGTACGGAACTGAATGAACCCGTTGTGCCGTCAGAGAATCCTATTACCGAACTGAAGATAAACGGAACGGCAATAGCGGGCACTATTAACTTCAATACGGCAGGAAATACTGAGGACGGAAATATTCCGAATGTGGTCACTAATGAAAACACCGATGCAGTCTCTCCGCTTTACAAAGTATATACTCCTGCTGCAAATAAGGAGAAGCAAGGGTCTGTCTCCTACGAGTGCATACTTATTCCGCAGAATATTAGTGAGAATGTATTTTCAGTCAGCTTCAAGGTCGGTGCAAAGAATTACGAGTGGGTATCCAAAAAGGCAGTTGAACTGCAACCCGGCACGGCGCATACCTTGACACTGCTCGCAGGAAAAGAAGTCGTTCTTGTTGGCGACATCACAGCGGGAAAATGGCAAGAAGGAACAGGTCAAGACATTACAACAGATTAAGAATCAATCCATAATAAAGAATTATAAATAAGAAGAGAAATGAAAAAATACAGATATATAATCGCGGCTTTCGCACTCTGTGCCATCGCCGCCTGCTCGGACGATGATTTCAATGTTCCGACCGATGCCGTAAGGATAGACGCCACCATCGGCGACAACTCCATTTTCACGCGCAGCAATCCTGCTTCCACCACGGAAGAGGAAGAAAAAAAATTTAATATCAGCGACCGTATTACCGTAACAAACGGCGACCGTACTGCAAACTATGTTCTGGGTAATAATGGGTGGACAGCCGAAAATCAGGAGTATCTGAGATGGCATGAAAATCATATGACCTTCACTGCACGCTATCCGGCTGGAAATGATGTGGAAGCCAATATGAGTTTCACGCTCGGAAACGCAACAGCCAACCAAAGCGACTTGGACAAGATTGCTGCTGCCGATTTCATGGTATGCCGCAGGACAGAGTCAGCCCGACCTGACAACAACACGCTTTCCCTGCAAATGCAGCGCATGATGGCACGCATCATAGTGAAGATAGAAGACTTCAAAGACGAGTTCGGAGCAGATGCCGAGGTGGAAAATGTAACGATAACCTCTCCGGCAAGCATTGTAAATGTGGAATTCAACGAGGATAATCCCTCTGCCACAACCGAAGGAACAGCGATTGATATCACACCATACATGGCAAATGGCACAGGTGGTACAAACACGACCTATACGGCTATCGTCGTACCTGCCGCTTACAATGACCGGACAGTTACTGGAAAAGTAGTGACAGTGACATGCGGTAACAAGACTATGGTAGCGAAAGTCAATCTTACATTGGCAGCCGGTCACAGCTACACCCTTCCGCTCACCGTGGGCAAGGAGACTATAAAGATAGGCACAGTGACGGTGGAGGAATGGAAAGGTAATGTGGATATAGAAGGTGGAACAGCAAACGAGACTACCAAACAATGAAAACGAACAGAATCATACGACTCCTCCTCCCGTGCGCCCTCGGCATCCTGCTGGCGGCGTGCGTGCAGGAGGATATAGGCTCCGACACGGGGACACTGCCGGAAGGCATGTACCCCGTGGAAATCTTCGCCGTGCAGGAGGCGGAGAGCGGAGGCATACAGACCCGCGTGACCGACCCGCCCGGAAGTGATAATCAAAGCCAATGGTCTAACGGAGACAAGATATTCGTGAAGATGTATAAGGAGAATGATCCTAATACTGTCATTGCTACCGGTGAGTACAAATACGATAACACAAGTAGTAAATTCGTTGCGGAACAAGGCAAGGGACTCTATTGGCCGGATCAGAATCCGAGTACACAATATAAATTTACGGGGTGGTATTATCCAAACAATCGGAATAATGCCAACGGTAACAATACCTATTCGCTGAGCGACCAGACCAACAATCTTGCTTATATCATGTATTGTAATGATGCCATAGGGCACTACGGGGAAGCTCTGAAAATGACTTTCAAACATAAGCTGGCGAAGATACGGGTAACGCTTAATGAGGTTGATCTGACTAATATAAACGACTACGAAGTCTCTGTAAAGAACTATAGTAAATGCAGTATAACAGATGCTAACGAGGTGATTGGCACTGGATCATTGCAGTTTATTCCCATGCGCAAGAATCTTGAGGATGGTTCATTCGAGGCAAATGTCGTTCCCGGAACATACCCCACAGACGAAACGGAGTTATTTCAAATTAAGAAGAAAACTGATGCTGCAAACTTCCAAGTGGCTACAGCCAAACAATCGGATGTATCATTTGGTGTCGGACATATACACCCCTATGATATCTCTTTTGGAAATAATTGGATTACAGGCATAGTATTGTCTAAGGGAGATGACCTACTGATAGACAAAGACATGTTCATTCAATCGACATATAGTTCCGACAACAATATTAAGGTCAGCAAGCCCGATGGCACTCCTATAACCATCACATTCGACACTCGTGTAGAGATTAATAATCATTCAGATCCGTGGAACAAGGATCCGGTAATCACTATTGAAGAAAACACAGAAGTGATTCTGAAAGTGCCAAGAGGAGAATATAATATAAAATCCTATGATGGAGCTGCGATTGTAATGAAGGACGGGGCTAAACTGACCATCATGGGAGACGACAAGGAATCCAGTACACTTAATGTTACCGTGGTTTTAATAAACACCTATAGTAATTATAACCTTGCATTAAAAGATAATAAATCTTATGTCGGTATAGGGGCTGATTTTGGCAATAATATAAATCTTAAAGGTATTACTATCAAAAATATCAAGTTGAAGGTTGAATACCAATATGACGAACCTATAAGAGAAGATCAGCAGTATTTTTTTTCTGGTGTCTACAATGATGCAGCTATTGGGTTGTCTCATTATCGTGAGAACACTTCTGTCGTACAATCTTGTGATAATATAACCATAGACAATGCAGATGTCACGGTTTCTACTGCCGACAGAAATGGAGAAGGAGCGTGTATCGGTACAGGCTCTTTTAAGTTAAGTTTTAGCAATTCGGTTGCCTACACTATTGGAACTATTTCTATTAGCAATTCGAAAGTCACGGCAAATGCTAAAGACGGGGGCGCCTGCATCGGGTTCGGTGTCGTGAAGGAGGAAAAATCCCATTCCGGTACTATAAAGAATATTACTATTACAGATACGGATTTATATTTACAGACACAGAAAGATCCTGATGCTTATGCTAATGCTTATATGGTAGGATGCGGTAAGTGGTTAAAATTAGAACAAGAGTATACAAATACAGAGATGACGATAGGAACAATGTCTATTAATGGTACAACCCTACCCGCTGGTAGTCAAGGCTGGAATAAAGAGTAAACAGAATTGAAAATATAAAGATAAATTCTTATGGCATATTGGAATAAAGAAAAGAATGTATCCCAGACCTTGTCTGATCTGGTCAGAGGGTTACAGCATTCGGTCAATACGGCTATGGAAATGATCGAGACGAGGAATGTGGAGTTGCTTGGACGCTACTTCACTCCCGACGGCATACCATTAAGCAGGAGGCTTAATATCGATAGCAACACCGCTGTCGATGTTCCGCTGATTTCCATCGTAAATCCATCTACTATCAATATCAAAGAGGTGGAAATGGATTTCTCTGTACAGATTGTATCCTCGGAACTTCGAAGGAAAGAGGCTCAGGATGGATTCCGGACAGGAAACGAGGAAGCCAAGTTCAACAATGGTCTTAAACGCTCCAACCTCGAAATCAGTTTTGACGGCAATAAGGACAATGCGTCAAGAATGCAGGTAAAGATTAAATTCGAGTCAAAACCGATACCGGAAGGACTGGCGCGTATCATTGACGAGTACGACAAGACGATTGCTCCTTTTACGGCGCAGAATAAGGATTAAAATCCGAATAACAACTTTTTAATAACACTTTTAAAATTTGCAGTTATGGCAGTTTCAGACAACTTTAAAGGACTTCCCATTGCGGAACTTGTAGCAGCCCCTTTATTGGCTGCATGTAATTCACAGAAAAGACTGGCTCAGTCGGCATTCGAATTCATAACCGAAATCGGGTTTGATGGCAATGCCCCACGTCTTTTGAAATTTGATCTTGAAAGACCTATTGAAGGGGCGGCAAGCACGCAGAAAATCCAAGTTCAGGCTCCATTCCTCGGGCTTGTACCTCTACCGTCGTTGCTTGTCGATGATGTGCAGATTGATTTTCAGATGGAGGTTACAACCACTGAAACTTCAACTGAAAACAGCCAGTCCTCAGCTGAGACTTCGGTTTCTTCAAATTTCAAGTTCGGATGCTTTGCCAGTGGCTCTGTAAATGTTAATGGCAAGGTTTCTTCTTCGCGCGAAAATACGCGTTCTACAAATCAGACCGCAAAGTATCAGGTACATGTGTCCGCACGTCAGCAACCTCAGACTGAAGGTTTAAGCAAGTTGATGGACATCATGGCATCGTGTGTGGAACCTATAAAATTAGGTGGTGGAAATCCTGAATGATAAAAAGAATGAGCAGCGCAAAGGCAGAAGAACATTTTTATATTCTTCCGCCTTTGTTAGATGTCGAATAAAAATTCTAATGTAGTAAGATTCTATGTTACTAAATTGTGATTAAATATACCAAAAAATATGAACTATAATTGTTTGTTTTGTTCAAAACTCTGTAAAACAAGAGCTGTCTTTTCAGAAAGAGCAATTTCTCAAAAATTAAATGAGAAATTAGTGCAATTTATAATCTGCCTACTTAATGGAGTTAAGAATTTAGATATTAACTTCCATCCAGCACCGAAACAATGGTCGTTAACAGATGCTTGTCCTCTTGTTTCAGGATATAATTGTGCTGAGTTTGTTGGTTTTTGCCTTGATGCAATTTTATCATATAAAATAGAACCACTTAAGATATTAATGGGCAAAGTTTTTGAGCATGATAGACGACGTAATAATAGTTTTTATTGGATACGAAATAGATGTGAATTGATGACTTTAAACCGTGGAGATATATTATATACTATTCATGAAAATTACCTAAATGAACATCATAAAACAACTTGGAATTTACATCGTGATATGATGAACACTGATGCAAACTCTTTAAATCTGTTTTTTTCTAATGAAAGAAGAGGACAAAATGTCGTATTTGCTCATGTTTTCTTTTATTTAGGAAATCTTTATCCTACAAATTATATATATGTAGGAGGTTTAAATCATCCATATCCACATAAACAATATGGAATATTTACTCAGACCAATTTATTCTCTTTTAATAATGATGGGACTATTTGTTTTTATAAAGATACAGGAAACTTTTATTTGATAGCTCAACGCATATTCTAATTATTATTTATATTCACATAGGACTAATGAAATTATATCAAATAGACTTCATTTTCTATAATTAAAGATTTATCAATATAAAAGGAATTTAGATATTAATATATGTATGATAAAAAGTTGTTATATTCCCTACTACTATTATGGACTATAGTCTCCGTAACGGCTTATGCGCAACCGGACTCCATTATAGTTGGTGAATATTTATCAAAAATCAATAAATACGAAAACCACCTGCGGCAATTCTTTGCTGAAATGCCAAAGGGAGGTGATTTGCATAACCACTTGACCGGAGCTGCCTATGCGGAAACTTATTTCAAATTGGCAGCAGAGGATGGCTTATGGGTAGATATGGCTACCGGCAAACTCTACCAGCCCAAGGACAGCACGAAAGGCAAGGATATGGTTAGCCTTTCGCCGGATATGCCGAATCTGCACAATACCCGCATATCATTGATTGACAAATGGTCTATCCGCAACTTCAATCCGGGCAAATTCCCATTGGGAGCGGACGAATACTTTTTCGGTACGTTCGGACTGTTCAACACTATAGCAGGCAAACACACGGTGGAACTGATGCGGGAACTGCGTAAACGGGCGGCACGGGAGAATGTGCAGTATCTGGAAATCATGCTCTCCTCGCCCGGCATCAATGCTGCAAAAATAGATGAACTTTGCGGAAAAGGATTCTATGACCGTTATAACGCCCAATTACAACAAGCCATACGGGAAGACGTGGAGCGAACAAAAGGTCGGGAAGGTACGGACAAGGTATTGGCTGAAGTCTTCCGGGAGTGGAGCAAAATGCCGGCAATGGACGAATGGGTGAACAGGTATGTTGCCTATATCGACAGTATAGATGTACACAGTACCCTTTCATCTGGTTATAACCGTGCGCCGGTATGCTACTACCAAGGCTACGCCAGCCGTAATTCTGCTCCGCTCGTGGTTTATGCCCAGCTATATGTAGCTTTCAAAAGTTGCCTGAAGGAAGGGAGCAAATTAGTCGGCGTAAATATCGTATCGGCAGAGAACAGCGAGACAGCTATCGAAGACTATACTGCTCACATGAAAATGTTCCGTTATTTGGACAAGGCTACGGGCAACAAAGTGAATACCTCCCTCCATGCCGGAGAACTGACATTAGGTCTGGTAGAACCGGAAGAAATGTGCAGCCATATCCGTGAGGCGGTATTTGTTGCAGGAGCAGACCGTATCGGGCACGGCGTGGATGTGGCATTTGAGGAAAGCAGCATATCGCTATTGAATGAAATGCGCAAGCGCAGAGTACCGGTGGAAATCAACCTGACGAGCAACGAGTTCATTCTCGGAGTCAAAGATGATGCTCATCCGTTTATGCTCTATCGTCAGGCAGATGTTCCGATAGTCATTTCGACGGACGACCCCGGTATCCTGCGCACGAACCTGACTCAGCAATATGTGTTGGCGACCTTGCGCTATGCTCTCGGCTACTACGAAGTCAAACAACTTGTACGCAACAGCATCCGTTTCGGCTTTATGCCGGATGCGGAAAAAGTGGCATTGCTGAAACGGGTAGAAAAGGAGTTCGCCTCATTTGAAAAGATGTGGCGGAAGAATATAGAAACCATAAACAAATGGGAGGATTAAGGTATGGGATTGTTCAGCCGTAAAAAGAGAATCACTCTATCGGAAATCATTGACACTCTGCTGACCGCATTAAACGATGCCCGTAAAATGCAGGAGCTTCGGCAAAAACAATTGACGGATAGTCTTACGGATGCCGAAACCGGAGAGCCTGTCGTAAAGCGGTTGAAAATCGGAGATCAAGAGATTGAAATACCTTTGTCTTCTTTGCTTTCTCGTAATTCAATGGAAATCAAGGAGGTGAATGTAAGTTTCCAAATGCAAATCAAGGATTTGACAGCAAGGGCAATTGCCACCCATTCAATGGCAGGCACTCCCCTTACTTACGATGACCTTGAATTTATGCTCAATAAGATTGAAAAGAAAGAAGATATTTTTGTAGTTAATATAATATTAAAACGATAAAGTTATGTGTTTATCTGAATGTCTATTAAGAAGCTATTCCGAATCTAATTCAATTAATTATTTATATCCATAATAAAATATGTTAGCAGAGGATTTTTTAAAGGATTTACAACGAACCACACCTGATGAATTTAAAATGACTACTATTAAAAAGTGGAATGACATTTTTCAATGGAGTGAGGATAATAGATTCTGTGAAAAAGGGTATCAGGCACAATTTGGCAGATACTATTTTTCATATGTAATTTATCAATATGGTATGCTTTCGTTAGGACGTTTCGCATTTGGAATAGGATTAAGTTTTGATTTTAGCGGTTGCTTAATGGCGTCTTTTAAATATAAGGACAAACATTATTTAAGCCATATAGCAGTAGATGATAGATATGATGGACGCCTTGATTTTCAGAATTTTATGCAACAAAACGATATCGGACCTAATGATTTTAATATATTTAAGCCATGTACTAGTGACAAAACATGTTTTAGATCTTGGGGACTTATTACTAAAGCAGGGGATTGTTATTCCATAGGTGTTGACCCATTCAAAAATAAAATTGTAAAGTATGAAAAAACAAGCTCTATGCCGATAGGTGATAAAATACAGTTATGTCAGAACAATATTGCTTTGAATTCATATAGATGGTCAAATTTATAACTAAATCTATATTATTTATTCTCAATCGGAAGTTTAATTTAGATTATTAAACATTGAAGATGATTTCTGTTATAACGACTATATTCTACATTGGGCATAACTTTTAAAATTATTATATTTAATTACCAAAAGGATTGCGTTATGAATTAACAATGTTAATAATCATAAATATGATAAATAAGAAACAAATACCCCTACAGGCTAAAATCCTATTCGGATATATAGTTTTAATGGCGGTCATCATCAGCATGGCCGCCATTCTTTTCCATGAACGCTCAAGGCTCCGGGAACTGGAGGCCGGCATCGGGGAAATTCGCCAAGTGCGGTGTGAGTTATCCGAGATTCACCGCAACATCACGGTGCTGGCCTCGCTCGGCGAAAGCGTCATCGCATGGGAGGATGAAGACTACCATGCCTACCAAACGAGACGGCAGAAAGTGGACTCCCTGCTGCAAATGCTGCAAATGAACCATAGCGACATATTCGGTCTGTCGCAGATAGATACCCTGCAACAGTTGTTGGCAGACAAGGAAACGCACCTGCACCAAATCATGCAGGTGTTCCACCGGCAGGACAAAGCCGACAGCCTGTTGGTGAACCATCTACCCGAAGCCGCACGGCAAGCGACACAGCCCCGTACCATTGTGCAAAAGAAAAAAGGTATCGCAGGACTGTTCGGCGGCAAGGAAACGGTACAAGTGCCCGCCTCTTCCGACAAGCTCCATTCGCTGAACGAACAAATTATCGCCCTGCAAGCGGAGAGAATACGCAACATGGAGGGTTATACAGACAGCCTGCGTGTCCGCAACAAGGAACTGAACCGCAAACTTTTCGCCCTACTCGGAAGCATCAACAACCACGTACACGCCGCCTTCCAACATAGGGAGCGGAATATCGCGCAGTCGCACCAACGCTCCACCGTCATCATCACTGGGCTTATAATTGCCGCCATCGTCCTGCTGGTGTTTTCGTACCTGATTATCCACAAGCATCTGAAACGGGAAGCAAAACTCAGGGATAAGATGAAAGGTATCATAGACAAGAACCATGAATTGCTGGAGACACGCAAAAATATCATCCTTACCATCTCGCACGATATACGCGCCCCGCTGAATATCATCAACGGCAGCGCGGAACTGGCGGCGGATACCCGTGACAGGAAAAGGCGGAACCGCCATCTGGCCAATATCGGAATCGTGAGCAGGCATATCCTGCACCTGCTGAACAACCTTTTAGACGTGTACCGTCTGAACGAGTCCAAGGAGACCTGCAACAACGTACCGTTCAACCTGAACGATTTGTTGGAACGTATCTCTACAGGCTTTTCCAATGTGGTGAACAACAAGGGCATCCTTTTTCTTTGCGATTTCAAGGACACGGATGTCGTGCTTCACGGCGATGTGGACCGTATTGCACAAATCATAGACAACCTGCTGGCAAATGCGGTCAAGTTCACGGATACCGGAACGATACATTTCAATGCCACCTATAAAGACGGGAATCTTTCTCTGGAGATAAAAGACACGGGAATAGGTATGGATGAGAATACCCTTTCACGCATATTCCGCCCATTCGAGCGTCTGGCCTCGGAGACGAACGCCGACGGCTTTGGGCTGGGACTTCCTATCACGCAAGGGCTGGTCAATCTTTTAGGCGGAAAAATAGATGTCGAAAGTGAAACCGGATGCGGTTCTACCTTCCGGGTATCATTGCCATTGCCGCTTTCCGACGAGAGGATAGAACACGAGGCATCGGCATTGCCGGCAACATGGTCGTTGCCGCAAAGTGTCCTTGTCATCGACAACGACCGTCTGCAACTGGAAATCGTCAAGGAGATGCTGGAGCGTAACGGGGTGTTCTGTACAGCCTGTTCCAACGCCAGGGAACTCGTGAAGGAGATGCGCAAGCGGGATTATGACCTGCTGCTGTCCGACATACAGATGCCGGGCACCAACGGTTTCGAGATATTGAATTTGCTGCGCAATTCCAATATAGGCAACTCACGCACGATTCCCGTCATAGCCATGACAGCAAGAGGTGACAGGGAAAAGGAAGCGTTCACCGGCAGCGGCTTTGCTGACTGCATTTACAAGCCATTTTCGATGAACGAGCTGCTGAATACCATATCCGCTATCGTATCACATAAAGAACCGGAAGAACCCAGTGCTCCCGATTTCGACACGTTCACGGCGGATGTCCGGGACAAGCGGAAACTGATTCAAACTTTCATCATACAGTCCAGACAAGACATGGCAGATTTACAGTCAGCCATCAATGCCAATGATATTGCCGGGTTAAGAGACATAGTCCATAGGATACAGCCCTCATTGGAACTGTTGCAGTCCTACGGGCCGTTTTACGATTTCCGGGAAATGCTGAAAGACGAGACAACCGGTAAGGATGTCATTGAAGAATACACGAAACGGATTATAAAACATATCTCCATGCTGGTAACGGAAGCGGAGAACACCATAAACAGAATGCCCCATGAAAAGGAAAATACTGATAGTTGAAGACAATGTAAGCCTTTCGCAGCGGCAGAAGGACTGGTTCGAGCAGGTCGGGTACGACGCGATGACCGCCATGAACGAACCGGCAGCCCGTGCGTTGATACGAAAGCATCAATTCGACTTGATATTGTCGGATGTACGGCTACCGGAAGGTGACGGAATCTCCCTACTGGAATGGCTTAAAAAAGAGAAAAGAGACATACCGTTCATCATCACCACGGAATATGTGTCGGTGCCGGACGTGGTGCGCACCATCAAATTGGGAGCGAAAGACTACCTGCCCAAGCCGGTACACCGGGAACACCTGCTGGAACTGGCGGAAGAGATATTCCGTCCGCTCGCGACTGTCCGCACGAAACCGAAAGACCTGTTCAGGCGTACCTGCCCCAGGATACTTGAGGTGGAAAGATTTGCGAGGTTAGTCGCCCCCTCGGACATGTCAGTGCTTATACTCGGTGCCAACGGTACGGGCAAGGAGTCCGTGGCCCAAAGCATCCACGAAAACAGCGAGCGTGTGGGAATGCCGTTCGTGGCAGTCAATTGTAGCATCCTGCCACGTGATCTTGCCCCCTCCATGCTGTTCGGGCATGAGAAAGGAGCTTTCACGGGTGCGGATGCGGCCAAGCCCGGTTTCTTCGATATGGCAAAAGGCGGTACGCTGTTCCTGGACGAAATCGGAACGATGTCGTTCGAGATACAATCCATGCTGCTGCGGGTATTGCAGGAGAACATCTATATGCCTATAGGCGGTCAAAAAGAAAAGATTGCGGACGTGAGAGTGGTAGCCGCCACGAACGAGGATATGGAACGAGCCATCAAGGAAGGGAGGTTCCGTGAGGACCTGTTCCACCGCCTGAATGAATTCGAGATACGACAACCCTCTCTGGCAGAATGTCCGGGTGACATCCTGCCTTTGGCCGAATTTTTCCGTGAACGCTTCTCGAAGGAGCTCAAACGGGACACACGCGGCTTTTCCAACGATGCCATATACCGCCTGCGCTCCTATTCCTGGCCGGGCAATGTCAGGGAGTTGCAGAACATGGTAAAGAGAGCCGTGCTGCTCGCGGAAAACCCGTTGCTGGAGATGAAAAATTTGGTGCATGGAAATCCATCCGATGATTCGGGGAAGGATACAATGCCGGTCATAGTCCCGTTGAAAAACGAAGATGTAGAGAAAGAATCCATCATCAATGCCCTGCAAGCGTGTAACGGACACCGTGAACAGGCGGCGCGGCTGCTGGGAGTAAATCCGGCGACCTTGTACCGCAAGATGAAGAAATACGGAATAAAATAGTTTTCAATATGAACGATAATTCGTACATTTGCAAAAGATTGGACGGATCATAAATCCGTACCGATTTAAACATAGAAAATAACCGGCGGAGGTGAATCATCTTTGTCGATTATATACATAAGTCGTAAAACGTCTCGGATGGGAATCTGACAAATTCAAAAATGCAGAGGCTTTTGCGTGCAGCTTATGCTATACCTTATAGCGTGGGCTCATGCAAGTTTCTGTATTGGGCTTTGTCAGAGCCTCCATCCGAAACAGCGTGAGTTTCACGCTTTTATTTTGGGTAAACAGATAGAGGTATGGCAACAATACAAATCATGACGGCAGTGACATTGGACGGCTATCTTCCCGACAAGGACGAGGAACTGCTGCAATGGGTCAGGACAGACCGGCAAGGTTTCCCTCTCTGCCACGAGAGGAGTACCTTCACGCTGTTTCCCGGCTATCCCATGCTGGATTTGATTTGTGAGAAGGACGAGAAAGACGCCTCGTTCATCTACACGGCGGAAATATCCGACAGGGAAAGCCTCGGCTTGCTGCATGGGCTGACCATCTACCACCTTATCGACGAAATCGTGATTTATATCCTTCCCCTGACATACGGGAAAGGCTTCGTCTGCCTGCAACAGCTCCCCGCCAGCCGCTGGAAACTCCATCGGTCTAAAACTTTCAAAAACGGGATTACCCGTATCATTTACCGCAAATCCTCGCGATAGTCCATTGCATCCAGCAAGGAAATCTCGCATTTTGCAAGATTCCCGGAATCGTCATTTTTACATCATTAAAAGTTTATTCCACTGATATACAATGTTATATCGGTGTTTATTGGTGTCTATCGGTGTCATTGGTACGCCGTTGGTCTTATAATATGATATAACCTGTTGCGCAACAAGGTGTAAGCAAACGATTATTTACACTAAAAACAGATTAGTCATGTTACAGATAAACAGTGAGACCGCCCACGGGATGTTCACCCAAATCATGGAACGGTTCGACAAGATAGAGCGGGCATTGGAGCGTATGAACAAGCTGAAGGATTGCCTGGACGGCGACACGCTCTTAGATAACTACGACCTGTGCCAGCTGCTCGGCATCACCAAGCGCACGCTGGCGCGTTACCGCCAGAAGAAGCTCGTGACCTATTACATGATTGACGGGAGGACCTACTACAAGGCATCCGAAGTGGAGGCTTTCCTCAACCAGAAGGGCAAGTCATTGCCCGCGAGATTCAGACACCAGACAAATGTTTAATTAAAAAATAGAGCAGGAATTATGGAACTTATATGTATCGACAGACAGACTTTTGAAGAACTGCGTGTCCGCTTTTGCGAGTTCGAGGAACGGGTGACACGGATATGCCGTCCGGTTGAAGACCTTGGCCTGAAAAACTGGCTGGACAACCAGGAGGTGTGCGATGTGCTTCGCATCAACAAGAAGACCCTTCAGGCGTACCGGGCCAAAGGCCTGCTGCCTTTCAGCCGCATCAAAAACAAACTTTTCTACAAGCCGGAAGATGTACGCAGATTGTTGGAATTGAATTATCACCCTTTAATAAAAAGCAAGTTATGAGTTATCATTTCATAGACAAGAAAGACCCCCGCATTGACGTGATGTTTCAGGGGATAGAGAAAATGGAGAAGATGCTCTCGGCAATGGAGGACATGCCGAAATCCCTTTTCAACGGTGAACGCTTCCTTACGGACGAGGAGCTTTCAAAAGTCCTGCGGGTAAGCAGGCGCACATTGCAGGAGTACCGCACATTCGGGGTCATCCCTTATTACATGGTGCAGGGCAAGGCCCTCTACAAGGAATCGGATATATTGAAGATTCTGGACGATGCCTACAAACGGTGCCGCGAGGAACAACGCTGGGTATAGTACCATATAATTACAGGAACGGAGAAACGGCCTTCATTTTCAGAAGACTATTTCTCCGTTCATTTCATTTCATTTTATACCACTCATGCGGTTTCCGTTGTCCTTTTTCGTTTTTTCCTGACAATGAAATCTTCTTCACAAAGGTCAATCCCGTTGCCGAATCCCGTTGACCTCAACCGTTTCATGTCCTCGTCCACTTTCGTGTCCGTTACCTGCGCGTAAATCTGCGTGGTGGAAATGGAGTTGTGTCCCATCATGCGGCTTACCGTCTCTATCGGCACACCGAGCGAAAGGGTGATGTGGGTCCCGAAATTATGCCTGGCCTGATGGTAGGTCAAATCAAATCCATAGACCTTTCCCAACTCTCTTGTAAGCAGGATAAAATAGCCGCGACCGTAAATGTTGAACACCTTGTCCCCGGTTCTTTGGCTGCGGTATTTCTCTATGATCTGAAGGGGGACATCCAGCAGGCGGACAGACGAAAGCGTATCCGTCTTTTGTCTGTGGATATGAATCCACCATGTACCGTCTTCTGTCTGTGTAATGTCATTGACTGACAGTTTCTTCAAATCCGCATATGCCAGTCCGGTGAATGTCGAGAAAATGAACATGTCCCTCACGAATTGCAGTTGCGGTTTTTCCACGGGAGTCGTCATCAGGGTTTTCAAATCCTCCAATTTCATGTGGCGGCTCTTTCTTTTGGGCAGTTCGGGATGCAGGCGGCAATAAGGGTCGCGGCGCAGTGTACCCTGGCTCACCGCCCGCATCGTGAGCTTCTTCAGACGGTACAGATGCTCATGCACGGTCTTGGGCTTCAGGCTACGGCTGGTACGCAGGAACACCTCGAAGTCGTCATAGAACACTCTGTCAAGGCTTCGCAGTGTCACATCCTCCACACCCTTCTTTTCTTGGATGAAAGCGGAAAGGTGCTTGTAGGAACGCATATAGGAGTCGTATGTTTCCTGTATGCGGTCTATCCCGATACGTTTCTTGAACTCCTCGTTATGTTCACGGAAAAGGGCGAGCAGGGTAAGCGGTTTTTGCCCGATACCCTTGACCGCGTTCTTGACCAGCTCCGCCGTGATGAAGCCCAGGCTGTTCTTTATCCGGTCGTAATGCCCGGTAATCTCCCGTGTCAGGTCATCTATGGCACGGTTCACTGTAACGGCATTCTCGCTCCGCCCGTCGGCACGCCCTTTTTCAGGGTTCCATATGGACGGATTGACCGAAACCTTCGTTCCTATCTGTGCAGATTCGGCATCTATGCTCACCTTGCACAACAGCTGGCACATCCCGTCCTTGCGGACTTTCGTGCGGTTGATATAGAACAATACGGCAAATGTACTGCGCCGTTTGACATTTTGTTTTTCAGTATTCTTTTCCATAATTCTTGCTTTTTAAGGGGTTATCAAATGACGACGGAGAAGTGTTCCGATATCTTCCGGTTCAGAACCCTTGTATCGGCATCTATCTTGTCATCGGTCACTTTCGCGTAAATTTGTGTGGTCTCAATCTGGCTGTGCCCGAGCATTTTGCTGACCGTTTCAAGAGGGACTCCGTGCGAGAGCGTGATTTCCGTGGCGTAGGTATGCCGTCCGGCATGAAAGACCAGCGGACGGTCGATGTTGCACATCCGGGCAATCTCCTTCAAGTAAAGGTTCAGCATGGAATTGCAATACATGGGAAGCAGCTTGCCATCGGGTGCGGTGTCGCGGTACTTATTCAAGATCTGTAGCGGCAAGTCCAGCAATGGTATCTCGAACTCTACCTTGGTTTTCTGCCGGGCACTCTTGATCCACCATGTGCCGTCTTCCGCAAGTGAAAGGTTCTCCTTCGTCAGCAGGCGCATGTCCCCATATGGAATACCGGTGTAGCAGGAGAACAGGAACATGTCACGGACATGGTAGAGGGTCTGCCTGTGAAGCGGGGTGGTCATAATCCGGTGCAGTTCCTCTGATGTAAGATACTTCTGTACGGCTTTCGGGCGCACCGGCTCGTAGCCCAAGAACGGGCAGGCGGTAATGATGCCGTCCGCGATGGCCTCGCTGACTACGGTTTTCAGCTGGACGGTCAGGTTGATGATTGTTCCGGGAGCGAGATTCCGTTCCGTCCGAAGGTATAAATCGTACTTGTCTATGAAAGAACGGTCCAGAGCGGAAAACGGGATGTCCGACAGTCTGTATTGTGCCTGCAAGAATCTTACGATATGGTTGTAGGCATTCCGATAAGCCTTCAGGCTCCCTTCCGCACGGTTTATCCCCACGCGTTTTTCAAAGTTGCTGATGAATTGCTTGAAATAGCTCAAAAGCGTTTCCTGCCCGCTGGCCATTCCGAGCAATAAACCTTTCACCTCATCGGCCGTCACACCGTCACGGACAGCCGACTGCTCCATGTATATGCCCAATGCCATCGCACGGATTTCATCCAGCCGGTTGTTGATTTCCTTTACTGCCACGCTCTTGCCTGACACGCGTCCCGAAGCCCAGCGGGATTGAGGTACTCTCATCTTCACGCTGAATGCCGCTTCGGAGTATTTTCCGATGTTCAGCTTCGCCATCACGGGGCAGTTCCCGTCGGCATCCGCCTCGCTCTTTTTCAGGTAGAACGAAACCTTTACATTTGCCTGATTCATAATCAATTCCTTTATTTGCAAAATTATTATATGCAGAGCAAATGAATGGCATGAAAAACATAGCGGAACGAAGAATAAGACCCCTCGGCTCACAGACAAAGCCCGTATTTTTTCCTGATACGGAAAAAATTGATTAACTTTGCGTTAGCAAACAAGAAAAGAAACAGCGTTCTTTGCGGTGGTGGACCGGAGCACAAAGTGGGATGCGGAAGCAATTCCCAAGCCTCTTTTCCAGTCCCGAAAAGGCAACGGATAGGTAGCGATTTGTTCTCCTAACTCCCAAAAAACCGGCTAAAAGCCCCCAATGGAAGAATGTGGTACAAAGCAACATATCCCATTCGCTCTCAAACACTTTGCATTATTCTCCCCGAATCCATCCGTATGTGAGCGAGTTTTCATATCTTCGTAACAACAAAGCATAATAGGATGCCCAGAGGGATTAGCTTTTGCATAGGTATGTTATTGACACTTTCTTTGTTTGCCCAAAATGAAGGAAGCACTTTTGTCACACCCGACAGTTCGGTCTGCAAACGTACGGGAAATTTCAGAAGAATCATGAAGAAGTTCCTTAATTTCAGCGATTTCGACACTACATACATCAGTCCCAACCGATACAACTATGCCTTAATGCTGGACCACTTCACCAATTATGAATACTATTCCGTAGGAAGCGCTACTCCTGACCCCCAACGCCTGCGGTTCTCGCCCAAACCTCATAACAAAATAGGAGTTTACTTTGGTTGGCGCTGGATTTTTCTGGGTTGGGCCATTGACGCAGACGGCCTTTACGGAAAGAAAAGCGGGAAAAAAAGAGGAACGGAATTCGACCTCAGCTTATACAGTTCCAAATTAGGAGTGGATATTATCTACCGCCGTACGGGTAACTCTTACAAAATACACGACGTTACAGGTTTTTCCGACCGCATACCCACCGATTACTCTGAAGACTTCGACGGACTGAAAGTGAAAATGAAAGGACTGAACCTATATTACATTTTCAACAACCGGCGTTTTTCTTATCCCGCCGCTTTCAGCCAATCCACCAATCAACGGCGCAACGCAGGATCTTTCATTGCCGGATTCTCCGTATCCACACACAATCTGGATTTTGACTACACCAAGCTGCCCGATATCATCCGGGAAACGATGAACCCGGGTATGAAAGTGGACCATATAAAATATACCAATATCAGCCTCAACTTCGGTTATGCCTACAACTGGGTATTCGCACGCAACTGCCTTGCCTGCCTCTCGCTCAATCCCGCAGTGGCCTACAAAACCTCACGTATCAACAAAGCGGAAGGAGAAAAAGACGACTGGTACAGGAATTTCAATATAGACTTCATCCTACGCGCAGGCGTAGTGTACAACAACAGTAAATATTTCGTAGGCTCTTCATTCGTAGGCAGAACTTACGACTACTACCGGAATAACTTTTCATTGAACAACGGATTCGGAACACTGCAAGTATATGCAGGATTCAACTTCTGTTTGAAAAAAGAGCACCGCAAGAAAAAACGGCAGTAACCCGGCTGTTATCAGAAAGAATAAGTGCAAGCCACTCCTACTATATCTTTTCGTGCCTGACTCTCCCATTGTCGGCAATAAAAGACATCCGCTTCCCAATCGGAAGAAAGTGGGAGGACTACCCCGCCGCGATAGCGCATGCGTTGTACATCAAACTTCTCTCCACGATTCAATCCATTGTACATCTCAACAGAAGCGTAAGGCTCTATCTTGCATTTGGGGATGTCATAAGCCAACTTGACACGTGAGCGCCAACGCAGTTCATCATTATTGCTATCGAAAGTATGTTGAAAACGCTCCCGCAGTGAAACCTTCAGCCTGTGCACACGTGTGGATAGCGTTCCGTCAAAATGATAGCGGTGACGAAACTTCCAACCGGCTTCCCCGCGATTGCGATAATGCACTTCATAGCCCGCAGCTATTTTCAGAAAAGGAAGTACAGAGTATGCCCCGCCGGCCTCCAGCCCCCAACGGTCGGTCTTGTCAAGATCATCCTTTGTGCGCCATTCCAATTTTCCGGAAAGCGTAAATGCAGGATTTACCTTATACTTAAAACCGGTACTTGCCCATGTTGTAAAGTCTCGCTTCTGCGCATGCAGAGAGACCGGCACAATAAAGAATAGCGCTGCCAATAAACTACAAATTCTCCATGTACAGAAAGGCTTTCTTATCATAATTATCCCAGTATATATCATCTCACATTTAGTTTTACACGTGCAAAGCTAAAGATTAATTCTGTAATAATTCTGTAATATTACACTTCTTTCAGATACTTCTCTATCTTCCCAAAGAAAGAAGCCAGATGCGAACCGTCCACAAACGCATGATTCACATAAATGGAAAGTGGAAAAACCAGCCGCTCCCCGCGAGGAACAACCTTACCGACGGTCATCAGCGGATGACTGCAACCGTTGCCGGCTTCGGCAACAGTGTAGGTGATGGACGTGAAGAACATTTTGGGAACTGCACTCAAGTGCACCACGTCGTAATCGCCCTGCTGCATCAGCTCTTTTTCCGCATGATAAGGATCTCCGTTTTCAGGAATATCCGTAATCAGCGCATGCGCTTCGGCATAAAAGCGTTCGAAATTTTCGTGATAAGGGATACGGACTGTATAAAAAGTCTTTCCCGGAACCGCTATCGGAGAAATGATATCTACCCGGTCGTGGAAAACAACCTGCCCGTTCTTGTCTGTGCGGTAACGGAGTTCGTTCACTTCATTGGCCGAACGGAGAACGGCATACAAGTAATAAAGGAAAAAAGAATGTCCAGACCGCCTTGCCGCAGCGCTGGCCTCTGTGCAGTCTATTTCGGTGGTCACCGAATACCAAGAATTTAGATATGTACGGAAGAAGCCGTAATTGTCACGACGTTCCCAAGTGTCAATGTCAATAATGTGTTTCATAAATAAAAAAATGGATTATGAAAAAAGGACGCTTATACAGCATCCTTTCTCCGATTCAGTCTATTATCTTTCCTTTTTGTAGTTTTCCAATCCTGTCTGTAAAAACTCAATGTACTTTGGAATGCTTTCATCGTACGAATACGACTTGTTGAGCGGTTCGCCTTCATTGTTAATCAGCACATAGAAAGGCTGTGCATTCGCGCCGAACTTGATGCGTTGCAAATAGCTCCACTTATCTCCCACCGTACGTAATGTGCGCTCCGTACCGTTCTCCGTAATTTTCACCGGCGAAGAAAGCGGAGTCTTATTGTCTACGTAGAGCGTGATGAGCACATAGTCATTATTGATGATATCGCTTACTTTCGGATCCGTCCATACGGCGAGCTCCATTTTACGACAGTTCACACAACCGTAACCCGTAAAGTCCAACATCACAGGTTTGCCATGCTGGCGGGCATATTCCATGCCGAGATCATAATCATCGAACTTGGCATGCACCTCATTATTATAAAGATTGAAATCCTGTGTCTGCATGGGTGGTGCAAAAGCACTGACAGCCTTCAACGGCGCTCCCCACAAACCGGGAAGCATATATACGGCAAATGCCAACGAAGCCAATGCCATGAAGAAACGGGGCACACTGACCTTTGCATCGTCATCATCATGCGGGAATTTGATTTTGCCCAGCAGATAGAAACCCAGCAAAGCAAACAGTACAATCCATAAAGCAAGGAATGTTTCGCGGTCGAGAATACGCCAGCCGTAAGCCAGATCGGCTACGGAAAGGAATTTCAAAGCAAATGCCAGTTCCAAGAAACCGAGCGTCACCTTGATCACATTCATCCAACCGCCGGATTTAGGCATGGACTTCAGCCAAGAGGGGAACAACGCAAACAGCGTAAACGGCAATGCCAAAGCAATGGCAAAACCTAACATTCCGATGGCCGGAGCTATCATATTACCGGTAGTGGAAACCTGTACAAGCAAAAAGCCGATAATGGGTCCCGTACAAGAGAATGACACCAGCGACAGTGTAAATGCCATTAAGAAGATACTAAGCAAGCCGCCTGTCTTTTCCGCTTTAGAGTCTACCGCATTACTCCACTTGGAGGGGAGGGTTATTTCAAAAGCACCAAAGAAAGAAGCTGCAAATACTACCAACATCAAGAAGAAAAAGATATTGAAAACAGCATTCGTAGACAATGAGTTCAAAGCGTTAGCGCCAAAAAGCCCGGTGACCAACAGTCCCAAGCCTACGTATATCACAACAATGGATGCGCCATACGTCCAAGCGTCCCGGATACCTTTCTTCTTATCTTTACTGCGTTTCAGGAAGAAGCTGACAGTCATCGGGATAATAGGCCATACGCAAGGCGTGAACAATGCTAACAGACCACCTACAAACCCGGTTATAAAGATATAAATCCAAGACATATCTTCTTGCGAGGTAGTTTCACCCAACGCTCTCAATTCGTTGACAACCGGTTTCCAAAGATCAACAGTGCCTTTATCGGATACATTTATTCCGGTAGTACCTTCTGCCCCACCAATAATAGCCATATCTGCGGTTGCATCAGCTACTGGTTCGTTAGCAGCCGCACCTTCTGCATTACCCGAAAATTTGAACGGCACTTGTGTAGGCGGCAAGCAGTTTTCGTCATTACAAGCACCATATTCCAGATAACCTTCCACCTTGTATGCGCCACCGGTCAGCTTCAGCTTCTGCACAAACTGAACGGAATTTGCAAAATAGCGCACTTTCATTTCGAACAGCTTGTCGAATGCGGCGATTTCTTCCCCCACCGGTTTTAGTTTCCCGACAAGTTCCGCACCCGAAATGTCTTCAACATTGAACGTTGCCGAGATAGGGCCGCCCTCTCCCAAGTCCGTAGAATACACATGCCAGCCTTTGTCAATAGTTCCGGTAAATATCACCTCTGCTTCGCCTGCCTGCAAAGTCCTTAACTCCGACTTAAACTTGACAGGTTCCTGTATCTGCGCCTGCACCGCCAAGGTGAAGAGCAACAATAGAATGGAGAATATACTTTTCTTCATCTTTTTTTCTTTCTGTTTTTTCAATTTATACTTCATAGTCCACGCAAGCACGACTTTCTTTGACCTCTGCAATGAGCTTGCCGGCAGCCACATGATCGGGGTGCCCAGCGTAGAACTTCACATCGTCCAACGTATCAAATTCACTGTAAAGGGCAATGCTCCAAGTTTCGGCAGGATTGATATTCAACCCGACTTCTATCTTACGGATAACGGATATTTTGGCAGGAAGCGCTTCGATGGCCTTCTTAAAATTATTCATTGCAACTAACTTTTCGTCAGCAGGAACTTCATCTTTCAGCTTAAATAATACAATATGCTTTACCATAACTTTGTTATTTAAATGATTTATATCTATATTTGTCAACCGAAACGGTTGCTTTTTAAAACCGCAAAAATACTCGTTTTGTTTTAAATATACACTTAAACGGATGTTAATAATAGGAATTGCAGGCGGAACCGGGTCGGGAAAGACCACCGTCGTACGTAAAATCATTGAAAGTCTGCCGGCAGGTGAAGTGGTTCTATTACCTCAGGACTCCTACTACAAAGACAGCAGCCATGTACCCGTAGAAGAACGGCAGAACATTAATTTCGACCACCCGGACGCTTTCGACTGGGGGCTTCTGTCCAAACACGTATCCATGCTGCGCGAAGGTAAGAGCATCGAACAGCCCACTTATTCCTATCTGACTTGCACCCGCCAGCCCGAAACAATCCACATCGAGCCGCGGGAAGTCATCATCATTGAAGGCATCCTTGCCCTATGCGACAAAAAGCTGCGCGGCATGATGGATCTTAGAATTTTTGTCGACGCAGATCCCGACGAACGCCTTATTCGTGTCATCCAACGTGATGTCATAGAGCGCGGCCGTACCGCTGAAGCCGTAATGGAGCGTTATACCCGCATCCTGAAGCCGATGCATCTGCAATTCATAGAGCCTTGCAAACGATACGCCGATCTCATCGTGCCGGAGGGTGGAAACAACCAAGTGGCAATTGATATTCTGACGATGTACATCAAAAAGCACTTATAAGTAACTCAATTCCGTATAGTATGCCCGAAAGCACCTCCCCTGCCACACGCAAACTGCCGGTTTTTCACTGCCAGTTGCTCATTGCAATAGTATTGCTTTGCAGTGTCATGGGATGCCGCGGCGATCGTAACTCCGCCCATAAGCAGGAAAAGAGCACCGATTTGCAGCAGATAAAGGACAGTGGTGAACTGGTAGTGCTGACTTTATACAGCTCTACATCCTATTTTATCTATCGCGGGCAGGACATGGGATTTCAATATGAATTGAGTGAGCAGTTCGCCCAAAGCCTCGGTGTCAAATTGAAGATCAAGGTTGCCGGAAGCGTACGCGACCTTATCAGCAAGCTCCTTGCCGGTGAGGGAGATCTCATAGCCTATAACTTACCCATAACGAAAGAGTGGAAAGACAGCCTGATTTATTGCGGCGAGGAAGTGATTACGCATCAAGTCATCGTACAGCGCGCCGGCAGGGGCATCAAACCACTGAAAGACGTAACGGAACTCATTGGCAAAGATGTGTACGTAAAACCCGGAAAGTATTATGAACGGCTTGTCAATTTGGACAAGGAATTGGGAGGAGGCATCCACATTCATAAGGTGAGCAATGACAGCATCACAATAGAAGACCTGATCATGCAAGTCTCGCAGGGTAAGATTTCCTATACCGTAGCAGACAATGATATAGCCCGGCTGAATACCACCTATTATTCCAACCTGAATATCGGGCTGTCCATCAGCTTCGACCAACGGGCTTCGTGGGCTGTACGCAACGATTGCCCGCAACTGGCGGAAGCCGCCAACAAATGGCATAAAGACAACATGACCTCTCCTGCTTACACAGCAAGTATGAAACGATATTTTGAAATCAGCAAGGCCATTCCTCATTCTCCTATCCTGTCTCTGCGGGAAGGAAAAATATCACACTTCGACCACCTTTTTAAAAAGTATGCCCCCGAAATAGATTGGGACTGGCGACTGCTGGCCTCTTTGGCCTATACTGAGTCCAACTTCGACACCACAGCTGTTTCATGGGCAGGTGCTAAGGGATTAATGCAACTAATGCCTGCCACAGCCCGCGCCATGGGAATGCCCCCCGGAAAAGAACAAAACCCGGAAGAGAGCATCAAAGCCGCAACCAAATACATTGCCGCCACTGCCAGAAGCTTCTCCGCAATACCTCCAGACGAACGGATCAACTTCGTATTGGCATCCTATAATTCCGGCATCGGACATGTGCTCGACGCCATGGCATTGGCGGAGAAATACGGGAAAAACAAATACGTCTGGCGAGACAATGTAGAAAACTTCATCCTACTGAAAAGCAATGAGGAATACTTCACCGACCCGGTCTGCAAGAACGGTTATTTCCGCGGCATAGAGACGTATAACTTCGTACGGGATATTACGGCAAGATTTGAGCAATATAAGAAAAAGATTAAAAGCTGATTCATAAAGGAGGACATAAGAAGGCATAAAAAATGCTGTCCTCTCTGTGATGAAAATCTTAAAACAATTTCAATCGATTAGCTTTTGCCTCTTCAAGAGATACCGTCTCGACCTGCCTCTCCTGATTTTTCTCGCGCAACCGCTGATATTCGGTAAAAAGATTCTTCGCTAATTCTTCCTTTTGATTAGGATTCATCAGGCGGGCTGCTATTGATGCATTCTGCGAAGCATCCTTCAGATGAACAACCGGAGCATGATAAACCGGAGCAATCTTCAACGCCGTATGTAACGGAGACGTAGTGGCTCCGCCAATCAACAACGGAATGTCAAGCCCCGCTTTTTCCAGTTCCATGGCAACGTGCACCATTTCGTCCAGTGAAGGAGTGATGAGTCCGCTCAGCCCAATCATATCGGCCTTTTCTTCTATGGCACGCTGCACAATCGTTTCGGCAGGAACCATTACGCCCAGGTCGATTATCTCATATCCGTTGCAAGCCATCACTACGGCAACAATATTCTTTCCGATATCGTGTACATCTCCTTTCACCGTAGCAAGCAGCACTTTACCGGCAGAAGCGGCCCCCGCTTGCTTCTCCGATTCAATAACCGGCTGAAGGATAGCCACCGCTTTCTTCATAGTACGCGCCGTCTTAACAACTTGTGGAAGAAACATCTTGCCCGCACCGAACAGATCGCCAACGTGATTCATTCCCGCCATCAACGGGCCTTCAATAATATCCACAGCTTTCGGATAAGCATTTAAAGCCTCGGCAAGGTCTTCTTCCAGATAATCACCAACACCTTTTGTCAGAGCATACTTCAAGCGTTCCTCCACCGCACCTTCCCGCCATTGGAACCGGGAACCGGAAGCCGAAAGCTGAGAGTCACCGTTTGGAGCGGAAACTTTAGCGGCATCCGCTTCCGCTTTCAACCTTTCGGCCGTTTCAATCAATCGCTCCGCAGCATCTGCACGACGATTAAGAACAACATCTTCTATGCGTTCCAAAATATCGGCCGGTATATCTGTATAAAGTACGGAAGTTGCAGGATTCACAATGCCCATATCCATTCCCTCACGAATAGCATGATACAGAAACACCGCATGCATCGCTTCACGAATATAGTTATTGCCTCGAAATGAGAACGATAGGTTACTGACCCCGCCACTGACATGAGCACCGGGCAGATTCTTACGTATCCAACCGGTGGCGCGAATAAAGTCTACCGCATAATTATTATGCTCGTCCATACCCGTAGCCACTGCAAGCACATTCGGATCAAAAATGATGTCATGTGGGTTAAAGCCGACTTTGTCCACCAACAAACGATAAGCACGTTCGCATACCTCGATTCTACGTTCGTAAGTATCTGCCTGCCCCCGTTCGTCAAAAGCCATCACTATTGCAGCAGCACCATACTCCTTCACAGTGCGGGCATGCTCAAGAAACGTTTCTTCTCCTTCCTTCAAGGAAATGGAATTGACAATAGACTTGCCTTGCACACATTTCAGTCCTGCAACTATCACATCCCATTTGGAGGAGTCTATCATTACGGGAACACGAGCGATTTCAGGCTCGGAAGCTATCAGGTGAAGGAAGGTTGTCATTTCCTGTTCCGCATCCAGCAGTCCGTCATCCATATTTATGTCAATGACCTGTGCACCGTCTTCCACCTGCTGGCGGGCAATACTTAGCGCTTCGTCATATTTCTTCTCATTGATTAAGCGCAGAAACTTACGTGAACCGGCAACATTGCAACGCTCACCCACATTGACAAAATTATTCTCCGGCCTCACCTCCAACAGCTCCAGACCGGAGAGCCAGAGACAATCGGGCTTACCAACCGGTATACGTGGTACAACTCCATCTATTAAAGATGAATAGGCAGCAATATATTCATCGGTCGTGCCGCAACAACCGCCTACTATATTTACTAATCCCTCATGGATATATTCTTTAATCTCAGCCGCCATTTCAGCAGGAGTCTGATCGTACGTGCCAAGACTGTTGGGCAGGCCCGCATTGGGGTAGGCACTGACATAATAAGGTGCGCGGGCGGCAAGTTGTTCGAGAAAAGGCTTCAACTGGCGGGCTCCGAAAGAGCAGTTGAGCCCTATGGAAAAGATATCCGCATGTTGCACTGAAGCCAGAAATGCATCCAACGTCTGTCCGGACAAAGTACGCCCGGCTATATCGGACACCGTTACGGACAGCATCAACGGAACCCGGATACCGGCAACATTCATTGCCTGCTTCGCGGCATATATGGCCGCTTTCGCATTCAACGTATCAAAAATGGTTTCAATCAGCAACGCATCTACACCGGCTTCGAGCATCGCTTCCATCTGTTCGCGATAGGCTATGACCAGTTCGTCGTAAGTCAGTGCACGAAAAGCCGGATTGTTGACATCCGGACTCATGGAGCAGGTCTTATTGGTGGGACCGACAGAGCCTGCTACAAACCGCGGTTTATCAGGGGTTAAGGCAGTGAATTCATCAGCAACCTCACGCGCCAGTTTCACAGCGGCAAGATTAATCTCACGAACATAGTCCTGCACGTGATAATCGGCCATGCTGACGCTTGTAGAACTGAAGGTATTGGTTTCGATGATGTCTGCACCTGCCGCAAGATATTTACGGTGAATATCCCGTATCACATCCGGACGTGTCAGACAGAGTATGTCATTATTACCTTTCAGTTGTCCGGGAATTTGTGCAAAACGTTCTCCGCGGAAGTCTTCTTCCGTCAAGTTGTACTGTTGTATCATGGTGCCCATAGCACCGTCCAGGATAAGGATGCGCTCACGCACCAAACCTTCAAGTCTACTCATAAATATAATGTGGTAATGCGGTACATTAAACTCACCTCTTGAACATACGCGCCATATCGCGCTTATCATCTTTTTCTTTCAAAGCCTCACGCTTGTCATATTGCTTTTTACCCTTTGCCAAAGCGACCACTACCTTTGCCAGCCCTTTTTCATTGATGAACAGACGGACGGGAATCATCGTGAATCCGGGATCTTTCGAACCGCGCTGCAGCTTATCCAGCTCTTTTTTAGTCAACAGAAGTTTACGCTCCCTGCGTGCATTATGGTTATTGTACGAGCCATAAAAATACTCGGCAATATGCATGTTCTTCACCCACAGTTCACCATTGGCAAAGTAGCAGAACGTGTCCACCAGACTTGCTTTTCCCAGACGGATGGACTTGATCTCCGTACCGGTGAGCACAATGCCCGCAGTATAGGTATCTACCAATTCATAATCGAATGTGGCACGCTTATTTTTAATATTTACAGGAGCTTGTTTCATAAAATCAATCAGTTCAGCACTACCGTCAGCTTATTGAATATGAATTCTATCACTGCCGGACAAGCTATTAACAAAATAGAAGAAAGAATGGTGAACCTCAAACGGTCTTTTTCCGCTATTTTCATCAAAATAGCACTTCCTTCCCACACTACATATACGATATAGAATTGAAGCAACAGAGCTATTATGCTGAAATCAGGCAATATACCGATAATAATTTTCAGCAAAAAAGGCACTACCAGCGCATAGCCGGCAAACTGTTGCGTCAAAGGAATATCGTTGTCCATAGCAAACATACGGACACGCAACCCATTGATGAGATAGGCTGCCAGAAAATATCCTCCAAACAAAGACACCGCCACAGCACAGCATTGCGTCATGGCATATTGAAAGCTTTGCGGACCACCCCACCCTTTCGCTATCAAAGAACCGATAAAGACCGACAGCCCGCATAAACCAATCATAGGATAGACAAAAGCTGTAAACACCTTTCGTCTATCCTCTTCCAAACGAATTTCCTCCCAGGCACGTGCCGGAGAGGAAATCATCTGCATTGCTATATGAAATAATTCTTTATAGTTCAACTATTAATTTTTTATAATCATTTCCACTCAATATTTTCGATAGAGTAGTTGGTGTACTCCTTCGGCAAGGTCGTGTCGTTACCAGTTTTTGCCTTGATTGTAATTTTGGTGGGATAATTGCCCGTTTTTTCTTTAAAATTTTCCAAAATATATTCTATACGATAAGCCTTATTCCTATATGTAGCAACCTCCGCCTTTTCATCAGTACCTCTGTCATGTCTCAAATAAAAGACAAGCTCCTTGCTGTTTTCACTCACCTCATCAGCTACATAGACCAAATTCATAGTATGTTGGGACAACGCTTCTTTCTTATCTGCCATTTTCCAAGCAACAGGTATAATCAACATTTCATTACCATACAACCCAGGCTTATAAGTTCCATAGTTATCGGTCGGTTCCAATGTTACAACAGGTGCATTTTCCGTAACCATATTTTCCATGTCCTCTACTGTATTCATAATTTTTGCATCATAAGAGTCTATGGAAGCTATACCGACCAAGTCGATAGTATAAGTTTGAGGAGTCTGCGTAGAACCGGTAGCCTTTGTATCAGTAGAAGTCGTATCTACATATTTAAAGTATACAAAAACCAAATCGGTCGATGAGGACATTTCAAAACCGCTCTTTTTCATTTCCTCAAGAGAAGTAGAAGTAGGATAATATGTGTTACCTACAAGATCATAGAAATAATAAGTACCCATATAGGTACGAGTTCTCATATATCCGAAAGCATCATAAGTACTATTTCCACCACCGTTATCATCAAGACACGAAGTAAAAGAAACACCCATCATCAGGGTAAATACAATCATCAAGAATTTCAATTGTTTCATAAACATTATTTTTTAGAGTTCGCAAAGATATAAATTTCAATTCACATAATGTAAATGCAGAAACTTAAAAAATACTGCAACCGTTACTTTATTATTTTTGCAAATAAGTCCAAATGTTCATCTACATAACTGGCAACCAACGCTGTATATTCCTCCTCATTTTCCAAAAACTCATCCTCCAGCGCATCAAACACCTCATACTGCTCGTACATAGCCATAAATTCATCATCAGTGCGCTCACGTTCCAAGTCTTCACGATGGGCGTCATATATCTTCTTGGCGGCATACACCAGTTTGCTTAAATCACCCACTCCCCACAAACGCATCACTTTGGCAAACGGATTGGCAAAGATGTAACCGCCATATCCATTCTGTATCAACTGGCAAAAGCCACCTTCCATGAGTTCGTCACGAAATATCTGATACGCCAACAACGAATGTTGTTCACCGGTGAGCAAAGGCATTGTTTCAGCAGTCAGCTCGCCACCCGTCAACTCTTTATATGCGTCCGTAAATACTTGGATGAAAGCATCCATTCCCTCACCTGCAGCTTGCTGCAAAGCACTATCCGCCACTTCTACCATAATTTTGTTCTCTATTATTTTTTTATTATGCACCGGCAAAGATAAAGAATTAAAAGAGAAAGTGAGAAAAGAAAGCACCAAAAACAATGGCACAGCAATACAACAATCGCACAACCTCAACCCTGAGATTGTAAAGTCCAACTTTACGTCGCTAAACCTCTATGTTAGATCGCTAAACCTCTATGCTGGAAATCCAAACCTCTACTCTACAAAAAGCATTCCTTGACACCCTGTCACCACACTTGAACAACTTCTCTTCTCACGCGCCCGCGAAACATGCACGCATCAAACATCCATATAAAAAAATTCTTCCTGCGCGCGCGTAAGCAAAGTTATACAAGTATGGTGACAGGGTGTCACAACATTCAAAGAAACACGAATTGAAAACAATCGTCTTAAAGCAGCAATTGTATTGTAATGTAGAGATTGCAATATGCCAAATCAGCATCCTATATTACTAATTTTTAATAAAAAAGTCAAATCAGACGGTTGGCAGAAAGCAAGAAAACGACTACCTTTGTGACCGTTTAATAAAACATAGAACTACGTTTTTTTTAATTATAACTTAAAAAAGAGCTAATTATGACTTATTCACACGAAGTGGAACACATGTGTGTTGTAAAGAAGGGTCCTAACCATGGACCGGCTCCCATACCCGAAGAAGGCAAATGGGTAAAATCAAAAGAAATCGTTGATATTTCAGGTCTGACACATGGTGTAGGTTGGTGTGCTCCTCAGCAAGGTGCTTGTAAACTGACATTGAACGTCAAAGAAGGTATCATTCAGGAAGCATTGGTTGAAACAATCGGCTGTTCCGGTATGACTCACTCAGCAGCTATGGCAGCTGAAATCCTTCCGGGCAAGACTGTACTCGAAGCATTGAATACCGACCTCGTTTGCGACGCTATCAATACAGCAATGCGCGAACTCTTCCTGCAAATCGTTTACGGACGTACTCAGTCTGCTTTCTCTGAAGGCGGTCTGATCATCGGTGCCGGTTTGGAAGATTTGGGTAAGGGTCTGCGTAGCCAGGTAGGTACTTTGTACGGTACTTTGGCAAAAGGTCCCCGTTATCTGGAAATGGCAGAAGGTTATATCAAGACTATCGCTCTTGACAAAAACGATGAAATCTGCGGATACGAATTCGTTCACATGGGTAAATTCATGGATGAAATCAAGAAAGGTACTGATGCCAACGAAGCATTGAAGAAAGTAACCGGTACTTACGGACGCTTCACTGCTGAACAGGGAGCTGTTAAACACATTGATCCACGTCACGAATAATATAAGGAGGAAAGAAACTATGATTAGAGAAGTAAAATTTGAAAGTCAAGACCGTCGTATCAAAGGTATCATCGAAGCTTTGAACGCTAACGGCATCAAAGACATCGAGGAAGCAAACGCTATCTGCGAAGCTGCCGGACTCGATCCTTATAAGACGTGTGAAGAAACTCAGCCTATCTGTTTCGAAAACGCAAAATGGGCTTATGTTGTAGGTTGCGCCATCGCTATCAAGAAAGGCTGCAAGAACGCTGCTGATGCTGCCGAAGCTATCGGTATCGGTTTGCAGGCATTCTGTATTCCGGGTTCGGTAGCCGACGACCGCAAGGTAGGTATCGGTCATGGTAACCTGGCTGCCATGTTGCTCCGCGAAGAAACTAAGTGTTTTGCTTTCCTGGCAGGTCACGAATCATTCGCTGCTGCAGAAGGTGCAATCAAAATTGCCGCTAAAGCCGACAAAGTACGTAAAGAACCTTTGCGTTGTATCCTGAACGGTCTTGGAAAAGACGCTGCTCAGATCATCTCTCGTATCAACGGCTTTACTTATGTTCAGACTCAATTCGACTACTACACAGGTGAACTGAAAGTAGTTCGTGAAATCGCATACAGCGACGGTCCTCGCGCCAAAGTAAAATGCTACGGCGCCGACGACGTTCGCGAAGGTGTAGCTATCATGTGGAAAGAAGGCGTAGACGTATCCATCACAGGTAACTCTACCAACCCGACTCGCTTCCAACATCCTGTTGCAGGTACTTACAAGAAAGAACGCGTTCTCGCCGGTAAGCCCTACTTCTCAGTAGCATCAGGTGGTGGAACAGGTCGTACACTTCACCCGGATAACATGGCTGCCGGTCCTGCTTCTTACGGCATGACGGACACGATGGGCCGTATGCACTCAGACGCTCAGTTCGCTGGTTCTTCATCAGTTCCTGCTCACGTGGAAATGATGGGATTCCTGGGTATCGGTAACAACCCGATGGTAGGATGTACAGTGGCTTGTGCGGTTGACGTAGCTCAGGCTTTGAGCAAGTAATTTAGACAATTACATATAGATAAGCTCCTGTAATCCTTGTGATTGCAGGAGTTTTCATTTTATGAAAACTTGGTTTAGATAACGGATTGAAACACCTCATACCATTCCTTTTTTAATTACCCCTCAATTCAAGCCATAAGCAGGTTACTTTTGCAGCCAATTTGCAGCCCAATTTGTCATTCTTAAAAAACGGCTGCAAGAATCAGCATAATCAACCATAATACAATGTGATATACTTCATATAACATTTTAAAATGGAGAAACACAGTAAATGGTGTACGTGGATTGTTGATTGGGAAAGGAAAGGGCATCATTAAGTTGGTACCCTTTCTTTATATCTAATAATTAACTAATTAAATTTGAAAGTACGCATATAAGTACACATATTTGCATTAAACAAAAGGAGGAATTATGAAAACAGCTAACTACACCGATTTAAGAGCCAACCTCAAAGGGTACATTGATTCAGTAATTGATGATTATGACACTGTAATCGTCAATCGCGGTAATGGTAAAGGAGTAGTGATGATTTCCCTTGATGAATACAACTCTTTAAAGGAAACGGAATATATCATGTCGTCACCTGAAACGATGGAAGACATACGTCAAGGAGAGGAAGATATTAAGAACGGCAAGGGGATAGAGATAAACTTGGATGAATTATGAAGATTATATTCACACCTCTTGCTATGGAGCAATGGGAGTACTGGAAGAAAAACAATCCCAATATTGCCAAACGCATCAAAAAGATCCTTCTCAGTTGATAGAACACCCTTATACAGGAATTGCCAAGCCAGAACCTCTTAAATATGATTTAGCAGGTAAATGGTCAAGACGCATCAACGAAGAGCATCGTCTTATTTACTCTGTAAATGATGACAGGGTAGAGATTGATATACTTTCAATGAAATACCATTACTCCAAGAAGTAACCCAACTCTTACATATTATTAATCGCAAGGGCAGACTATCTTATATGGTCTGATGCAATGAACCTCATAAGGAAAGTGGATTATCAATGATATTCTGTTACTTAATTCTATGACTTTATCAGTGCAGGAATTGGAAGTTGACAGAGTAACACTCACAGATTTTACAACACCCTTTAGGCTAATTAATAACTTTCTTTTTTACCAAAGCTGAAAGGACATTCGTTTTTTTGCTTTTTCCTATCTTTGCAGCATGAAAGCTGAATTAAAAGAAAACGGCGGATTGCCCGCACATATACTTTGGACGCTTGCTATCGTAGCAGGTATTTCCGTAGCGAATTTGTACTACAACCAACCCTTGCTGAACGTGATACGTCACGAATTGGGTGTGTCCGAGTTTAAAACAAATCTCATTGCAATGATTACACAAGTTGGCTATGCATTGGGATTGCTGTTTATCGTGCCGTTAGGCGATCTTTACCAACGGAAAAAGATCATCCTGATAAACTTCACTTTACTGATATTTTCACTCATAGCCATAGCCACAGCACCCAATATCTATATCATTTGGGGAGCTTCACTCATTACCGGTATCTGCTCCATGATCCCGCAAATCTTCGTACCGATAGCCTCGCAATTCTCCCGCCCGGAGAATAAAGGACGCAACGTAGGCGTCGTCATCTCCGGCTTGCTCACCGGCATACTCGCCTCTCGCGTTATCAGTGGATTTATCGGTGAGGCATTAGGCTGGCGAGAGATGTATTTCATCGCGGCAGGCATGATGCTGCTATGCGCCATTATAGTCCTGAAAGTCCTGCCGGACATACAGCCGAGCTTCCGGGGAAAATACGGTGACTTAATGAAATCGCTCTTTTCACTTATCAAAGACTACCCTGCCCTACGCATCTACTCCATACGCGCCGGCATCGCATTCGGCTCTTTCTTAGCCATGTGGTCGTGTCTCGCTTTCAAAATGGGCGAAGCGCCTTTCTATGCCAACAGCGATGTAATCGGCATTTTGGGGCTGTGCGGAATAGCCGGTGCACTGACCGCGTCTTTCGTAGGAAAGTATGTGAAAAAAGTAGGGATACGCAACTTTAACTTCATGGGTTGCGGACTGATCTTGTGTGCATGGGCTTCGCTTTACTTCTGCGGAAACACATACGCCGGTATCATTGCCGGAGTTATACTGATTGACATTGGCATGCAATGTATTCAGCTCAGTAACCAAACCAGCATATTCGACATCTGCCCTTCGGCATCCAACCGGGTAAACACCATTTTTATGACAACCTATTTTATAGGTGGGTCATTGGGAACCTTCCTCGCCGGCAGTTGTTGGCACACATGGGGCTGGGCAGGTGTTACCGGTATAGGCGCCGGACTAACAATGTTATCCCTCCTAATCACCATTTGCCATAAGGAAAGAATGCATTAACAAGACTTTACCCTGTTTAGGCAATCCTCTCTTTTTTTTATAAAATAAGTTTCGATATGTTTTGTTTTTCTTTATAAAAGTTATATATTTGTCAGAAATGACATAAATAAGTAAATATTCATCAAAAATTATCTTGCTATGGACGCACAACGGAAAATTACAGTAGCCGGAGTTATCTCCGAAGGTATCGGTTTAGGCATTAAAAATGCAATATCCATGTTGGGAGCTACCATACTTTGGCTGCTTACAATCTGGATTCCCTATTTAAATGTAGGTACTACAATCGCCATGACAACCATTCCTATTGAGCTGAGTAAAGGAAGGGTCATTTCTCCCCTATTCATTTTCGATGGGAAATACCGTAAGTTCATGGGAGAATACTTCACTTTGATAGGTTTGATGTATCTTGCCATTATTCCCGCCCTATTTTTCATGATTGTACCGGGCATCATCATATCCATAGGTTGGTCACTTGCAATTTATATCCTACTCGATAAAGGCGTGGCTCCGGGCGAAGCCATGATTCAAAGCAACAAGGCCACTTATGGTTACAAGTGGACCATCTTCGGCGTATCGCTTTTACTGGGAGTGGCGTTTTATATCCTTTTGTGGATTATATTTGCCATTGCAGACGGCGGATTCGCAATGTTCCTCCTGTTCCTTGTAAGCATTGTCTACACCGTAGCAGCACTCGGATGCAGTGCCGTTATCTATCGTGACCTGACAGCAGAGCCCAAGCCAGAAACAATGGAAACCGTAGTAGAAGTATAAAATACTATTGAAAAACACCAAAGCCCCTTTTCACTGCCTCATACCACAAGAAAATTGGCAGTGGAAAGGGATTTCTTCATAAGCCCTACACATCCCCCGAAACATCAATGCAGACTCAGAGCTGCTGTTAAAATTCCAAGTAAACGCAAAGAATTAATAATATTTATTTGCAGAAAAGAAAAAAGAAAAAGGATTCGGCTGTTTTGTTATATTTTTGCCGCATTATATTTTATAGCAACATAGCGCATGAGTCCAACAAAGAAAATTCCTTCTCCTATCGTATCCCTTTTCCCCATCATTATTTTAATAGGAATGTTGTTTGCCACCATCCGCACTTTTGGAAGCGATGCTCTAAATGGCGGAAGTCAGGTGTCCCTGCTCACCACTACGGCAGTTTGCATATTCATCGGAATAACATTCTACCGGATTCCTTGGAAAGATTATGAAATAGCCATTACCAATAACATCGCAGGCGTATCCTCCGCCATTATCATACTGTTGATTATCGGCGCGCTAAGCGGCGCATGGATGATCAGCGGTGTAGTCCCCACCCTCATTTACTACGGAATGAAGATTATACACCCGGACTTCTTCCTCACCTCTACCTGCATCATCTGTGCATTGGTGTCAATCATGACAGGAAGCTCATGGACCACAATAGCAACCATCGGCATCGCTCTTTTAGGAATAGGAAAAGCACAGGGATTCGAGGAAGGCTGGATTGCAGGAGCCATTATTTCAGGAGCTTACTTTGGCGACAAGGTTTCACCGCTGTCAGATACTACGGTGCTTGCCTCCTCGGTCACTGACACTCCGCTGTTCCGCCATATCCGCTATATGATGATTACCACCATTCCGTCGCTCGTCATCACTCTTATCATATTTACGGTAATGGGATTCACGTACGAAACCAGTGGTACAGAACAAATAGCCGAGTTTGCGGCATCATTGAATAGCCGATTCCACATCACTCCCTGGCTGCTGATTGTCCCGGTGGCTACCGGAATCTTGATTGCACGCAAAATGCCCTCTATCATCACCTTGTTCCTGTCCACCCTGCTGGCCGCCGCCTTTGCCATCATATTCCAGCCCGACCTGCTTTATGAGATTTCCGGAAGCAACGGGCTGTTTAAGGGAACGATAATGAGCCTATACGGCAGTACCAGCCTGCAAAGTGATAGTGCCATGCTGACAGAGCTGATTGCCACACGAGGCATGGCAGGAATGATGAATACCATTTGGCTGATACTTTGCGCCATGTGTTTCGGCGGCGCAATGACAGCGAGCGGCATGCTGGGAAGCATCACATCCGTATTTGTACGGTTCATGAAAAGCACTGTCAGCGTTGTGGCATCGACTGTCGGTTCAGGACTATTCCTCAACCTTGCTACGGCAGACCAGTACATCAGCATCATCCTGACCGGAAACATGTTCAGCAACATCTATGAAAAGAAAGGGTATGAAAGCCGCCTGTTGAGCCGCACAACGGAAGATGCCGTCACCGTAACTTCGGTTCTCATCCCCTGGAACACATGCGGAATGACACAAGCTACTATTCTGAGCGTGTCCACGCTGACCTATCTCCCTTACTGCTTTTTCAATCTTATCAGTCCACTCATGAGTATCCTCATTGCAGCCACCGGATATAAAATAATTAAAAAAACAGTGAACAATCCCGGTTAGGCATTGTTCTTGCAATAAACTTATAACGAACAATATAATTTAAACCTAAACAAGAATTAAGTATGAAAAAGTTTATTGCATTAGCAGCATTAGTATTGGTAAGCATGGTGACAACCACCATGTATGCACAAGAGAGTAGCACACAACGTCGTGCAGACCGCAAAGCCCAAAGAGACGCAGAACGCGCCCGCCTGAAAGCGGAACAACAGGCAGCCGATGCCGTTTCCTACGATGACGCCGTAGCAGCACTGAAAGCACAGCAATTTGTATTGGAAGCCAATCAGGTGATGTTCCGCAACGGGCAAACGGCTTTTGTTACTTCCAACACCAACTTTGTATTGGTGAATCAGGGAAGAGGCACCGTACAGGTAGCTTTCAACACTGTTTATCCCGGTCCTAACGGTATTGGAGGTGTGACAGTAGACGGTACCGTATCGGACATAAAAACATCTACCGACAAACGCGGCAACATAAATTGCAGCTTCAGCATTCAGGGCATCGGTATCTCCGCCCAGATATTCCTTACCCTGACTAATGGCGACAACAACGCAACCGTTACTATCAGCCCTAACTTCAACTCCAACACGATGACTTTAAGTGGTAGTCTGCTGCCGTTGAACCAATCGAATATCTTCAAGGGACGCTCCTGGTAAACCCCACTGCAATATATATACTCTCAACTCCGCTGCAAATCACTTAAAAAGTGTACATTTGCAACGGAGTTTCTTTTTTTAATGCGCCAATGACTATTATGAGAGAATTTATCATCGCTGACAATCAAGATATAACCAAAGCAGGCATGATGTTTCTGTTAAGCCGGCAGAAAGACACTGCCTTGCTGCTGGAAGCCGACAACAAAGCGGAACTCATACAACAGTTACGGCTGCACCCCGGAGCGGTGGTAATACTGGATTATACCTCGTTTGACTTTGTCAGTTCCGACGAATTGATTGTATTGCACGAACGTTTCAAAGAGGCGGACTGGCTGTTGTTCTCCGACGAACTGAGCATCGGATTCCTACGACAAGTACTTTTCAGCAGCATGTCATTCGGAGTAGTGCTAAAGGACAATTCCAAAGAAGAGATACTCACCGCCCTGCAATGCGCTTCGCGTAAAGAGCGTTTCATTTGCAACCACGTCAGTAACTTGCTGCTGTCAGGAAACAGTCAGACATCCCTCCTCCACCCCATTCAGCAAAACGACCTGCTGACACCGGCCGAACGAAGCATCCTGAAAGAAATCGCATTAGGAAAAACCACTAAAGAAATTGCAGTTGAAAGAAACCTCAGCTTTCATACCATAAACAGCCACCGGAAGAATATTTTCAGAAAGTTGGGCGTGAACAACGCACACGAAGCTACCAAATACGCTATGAAAGCGGGTATTGTGGATTTAGTGGAATACTATATTTAATTTCTCCACTTCCGATGCACAGTCTGGAAGCCTCATCATACACAACGCCAAATTGCCCCGGAGCTATCCCCTGTAACTTCTCTTCGGAAACAATCCGGTAGCCGTCCCCGTCCTGCAACAGTTTGCCGCCGATAAAATCAGGAGTATGGCGTATCTTGAATGTTACCGGAATCTCCCCTTCCACTCCCTCCCAAGGATTTTCCGTAATGAAATGAAAATCCTGCATACTGAACTCATACCCGTATTGTTGCTCCGTTTCATATCCACGTGACACATAAATCACATTTTCATCCGTATCTTTACGAACCACAAACCAGGGGCCTCCGCCCAATCCCAGCCCCTTACGCTGGCCGATAGTATGAAACCAGTAGCCGCGATGGGTTCCCAGTATCTTTCCCGTTTCCAGTTCAATAATCCGACCTTCTTTTTCACCCAAAAAGCGACGGACAAAGTCGTTGTAGTTAATCTTCCCCAAGAAGCAGATGCCCTGGCTGTCACGCCGGCGGGCACTGGGTAACTTCGCTTTCAAGGCGATGTCGCGCACTTCCTGTTTCATCAGTCCGCCCAACGGAAACATCAGTTTGGAAACTTGCAGATAGTCTATCTGCGCAAGAAAGTCCGTTTGGTCTTTCACCGGATCGAGGGCCGTTCCCAGCCAAACCTTCCCATTCTGCAGAATGGTAGCAGCATAATGCCCGGTTGCCGTAAAATCGAAATCCTTACCGGCGTACCGTTCAAAGCAACCGAACTTAATGAGCTTGTTGCACATCACATCCGGATTCGGAGTAAGTCCCCGACGCACTTTGTCAATGGCATAAGCAGCCACATTGTCCCAATACTCCCGATGCAAATCAACAACCTCCAGTGAAAGGCCGTAACGGCGGGCTACGGCGGAAGCCATCTCCAAGTCTTCCTCCGCCGAACAATCCATATAGTCGGCATCGTCTTTCCCTATTTTTATATAAAACAACGAAGGGCGATGCCCTTGCTCACAAAGGAGGTGCACGACAACAGAACTGTCGACACCTCCGGATAATAAGACGGCAATATTCATACTAACACAATGTATCTAAAATTTCATCCGACAAAAAATTAATTCTATCGGACGATATGTACTTTTCATCCGAGATTAAATCTTCTCCAACGCTTGTGACACATCATCCAACAAATCATCAATGTGTTCCGTCCCAATGGAAAGGCGCACAGTTCCCGGCTTGATGCCTTGCTCTGCCAACTCCTGTTCGCTCAGCTGCGAATGGGTAGTAGTTGCCGGATGTATTACAAGCGACTTTACATCCGCCACATTTGCCAATAATGAGAAGATCTGCAAATTGTCAATGAACGCCTGAGCTTCTTTCACCCCGCCTTTAACCTCAAAGGTGAAAATGGAACCGGCGCCTTTCGGGAAATATTTCCGGTATAATGCATGATCCGGATGATTCGGCAAAGACGGATGGTTCACCGCTATCACCTTAGGATGCCTTTCTAAGAAATCAACAACTTTCAGAGCATTCTCCACATGGCGCTCCACACGCAAAGAAAGAGTCTCCAAGCCTTGCAGCAGGATAAACGCGTTGAACGGGCTGATAGCAGCGCCGGTGTCACGCAATAGAACGGCGCGAATACGGACAGCATATGCCGCCGCACCTGCCGCGTCAACAAAACGCACACCATGATAGCTTGGGTCGGGCTCGGTCAATTGCGGGAACTTACCGGAAGCCACCCAGTCGAACTTACCGCTATCAACAATAACACCGCCTAAAGAAGTGCCATGCCCGCCAATAAACTTAGTGGCGGAATGTACCACAATATCAGCGCCATGTTCAATAGGACGGATCAGGAAAGGAGTACCGAAAGTGTTGTCGACAATCAAAGGGATTCCATGACGATGAGCAATCCCGGCAACCGCATCAATATCAATGATGTTCGAATTGGGATTTCCCAATGTTTCTATAAAGACTGCTTTCGTATTTTCCTGAATAGCCTTCTCGAAATTGGACAAATCGTCCGGAGCTACAAAAGTGGTCGTAACGCCATAAGAGGGCAATGTATGCGCCAGCAGATTGTACGTTCCGCCATAAATGGTCTTGGCAGCCACAATGTGATCGCCTGCACGCGTAATATTCTCAAAAGCATAGGTCAGAGCTGCCGCACCGGAAGCAACCGCCAACCCCGCAATACCTCCCTCAAGAGCTGCAATGCGTTGTTCGAGCACCCCTTGTGTGGGATTTGTCAGTCTGCCGTAGATATTACCCGGATCTTGCAACCCAAAGCGGGCAGCTGCATGAGCCGAGTCATGAAACACGTACGAAGTAGTCTGATAGATAGGTACGGCCCGCGCATCGGTCGACGGATCCGGCTGTTCCTGTCCCACATGAAGTTGCAGCGTCTCAAAATGTAATTTCTTTGTTTTCATCGTCATTTGTATTTATAAGTGAATAAATTCTCCTTGCTTGGATGTTGCAAAGATAAAGGGATAAAACAAAGCAGCCTATGACACATGATAGGGAATTTTATACCATATTTGTGGTAGATACAAGAACTATTCGCTATTTTTGTGGGCGAAAACCAAATGATATAGAGACTGATGAAAAGAAGGAAGCTGTTACTTTTCCCTCTGCTGGGACTTATTGCATTGACAAGCCTGTGCTCCTGTGGAGAAGATCGCTGGAAAGAATACTACCCGCTGACAGGACGCGACCTGTGGATAGATAGCCTGATGAGAGAAGTCTACCTATGGTATGAGGACATTCCTCCTTCTAAAGGTCTGAACTATTTTCAAAATCCGGAGACTTTCCTGAAGAGTATCCTATCGAAGAATGACAAAGGCTTTTCGACCGTCGATACCATAATGGATACCCCTCTGCCAAGCTACGGCTTTGACTATACATTATATAAAGTTGCTACCAGCGACACCACTTACAACGCGCTTGTCTCTTACGTGGCAAATGGTTCTCCGGCAGCAGAAGCCGGACTGCAACGAGGCAACTGGATAATGCTCGTAGACGGTGACTCCATCACCAAAAAGACGGAAGAGAGACTGACAGACGGCGGTACACGAACGTTGCGTATCGGAAAGTATGTGATAGTAAAGGATGAAGACGACGAAGGAACAGAGGGAGATACCGGAACCGGAGATACGGAAGATGAAGACGACGAAAGCATAGGAATGATACAGGCAATCGGCGACATCGCCTTACCCGCCGTACGGCCTGTAACGGAAAGCGCAATTCATACAACCAAGTTTGTACAACTGGACGGTACGGACCATAAAATAGCCTACCTTGCATATAATACCTTCACCGCCGGAACTGCGGAAAACAGCGAAGCATATAACAATGAATTGCGTGCTTTCTCCCAGCAATGCCAGCAATTCGGCGTTAATAACTTTATACTCGACCTCCGTTACAATCCCGGTGGAGAAATGGAATGTGTGCAACTTCTTGCCGATATGCTTGTGCCTGCCGATAAACTGGAAAGTCCTTTCGCTTTCCTGCAATACAATGACAAGCAAAGCAACAGAAATCATGACCTGATATTGGACTCCCAACTCCTGCAAGGCGGAGCCAACCTAAACCTGTCCAAAGTTTATATCATCACCGGCGGAACTACGGCAGGCGCTGCGGAAATGCTTATCAACTGCCTGAAACCCTACATGACAGTAGTCCTCATCGGGCAAACTACTAAAGGTGAAAATGTAGCTACGGAAACTTTCATCAATCCCAAATATCCCTGGGCAGTACGCCCGGTGGTATGCGAAGTGTTCAATGCCAACGGAGAAGCCGATTACAGCACAGGTTTCAAACCGGACCTCTCCATTAACGAAACATCCTATTTGCAGTACTATCTTCCTTTAGGAGATTTTAATGAAATTTTGTTCAATACTGCAATGGGAATTATTGCAGGCGCCATTGAACTGCCGGAAGCCCAAACAAGAGAGACCTCTGTCAAGAGTTTCACCACCCCAAAGAATACCCGCAAGGGGCTGATTATAAAATAACAGGAATGAGAAAGAAGCTAATCTTTTCATTATTGATTATACTCATAGCAACAACTGCTTGTGAAGATAACAACGATTCGGGCGGCAATGGCAGTTGCCCTACCGTACCTTTTTCTACAATCCGGCTGACAGAAGACAGCCCTTATGAAGCGGGAGTGCCTACGGTGACTACCACCCAGACCTATTCATACAAGCGAGGGCAACTGGCAGGATTCACTACCGTACAGAGTTATTCTGTTCAAAACGAACCGGTGAAAATAGAAAATACGACATCGGTAACCTATGAAGAACACCAAGCCATAGCGACCGACAACTTCGGCAATGTATCCACCTATCTCCTTAATGATAAAGGATATGCCATCCAATGCACGCGGCAGGAAGTAGGTGCAACCCGCACCTATGGTTTTTCTTATTTCACCTCCCCTGAAGGAAAGCCCTATCTGAAAAACATAACAGAAAGCATAAACGGTAAAGTCTATGCGTCTATCGGCATAGATTACAGCAATCCCCAAGCATTACGCATTGTGCAAAAAGTGGACACTTACACGCAGACATACACCGCCACCACTCCGGCAGGCAACAGCATAATCAACCAATCGGAAGTTCCTTGCCTGTTTTTTGCCGACCTATATCCTCTTTCCCTACATTCCGCAGCGTTATATGGGAAATTGTTAGGAGAGCCTTTCAGTATCTTAATAGAACAGATTATTCCTGACGGAAACACAATAAGTCAGGAAGTCAGAAAATACACCTACTCTCTGGATAAGCGGAATATCATCACTTCTTGCAAAGAGGTCACAAACAGTTACGGTACGAATTACATCCGTACCGTAAACTATGTTATTGAGTGATTATTTATTAAAGAATTTACTGAAGAACAATATCTGGTAGTCTATGGAGTTATTCCAATAAGTACCGGTATGTCCGCCGGGACGAGTGATGAAGTCATGGTCTATTTTGTATGCCAGCAAACGTTTGTGCAGTTCCTTGTTCACTTCAAGGAAGAAGTCGCTTTCGCCACAATCAATAATCAAGGCCAAATCCCCATTCACCAGTTTGTCAATCTGATTGATTACTGTATGATTGTTCCATATCGCCTCGTTGGCAGTGAGCTCTCCCAATTGTTTCTTCATCTCCCAGTTGTTGGGAAACGGGCGAATATCCACTCCGCCGCTTGTGCTTCCCGCCGCCCCGAACACATCTTTATGACGGATAGCATTCCATAATGCACCATGTCCGCCCATGCTCAGACCGGTAATGGCGCGCCCCCGCTTCTCCGGAATCGCAGCATAATGCGTATCTGTATAGTTCACCAGTTCCGACGAAATAAAAGTTTCATAACGATAGGAAGGATCCTTAGGACTATCCCAATACCAACTGTTCTTACCGTCAGGGCATACGAATATGATACCTTTTTCATCGGCAATTTGAGGTAACTCCGGCCTTATTCCAATCCATGTACGCGCATTGCCGCCATAGCCATGCAACAAATACACCGCCGGGCAAGCCTGCGGGTTCTTGGCAACGGCTTTATCCGGAAGAATATAAACTACCTTCACGTCCTTGTTCATCGAAGGACTTTTCACGAACACAGTATCTACACGTGCAGCCTGCACACTGAAAGCCGCCACTTGTAGCAAAAAGACGAATAGAAAATGTTTGCTTTTCATGTTAATTTGTTTAATCTTCTTAAGAGACAGCAATATTAACAATAAATATTTGAAAAACGTTATCTTTGTACACAAACTATTTGTAATCCAAACATGGAATTTATTATTATTCTATTTTTACTTATCCTGAATGGCATCTTTGCCATGTATGAAATCGCATTAGTATCTTCAAGCAAGGCACGTTTGGAAACCCTTGTAAACAAAGGGCAAAAAAGTGCAAAAGGCGTTTTGAAACAATTGGAAGAACCGGAAAAATTTCTCTCCACCATTCAAATCGGCATTACTCTGATCGGCATCATATCGGGTGCTTATGGCGGTGTAGCCATAGCCGACGATGTGGTTCCATTATTTGCCATGATCCCCGGTCTGGAACTATATGCCAAAGACTTGGCTATGATCACCACTGTCGCCGTCATTACCTACTTATCCCTCATCATCGGAGAGCTGGTTCCTAAATCCATAGCCTTAAACAACCCGGAGCGCTACGCCACGCTGCTAAGTCCGTTTATGATTATCCTTACTAAAGTATCTTATCCTTTTGTTTGTCTTCTCAGCGCTTCAACCAAGCTCACAAATAAACTTATCGGTATGAAAGAAGGAGAAGAACGGCAGATGACACAAGAAGAACTGAAAATGATTTTGCACCAAAGCTCCGAACAAGGTGTCATCGATAAGGACGAGACCGAAATGCTTCGTGATGTTTTTCGTTTCTCGGACAAAAGAGCCAACGACCTGATGACACATCGTCGTGATGTAATAGTACTTCACCCCACAGATACACAAGAAGAAGTTCTACGAGTTATCCACGAAGAGCATTTCAGCAAATATCTGTTGGTGGAAAGCGGAAAGGATGAAATTATAGGAGTAGTCTCCGTAAAAGACATCATCCTGATGTTAGGAGGTGAACAGCCGTTCAATCTGCGTACAATTGCACGCCCTCCACTGTTTATTCCCGAAAGTTTATATGCCAAGAAAGTTTTAGAGCTCTTTAAGAAGAACAAAAACAAGTTCGGAGTTGTTGTAGACGAGTATGGGAATACAGAAGGTATTATCACCTTACACGATTTGACGGAAAGTATCTTCGGTGATATTTTGGAAGAGAACGAAACGGAAGAAGAAGATATAGTCACCCGGGCAGACGGTTCCATGCTGGTGGAGGCCTCCATGAACATAGGGGACTTTATGGAAGCAATGGGCATACTGAACTATGACGACCTGAAAGAAGAGGACTTCACCACTTTAAGCGGGCTTGCAATGTTCCTCATCGGACGGGTTCCGAAAGCCGGTGACATTTTCAGCTACAAGAACCTGGAGTTTGAGATAGTGGATATGGATCGCGGAAGAGTAGATAAATTACTCGTTATTAAACGGGATGACGAAGAATAACGCTATTGGCGTCTCTTAATATTAATTTAAACCATTAAAGCAATGAAAAAAGTAATGATGATTGCAGCGATTGCCGCTGCATTGGTATCCTGCCAATCAAAAGGAAATCAAAACAACGACACCATGGATGAAGGTGTCATGACTGTCGTAGGCAACGATTCCTCTGCAGTAGCCGTTTATGAGGGTATACTTCCCGCAGCCGACGGTCCGGGTATCCAGTACGTACTGAGTGTCGACAGCATAGGCCCTGACGGTGAAAGCGGTTATACCTTAGTTACGACCTATCTGGATGCAGAAGGACCGGGGAAGAACAAATCTTTCACTTCCACAGGAAAGCGCCAAGTTATCCAAAAAGATGCCAACAACAATAAGAAAACTGCCTATAAGTTAACTCCCAATGACGGCGAGGATCCCGTATACTTCGTTGTTGTAAATGACACTACTTTAAGACTGGTAAACGACAGCCTGCAAGAAGCTGTAAGCGATTTGAATTATGATATTATTCAGGTGAAATAAACAGTCGCTACTGAACATAAAAATTTGCTACCCGGTATATTCCCAATATAAGGATTTACTGAGTAGCATTTTTTCTTTCAAATGAAATCTGCCTTCACTATTTCCTCATATTACCGGGAGAATTTAGTCTAGGCAGAAATACAATATATATCATTAAGATTGTATTTTTACACCAAAAGCACAATATATCAGATACAACACACAAAGTAGAATTACCGATAAACCTGCAGTAACCCCAGCAAAATCCAACGCCATTCCAAGAAGAGGAGTCACAACTCCGCCACCGGCGACAGCCGTTATCATCAAACCGGAAATCTGATTCATTTTAGTAGGAAACTCTTGAAAAGACAATGAATAGATTATGGAGAAAACAGATGCTGAAAAAAGTCCGACACCTCCAATACAAATCAAATTCAATATTGCGTGTCCATCTATAAACATGAGTAATAACAAAACTAAAGCACATGCCAGAATGTTCATCCGAAAATAACGTAAAGCCGAAATTTTTGTTAAGAGAAAAACTCCCAAAAATGCACCGATCGTCCTGCTTAGAAAATAAACTTGCGGTGCGAACTTTACTTCATCAGGAGTCCATTCGTAACGCAAAGTCATCAACTTCGAGCTAATATAATTGGTTGCAACATCCACCCCTACCATGAAAAAAATACCTAAAAACAATACCAAAAGTGTTTTGTTTTTCAATAGCGCAAAAGATTTACCCAATGATACTGATTCGCCTGAGGATGTTTCACGTTGAATGGGCGTCGCTGCCAGCCATAATCCAAAGAATAAAGTTATTCCACCCAACATAGGAAAGCAATAATACCAATGTTCATTGCCAAAATGTAATGTAGCAAACAATACTATTTCAGGGCCGACCAACGAAGAAATCGCTTTTATAACCTGCCCTGCAGTCAAGCTACTTGTCAGCATACGTTGATCGGTTATAACATTGCCAAGCAAAGGATTCAAGGATATTTGCAGGATAGCATTTCCTATACCTAACAGAATATAAGCAACGATACAAGTCGCGCTACTGTATATCACAAGCGGCAGAAACATTCCGGCTATTGTCACTGCCATACTCAACAGCACCGTATTCTTACGTCCCCATTGGTTCATCTTATTTCCAATCGGAATTCCCAAAAAGAGAAACCAAATAAATACCATAGAAGGTACAAATCCGGTCATCGTAGAAGACCAGCCAAAACTAGTTTGCATATAATCAGAAGAGATGCCCACTATGTCACAAAAGCCCATTACAAAAAATGCAGCTAAAACAGGGATTATTTTCTTTTTAGAATTTGAAGCCATATACCATATATAATTAAAACCTTATTACCAATTATCTGTACGGAACGAAGAGGCGGGCAAACCCTCTGTATTATATAATGACCCATCCACATAATTTGAAAAGCCATAACGTACTGCCACCGGCTTGGCAACTTCAGTACTCCAAACCTCAAGTCCTTCGTTTCCCCAAAAAGCCGGAGTAATCCTGACTTTAGCTGGATAAAAAACTTTATCTTCACCTGCAACCTCAAACCCCAATGGTTGTTTTCCCATAAAAGACAGACCGTTCGGAGCAAAATCAAACTTTAAAAAAGCATGGCCGTCGCGTATTTCCATCGAACGAAACTCCGGTCCCCTACATCCAAAAGCCGAATAACCATAAACCTTGTTCAATGCCCAATAAGCAAGCCTTTCTCCAACCACTTCTTTACGCGCCGGATGAATAATATCCGCCTCCCCGACATCCAAAGTCACTACCATGCCCACATTGGGAATTGTCCTCATACAATCCAATTGAACTTCTCTAAATATAGCAGAATTAACTTTTTGATGATTATAGGGAGCTATTTGAACATAATAAAAAGGTAGATTATCATCTGCAAAATATCTGCGCCATGTACGTACCAACTCCGGGAATAACATTCGATACTGCTCCGGGCGCTCTACGTTCGATTCTCCTTGATACCAAATCACTCCTTTTACCGTCAGCGGCAGCATGGGGGCCAACATCTTATTATAAAGAACCGTCGGTTCAAATGCATACCATATAGGATCTATTTTCTTCCGCTCCAAATTCAAATCAAATCCACCAAACCTTTCCAATGTCTCGTAGTCCAGCCAAGCTTCCGCAGACGATCCTCCATGTGCAGATTGTACCAATCCAATAGGTATATCAGTCAACTCATGTAATTTTTCCCCAAATATATAACCTACTACACTAAATTCTTTCACATTGTCTGGACTTGCAGAAGTCCATTTTCCATCAATCGTCAAAGTATCAGAAGCAGAAATAGCATATCCGTTATTAACTCTAAACAAGCGTATCCCCTTATGCTTACAGCGCAACAGTATTTTCTGGGCATCTTGCACCGGCTGATCCGGATTCCCATGAAAATTCATCTGCATATTACTTTGCCCACCAACAAACCAGACATCACCAATAAGAATATCAGAAAGCAAAATCGAATCTTGGGCAGAGCAGATAGATACGGTATAAGGCGTATAACCGGCTGACGGGGTTTTCACTTTTACTTCCCAACGTCCTTTCTCATTCACCTTACTTTCAAGCATTTTATTATCCCAACCGAAAAAAATATTCACTTTTTTGTTTGGTTCGCCCCACCCCCAAAATATAACATCTGCATTTTGCTGTAATACCATACCTGAAGCAAATATCGGAGACAGCCTTAACGAGTTCTGCGCACTCATAAAGAGTGCACAGAAATAGAAAAGCAAAGAAATCAGATAAAACTTCTTACTCATAACTGATCATTTATTAGTTTTAAAACCCAAGTATTTAAGTTTACCCCATGACTTATTGGGCATATTTCCTAACCACAAATTCAGAGTCCCTCCTTTTGCAAAGTCCACATGGTCGAGTTGTGCATAAATCCAGTCCGTACCATTCAACTCAGCTTTCTGGATATAACAATTATCGGCAGAATTATTATGTACATTAATTACAAACTCATCACCTGAATAATAATCTGTATTCAGCTTTATCGTAATCTTGTCAAATATAGGGGAAGTTATATCATAATAGGGAATATCGTACTCTGTCCCAGTAACACTAAACAACCCCAATGACATTAATGCACTTACAGCTCCCATCTGTCCTTCATCTTCATCATGCCCTCCATATCCTTTATCCGGAGTGATGCCACCATAAGCATGTTCCTTAACCTGACGTACCCAATATTGGGTCAACCATGGCTGTCCGCCATAAGTAAACAAATGCGCATTAGAGCACCCCGGTTGGTTAGCATAGCTTACATATCCTCCACTATAAGCATGTACAAAATCAGTCGGACGCGCTTGTTCAAACGCATAATTTAGTTTTTCGCAAAACGCGTCTCCACCTCCCATTAATTCAACCAGTTTGGGTAAATCATGGGAAACCGACCACGTGGCCTGCCATGCGTTAGCTTCAACCCATCCTTGCCCGTTCAACGGATCGGTATGCAACCATTCTCCATTTTCCTTTTTGGGAAGAATCAATCCTATATTTTTATTAAATAACGGAGTCCAGGCACGAGAACGTTTCTCATATAATGCCGCATCAGATTTCTTTCCCATACGCAATGCCATACGGCTTAATCCCCAATCTTGGAAAGCCCATTCCAATGTTTTACCCGCATTGCCGGGACAATATCCTTTTTTAACATAAAATTTCAAGTCATCTGCGCTTTCATAACTCATCATTCCTCCCGGAGCATGGTTACGTTTAATTGCTTCATATGCATGAGAAGGCTTGGTTTTCTTCATCAGGTCTTTCATATATGTACTTACCAGCATGTTTGTAGCCGGACATCCTGTCATGATGAATGAATATCCCCCTGAACAGGCTCCACGAGGCAACAAGCCTCCATTGTCCGCATATTGTATCAAGCAAGCACTCAAATCATCCAGAACCTCCGGCCAAGCCAATCCCCATAATATATTCAAATTCCATTGTGTCAGCCACAGGCCATCAAAGCCGTACATATTGAACGTTGGCTTTCCGGTCTTATCCATTGGAACACGACGTATTTTCATCGGTGCTGCAGTACGTTTGTTTACATACGGACCTGCCGTATAATCAGGATAATAACCATTAACATCAGTAATTTTATGACGTCCCAAAAGGGCATGCCACAAATCTGTATAGAATTTTATGTGTTGTGCTTGACTTCCACCTTCTACCGCAATACGGCCAAACATTTCATTCCATATATCACGCGTATCTTTACGTATTTTTTCAAAATCCCAATGCGGTAATTCTGTATTCAAGTTCTCAATGGCATTATCCACTGTCGTATATGAAAGTGCTATTTTGAACAACACCTCACTTCCTTCCAATTCTCCAAAATCAAGGACCATACCTGCATTATTACCGGAAATAGCCTCTACATCCGGATTGATTCCTTTCTCACTCCATCCATCTATTTTCTTTATCGGAACACTACAATCAAGGACAAAACAAAGTTTAAGGCTGTCTGGCCCTCCCCAGAAACGTTCGGTCGTCATAAATTCACCTACAATACGCTTATCACTAATACGCAATAACGCCCCTTTATCCATAGAACAATTACCTAATACACTACCTATATCTACCAGTAGTTTGGCATTCTTGTCAGATGTATAATTCAAACGATAAAATGTCACCCTATCAGTTGCCGTATATTCCACCCACGTCTTATATCTGTCAAGAAACAGACGATGATACCCCGGCTGAATAATTTCACTTTCATGTTTGAATTCCGATTTCCATCCATCCATTCCTTGAGTCGGATTTACTCCACCGGATACCGGCATTATATTCGGTCCGGACACCATCCACTCATTAACTTGAGAGAAACCTAAGACCTCATTAAAGTTATAATTATATCCGCCGCCACCTTGGTTTTTGTTGCGGGTAAAAGCATGCGCTGCCACCATTCCAAAAGGGCGAGCTGCCGGAGTGCAATAGAACCAGCGCCCTCTTGTCGTTTCAATATAAGGATCTACCCATTCTACATATTCTGTATTCTCGCCACGAGTTCGGAATACTTCTATTTCGGATAAACCTATATTTTTTCCTGCGCCATCAGTTGCCTCAAAACGAACCCATTTTATTTTCTTAGATGGAAAACAAACTTCTTTAGGACTTCCATCATTAGGGATTGCCGTAACACTAACTTTTGATCCATCACTAAAGTGTAATGTTCCCCCGGCAAGATGCTCCAACTCCGATACTCTGTCATATAGTACTATCCGGTCAACATCTATTTCATTGTCCCAGTCCAATTGAGCCCATGGTAAGTGCATAACTCCCCATGAGGTCACGCTTCCTTTGCATGCCCACTCTCCCTCATTAGCATACATAACTTTACCATCCACCAAATTACGCGCCTCGAATCCGATTCCCAATATATCCGAAACTGAGACTTTTGCCTGAGGAGCTACATTATCTTGACCAGCAAACATTGCCAAGGGCATTATGCTCCCTATCAATGAGGTCACTATCTTTCTTAAAGTTATTTTTGTCATACCTATTATCTCTTTTATTTTACAATTTTCTCAACCGGCACCCATATAAAACGAGGCTGATACAAAGAAGCCTTCTCAAACAATTTCGTCATGCTATATGTATTTACATTATAACACATTAAAACCTTACCGTCTTTTCTATATTGAGGATGTACCATTGCATTATAGGTCATCATACTGTCTACCTCAAAGCCACTCTCCTCCACCTTATAAAGCAGTTTTTCATTACTAAATGGTCCTTCCGGCTTGTCTGCAATAAAGGAATAGATATCTTTCACATTCCCCGAACGGTCTTGTGATACCAGTGCTATCTTTTCTTCCAGTTCTACAACATTAAACTGCTCGGAAACACTTTTCGTAATCCCTGCTATTCTTTGTGATTTTCGGGCATCAGTCTGCCATTCGGCTCCGTCCCAATAAGAAAAGTCCACCAATTTATCATTTATCAGCTTTGCTTTTGATACGTGTACTTCTGCCATCCCCATAGCATCAGCCCTTGTTCCATATACATATATTTCTCCTTTATATGGAAGTACTGCATGCCCGTAATGTACATTGTTTTCATTGGCAGCCTTGAAGTTTTCCTTATCAATAATCTTCATCGTTTCCACATCCAAACGGAAATAATCACAGCACAGATATTCGAAGCCGAAAGACCCTTCTCCGACTTTATGGAACTTAGACATAAATAAATGAAGAATTCCGTTTTCTACAAATCCATGACCGGGCCAGTACCAAACCGGACTCTTCCCATCTTGATCTGCCTCAATGAATGCCAACGGATTTTCTTTTGTTCCACTATATAAAGTTTTCAGTTGTCCATTCTTGTCAATAATTGTAAATGTATTGCCTATTACAAATTTTGTGTCTTTTGCCCGCTTGTCGTTTATAACATCACCAAAGAAAGAATCCCCCCACATAAACAAACTACGCCCGTCTTTCAAGTCGATTGATATACTTCCGTCCCCTCCGGTGATTCCCCCACCTAATCCGGGCATTAACCTCTCACAAAAAGCAGAATCAAACTCAACGACCGGATCCACAACTTTCTGTTCGGAATTTCCCCGGCAAGCCGCTAATGAAAACAGCAAAGAAAAAATCATTATCTTTTTCATGGTACTTCTTTTGGACAAGTCGGAGATTGAAAATAATCTCCGACTTATAATTCTAATTAATACTATTGATTATATCCCTCATTTTGAGTTATTTGCCCTTGTGACAAATCTCTCTCACGCTGCGGAATAGGGAACTTTACATGATAAAGTTGCGGGGTTGCATCCGGTTTGGCAGCTTTGATGATATCCACAAACTCCTGTGGTGTACACATTCTTGTCAAGTCGAACCAACGATGTCCTTCCATTACAAACTCATGACGATATTCTTCAAGCACTACTTTTTTGAACCCCTCGTAATCTGTCGGTAAATTGTCGGAAGCCAATCCTGCCCTGTCTCTCACTTTCTTTATAGCTTTCACTGCATCCGGCGTTGGCCCTTGATTAATCGCATTCAGTGCCTCAGCCTTAATCAGATACATCTCTGCCGTACGGATAGCTGGGAAAATTGCATCTGTACTATTTCCTTTAGGCTCAGCCTCTTGATCCCAGTACTTAAATACATAAGGTTCTGCAAACTGTTTAACGGTTCCATCTTGATAAGTAACACTACGTTTTAAGACTACAGGCAAACGTGCATCATTAGCATTAAAGCTGCTATATAAATTTTCCGTTGCACTTTCCCAACCTTGTGCATTATCCACTCCATCCATATTAGGAAGCAATCGAACCAAGAATTGAGCTCCAGCCCAACCATCACTCAATGAAGCGCTAAAATTTGCTCCCCATATAATTTCACTATTAAAACGATTACTAATCTTGAACAGATCTGCATAATTTTCCAACATTGGGAATTTTGGTATTACAGCATCTGCTTTTTTAACGGCAAGTTCATAATACTCAGTATCATTGTGCTCAGCTGCATAAGTCAAATAGACTCGTGCCAATAATGCCGACGCAGACTCCGGATAAGGTCTTCCACCGCCATATCTTGGTGAATACTTCAAATCAGTTTCAGCTGTTATCAAATCCTCAAAGATCAATTTATAAATCTCGTCTTTGGATACCCGGACCATCGATCCTTCGTCTGCACTCTCCAAGTTATGTTCTCGTAAAGGAACATCACCGAACATACGAATCAAATCGAAATACATCATTCCTCTAAAGAATTTAGCCTCTGCTATCAAATGTTTCTTCAAAATATCGTCCATATCAATAGCCGGAACTTTATCTATCACCACATTACAACATTTAATGGTCTGATAGAAATCCCGCCAAAGCAACTCAACCGGTTCATTGTATTGGTCTATCTGCATGTTGTCAACAGACGTGTATTGAATACTTGCCTGCTGGCTGTTTGCATTATCAGAAAACAAATCCTGAAGAACCCAATAATCATTATAAAAAACTCCACCATAGTTTTTATCCCACAAACCACCTGGAGAATACCCCATAATCAAATAATTATAAATCGCATTGGTAGCAGAAATAGCATGCTGTTCTGTCCGATAATAACTTTCAGTCGTAATTTGTCCTTTGGGAACTTCATCCAAAAATCCTGAGCATGAACAGAATGTAAAAGTTCCACAAAATAAAGCTGCTAATATATATTTTTTCATAATAAAATTTCAGTTAAAAATTCATTCTTAAACCAAATTCATAAGATTTAGACATCGGATAAGAACCATAGTCTGCACCCATTGAAAGATTATTGTTCGCAAAACGGCTCACCTCAGGATCATATCCTGAATAGTCAGTGAATGTATGTATATTTTTTAGTCCCGCAAAAATAGTCAATCCCTCACAATAGAACTTCTTTATGATATTTGCCGGGAAAGTATAGCTCAACGTAATATCCTTTATTCTTAGATAGGAACCATCCTCTACATAATGATCTGACAAAATATTCCCCGCAGTTTTGGTTGTTGCACGAGGATATAAGTTTGTCGGATTATCAGGGGTCCAACGATTCAAAGCTGCAGTAGAGTTATTCTTGTATCCATCGAAGCTCTCCAAAGAAAACTTATTGAAGTTGACAATCTCATTCCCCACAGCTCCTTGCAAATAGACAGTCAATCCTAATGAAGAGTTATTTCTCAATTTAAAATTGAATGTATTGTTAAAGCCAAAAGTAAAGTCCGGATTGGCATTTCCCAGAATGAACAAATCGTCCTCATTAATAACATTGTCATCATTTTTATTTACATACTTACGATCACCATGACGTAATGTTTTTCCTGCAAAAAATGGGATTCCGGATAAATCCTCGCCTAATTGAACAATGCCATCGGTTTTATAACCGTAAATAGTTCCAATAGGTTGGCCTTCGGTTATTTCAGTCCAATAAGTGATACCCAAAATGGAATTACCTCTAAGATTTTCCTGACTTCCCGCTAAATTGGTGATTTCATTTTTATTGTATCCAAGTGTAAAATCCATATTCCAACTGAACTTACCAGCAAACGGAACTGCACCCAATGTCACTTCAAAACCTTGATTCATTAAATTACCTACATTGCTCACTACAGAATCATAACCGGTATTAAAAGCAACCGGCATGGTCAGCAACAAATCGCGAGTTTTTTTATAATAGTAGTCTGCAGTCAATGTCAGTCGGTTTTTAAACAACCCCAAATCAATACCCACATTAACTTGAGAAGTCGTTTCCCATTTCAAATCTTGATTGCTTAATGTAAAAGGAGTAAGCCCCTTTACTATTTCAGTATTGCCAAAATAAGCCTCTGCATTATACATCAAACCTTGCGAGCTATAAGGGGGAATACCTTCATTACCCACAATACCATAACTTGCTCTTAATTTTAAATTAGAAACAGCTTTCATTTCTTTCATGAAGTTCTCCTCTGAAACTCTCCATGCGCCAGCAACGGAGGGGAAAAAGCCATACTTATTGCCTTTACCAAATTTGGAAGAACCGTCAACACGTCCGGTCAAAGTTAACAAGTAACGTCCTTTATAACCATAGTTGATACGGGCCAAATAAGAAAGCATTTGCCATTCTGCAATTCCTGAATTTGTCGCTTGGCGCAATGCACCTGATTGGATAGAATTGAACCCTAAAAACCCATCTTCAAAATCAGCTGTTGAAACAGACGAGTTTTCGGAAACGAATGCTTGGGCCGTCATACCACCCAATACGCCTAGTGTGTGATCACCAAAAGTCTGATTATAGTTAACCGTATTTTCCCACACCCAATTGTAGCCATCACGATTTCCTATATTCGCATAGCCACCATTCGATTCTGCGCGCTTCAGTTCTCCGGCTCCAAAAGATTGGTCCTTGATATAGAAATAATCTACACCGATACTTGTCTTGAATGTTAGATCCTTAATCGGCATATATTCCAAGAATGCGTTTGCCAATGTGCGGAAAGATGTATTTCTATTCTTTGCCTCTAAAGCATCTTGGACCGGATTACCTACATTGGGAGATTTCATGTTATTTTCATACGTATAATTTCCCTCAGAATCTCTTACAGGAAGTCCTGGATTCATTTCAAGCGCCCAAGAGGTTACGCTAGAAGCAAAGCCTCCTTCTGCATTAGTAACTACACCGTTCGAACGACTATAACTCAAGTTGGTTGATATACCGGCTTTTAACCATTTATTGATTTGTTGGTTCAAATTCACACGGAAACTTCCCTTACCGAAATCCGATCCTATGATAATACCATCTTGCAACAACAAATTACCAGAAATGAAATAAGTCGTTTTATCATTACCGCCCGAAACTGAAATATCATAATTCTGCATCGGAGCTGTACGGAATATTTCATCTTGCCAATCTGTATTGATTTTCGACAGATTATTCAAACCGGCAAAAACAGGATTACGTTCTACTCCATCGTTATCGGCTACCTCATTTGCTAATTCCGCCAGTTGAACAGAGTTCAACATATCCATCTTCTTTGTCACTTGTTGCAAAGTAAACTTTGCACCAATAGAAACTTTCGGCTTACCGCTCTTGCCCTGCTTCGTAGTTACCAATACAACACCATTTGCTCCGCGTGCACCATAAATGGATGTGGCAGAAGCATCTTTCAAAATTTCAATTGACTCAATATCATTAGGATTAATATTAGTCAACGGATTCAATGCAGGATTCTGTAAAGCACCCGTACTGAATGAAGAAGCATCGCTAATCACAGGAATACCATCAATAACATAAAGCGGTTCATTGTTTCCATTGATAGAGCTAGTACCACGAATACGAATTGACGTCCCCGCACCCGGTTGACCAGACGTATTCAATACTACCACTCCAGCCGCACGTCCTTGCAACCCCTGGTCTAAAGAAGTTACCGATGTGGCTGCCAACTCGTCAGATTTAACCGTAGCAACCGCTGAAGTCAAATCACTTTTTTTCTGCACACCATATCCAACCACTACAACTTCTTCCAAGAGTTCAGCATCATCACGCAATACAATCTTAAAATCCGTTTTTGACGTATTCATTTTTATTTCCTGCGTTTCATAGCCTACAAAAGAGATTTCAATTACTGCCTTATCGGATACCGACAAAGTAAATTTACCATCCAGATCGGAAATAGTACCATTAGACGTCCCTTTCACAATGACAGAAGCTCCAATTATTGGCTCACCGCTTTCGTCACAAATCGTACCTTTTATGTCTTTCATACCAGTCTGAGCCAAAACGATTCCACTCAACAGCATGAAAGAACAAACAACTATTGCTTTAATAAAATTCATGTTTTTCATATTTTTTTATTTATAAGATCCCGGATTACAAGTATCTATGATATAATTATCAGGATTTTCTCCTCGATAAGGAGTAAAATCATCAGTCTTGGATACAGGCTCATAGGTTTCCATCACAACTTCATCCGTTGAAAAATCCGGTCCCAGCCCTGCGAGGTTCTGATGGCTTTCCAAAATCATTTTCCTGTCAGCCAACTGTACTACTTTATATTTTGTTATCATCGGAGAAGCAGTATTAAAAACACTATACTTTACCATGTACAGATATTCCACTTTTGCTCCAACCTGGTCTACATCCCATGAACAACATGCATTCAGTTTCTCCAATCCTATTGCTGAGAATACAGTTCCCCAATCCCATTCTAAAGTCAAGTCCGGATTAAAGCGATAAACATCATCTTTCAGATCCGGAGTAGCCCAATCCTCTCCTTGTATAATCTGCTGAACCAATTTCCAGTCATATTTCAGCAATAAAGGAACTTCCGCCAAATCTACTGTAAGTACCAAATCCGAGGCATCTACCAATAAATTGTTAGCATTCATTCCATAGAAAGAATAAACTACTACACCAGTTTCATCCCCTGCAACGACTTCTTCCCGGAAAGTATAAGGGAATTCAATGTCTTTTACATTCAACTCTTTTTTATAGTCTACCACCTCTTTCCCCGAAATAGATTTCTTTACAACTATTTTAGAAAAACTTTCCGGATCAGATAATGATATTTGTACAGAAGCCATATCACCAATTTTCACCTTTCCTTCATAAGAACTCAATGTGAGAGCAGTTCCACTTCCACTTTCGTCATTACAAGCAATAATGACAGACAGCATTATTCCTAAAACAAACGGAATAAACAAATTTTTCTTTAGTGTTTTCATAATTACATTATATAGTTAATTATCTATTGATTGCAATGCATATGCATAAGCCCCACGCATGATAGAGCAGCTTGTTCCTTCCCGACTACACAATACGGCAATTCGTTTCGAATAATTATAAGGAACCTTAATTTCCGTACCGGGAATGTATACCTCCCTATCGCAAGGAGCAAGAAAATCCTTTCTCTCAACCTCATCTTCCCAATTATAAACATCCATTTGTACACAAGGGAAAGTTTCTCCAGAGAACATGGAAACAGAGGAACGCAGTTCTGCTATCAATGCCGGGAGAATATAGCGCGAAGCTCCTGCCAATCCCCCTCCAATCACAACTAGACCATCTACAATATTCAGTGCCGAGGCTATAGCGCTACCCGCCATTTCTCCCATTTCACCAAAGCTTGCCACCGCTGCCTGCCGGTCTCCTTCCTTTATTCCCTCAGCAATATCAAATATATCTTTGGGAGTCAGACTCTTATCTTTTACGCCAGATAACTCAGCATAGACACGCTTCACCGCACGAATACTGACACTTTCTTCAGCTATCATATTAGGATATTTCTTATTACGCATCAGCCATGTATCCCCACCACAACCATTGTCACCGTTAAGTAAACAGTTGTTGATAACCACTCCTGCCCCAAAACCGGTACCTAAGGTTATTCCTAGCAAATTCTTATATTCACGCGTATTTCCTGAAATAGAAAGCTGCTGATTTACCATAGGGAGTGCACCCGATAAGGCTTCTCCATAGGCAAACAAGTTACCATCATTTTCTATAAATACCGGAATCCCATAGTGATGTTGTAGGAAAGGGCCTAATGCAACTCCATTCCGAAAAGAAGGAAAATTAGGAAGATTTCCTCCTATTACTCCATTCCTATAATCTGCAGGGCCAGGAAAAGCAAAACTGATAGCAACTGGTAAAGTTTCCAATTTCTTCATTACAGTATCGAAACCTGCCAGTAAGTTAGCAAGGCACTTGTCCAAGTTATCCGAAACAGATGGAAAACTAATCGGAGCTATAATCTGGCTATTCCCCTGAATGGCAGAAAAAACGAAATTTGTTCCTCCTGCATCCAACGTTAATACCACACGTTTATCATATTCATACATAATATTAGATTTCTTTGAAATAAACTTTGAAATTACTTAGAAACGCACGTATGCTTTTATTGTTACACACTCTTTGCCCTCTGCTTTACCATATGGGCGAATCGTATATTCCTTTGCACAAGCCGGAATAATAAAAGTTTCCGCATAGTGAACAACAAATGGTTCAAAAGCTCCGGACGGACTTTCAATGACAGCTTCTTCCCCTTCAAGCAAGTTAAACACGTTCACACTATTATTGGTACTATGAAGAACCGGTTCGGTGAAACGATGCCTACGTGTTTCAATGAACTCATTTTCATGCAATCCAGTACGTTCTTCTATCCAGCCCTCGCCTTCTGCTATCCGAGTCACATGATTACGCAAACGTTCATATACATAGTCTGTATCTCTATTCCAATTGATAACATGCTTACCACGTTCCACATTTATAGGGCGCGGCTTTCCATCTAATCCTAAGCGTTGCCAATCCCAGAGTTTGAATGTAAACAAGTTTGGAGTCGAACTAATTTCAAGCACCATGCTATTTGAACCAGAACAATGAATCGTTCCGCCAGGAATCAGAAAATGATCGTGTTTGCGAGCGGGAATTTTATTTACATACTTCTCTGCATCAAAAACAATTTCTCCACGTTGAGCCTTTTCCAAATCGTCAATCATAGCCTTACCATCTACTCCATTCTTTACACCCAAGTAAACAACAGCATCTTCTCCCGCATCAAGTAAATAATAACTCTCGTCCTGTGTATAACACATGCCAAAATTGTCACGAATAAACTGAGTTGTAGGATGAACCTGCAAACTCAGATTTCCCCCTCCCATTGTATCAAGAAAATCAAAACGGATTGGGAAATCTTTTCCAAAACGTGCCTCTACCGGTTCACCTAAAACTTCCTTACTCTTCAATAAAACCAAATCCACAGAGGGTAATTCAAACCGTACTCCATTTACCTCAAAATATAAGCTATTCTCTTCAGGAACACAGTCAAAACACCAACCAAAATTCTGCTTACTACGATCCAAATCACAAACATCTTTCATCCACTGTCCACCCCATGGAGCCGGATCGAAAAACGGAACTACACGAAAAGGTCCGGAAGCCGTTTTCTCTATACCACAAAAGAATGTTTCACGATCAATCATTTTAGGATGTCCGGCAATATGCGTATCCAACCAAAAATCAACTTTCGTAAACAGCGTATCTTTATAATGATCACAAATACGCCAATCGTTAAAATATCCGCGCTTATACTGCAAAGAGACAGGTTCTTCCCGGTTATCAATACCCAAAGCCTTCACTTCATGACGACGGAAACGCTGCTGTATTTCCCAACGGGCCATATCCGCATATACCAACGTTGCTTCAGGTGCAACCAAAGCAGCACCCGTACCTATTATAATGACAGGAATATCCAACTCTGCAATTTTTTTCCTTGCAGCGTCCAATTTCTCCATATCAAAATAATCAGTCAAGCACAAATTTGTTACATAACCAAACAATACATCGGTTGTCATAAAGCGCTCCGTCATTTGTATCAACATACTCTCCGACTTATACAAATCACGTACCAATATTATTTGCGCGGAGATTTTTGTCAGTTCCCCCACCAATTCATCCTCATAAACTCCTGTATAACAATCAACAGCAAGAATACGATTTTCTTTTATCTTACCCTCTAAAACACTACGGATATCACTCCATCCCTGCATAATATTACCATTAATCATCGTAACAGGGAATTTGTCATAATTTGATTTTCTCATGAATTACAATACTTTGTTTGAACATATATTATTTTGCGCAAATATATAGAATATATTATTATCACAAAAGATTTGCGCATTTTTTTTTTTATTCTTATCATTGCAAAAGGAAATAAAGGTAAATAACTATGCAGATAGATCACAATAGCAGCAAACCCCTCCATGCACAAGCAGAGGAGATCCTTCGCAATCTAATTGATTCTGAAGAATATAAAACAGGCAAATACCTGCCTAATGAAGTAGAACTTTCACAAAAGCTGAATATTTCTCGAAATACGCTAAGACAAGCTATCAACAAACTTGTATTCGAAGGTTTGTTGGTACGTAAAAAAGGAGTAGGTACAAAAGTTGCACAAAAAGGGATCTTGGGAGGAGTAAAAAATTGGTTGAGTTTTTCTCAAGAAATGAAGATGCTAGGTATAGAGATACGCAATTTCGAGCTACACATTAGCCGGAAAAAACCAACAGAAGATATTTGTAACTTTTTTGAGATAACTCCCAATACTTCCCCTAAGTGTATCGTACTGGAAAGAGTACGAGGAAAGAAAGAGTATCCATTTGTTTACTTCATCTCCTACTTTAACCCAAGTACCCCCTTAACCGGTGAAGAAGATTTCACACGTCCTTTATATGAGTTATTAGAAAAAGACTACAACATTATTGTAAAGACAAGTAAAGAAAAGATTTCTGCCAGACTTGCAGGAGAGGCCATTGCAGAAAAACTAGATATCAAACCAACTGCTCCCATCCTGATTCGGGAACGTTTTGTTTACGATATTAACCAAATACCTATTGAATATAATATAGGCTATTACAGAGCAGACAGTTTTACTTATACAATAGAAGCTGAAAGATAAACAGAAGGAAAGCCCTAAAAGACTTTTTTGCAGTGTTGCGAATCCTCCCAAAGATTATTAGGCATATAACTAAAAAAGGAAGTTAACTTCATGCCAAGCATGATATTAACTTCCTTTTTTTATGATGTTAACTTATTGGTTAGTATTCAGTTAACTCATTACAAACTATCAAGTTAACTGAATATCCTGTAATTTATTTTTTCACCTTATTTCTTAACCGGAGATGAATATCTGGCATTCAGACCTTCCAAGATTTCGCGAGTTATATTATAAATACTGTCAGCATACAACAGATTATCAAAACCAGTATTACTGATAATCATGCTATAACCTCTCGTTTTATTATACTCTTTCAGGAAAGCATTGATAGAGTCACGCAATTGCAGACTGTTTTTTTCGTTTTCGCTCATCAGTTCTGACTGCAATTTATTACCCAAGTTCTGCAAGTCCTGCTCCAATTTAGCAATACGGTTGTATTCTTGTTGGGCACGTTCCTGTGTGAGGTAAGCATTGTTCTGAACTTTTGTCTGGAACTCTTGTTTCTGGCGGTCAAGATCTTTGGCTTTCTGGTTCAAAGTCAAACGTACATTCTCGCTCTTCTTCACCATTGCTTCATTCAAATCGACGCAATAGTTATATTTAGCCAAAAGCGTATCTATTTCTACATAAGCGATTTTCATTCCGGACAATCCGGCTGCTTGTGTTGAAGCATTTGCTGCTTGATTATCTGCTTTACCAGCGCATTGAGAAAATAAAACGATTAGTGCAAGAGCTGCCAAACCGTTTACGAGGTAGTTTAATCTCTTCATAATTTGTAAAAATATTGTTTTTAGTTTATTTAGTTCATACTATCGTTTAAGGTTTTCTCCAGTTCATCAATAGAGAAACGGCTTTTCTTCTGTGCCTCTCTGTCTTGCGACTGTACGCACCCGATTCCTCTATCCCGCATCGCTTTATTGCCGCTAACGTGTCCGTTAGGAAACTTGCCGCCTTTCACAAAAAAGACCTTTACTCCCAATAAAACAATGCAAATAGCAACTATTAACAAAGTTATCAATAATGTACCGAGCATTTCCATTAATTTTGTTGCACAAAACAGAATACCATTCGGTAAAAAGCATTTGAAATTTGTTTTTACTTTCGGCTTACACTGTTTTGTGGGTGCAAATATAGGGCTTTGGTTGGACTAAGCATCCTTTTTTACTCTAAAAAAAGAGAAAGGGAAATAAAATAGGCAACCAATTTAACCAACTTTAGCAATACGAGGTTAATTTGTACAAGAATTGAAATTTAAAAACAGAAGATTAGAATACACATCAAGGGTATCCTAACCTGCTATAAACTATAAGATATGGAAAAAAAAGACTTGAAACCGGCCGGCGTATTCCACTATTTTGAGGAAATATGCCAAGTTCCGCGTCCTTCCAAAAAGGAAGAAAAGATTATCGCTTTTCTAAAAGCATTCGGAGAGAAACATAAGTTGGAAACAAAGGTAGACGAAGCCGGAAACGTACTGATTAAGAAACCGGCTACACCGGGTATGGAGAACCGAAAGACCGTCGTACTGCAATCTCATGTGGACATGGTATGCGAAAAAAACAACGATGTTGAACATGACTTCCTCACCGACCCTATTGAAACAGAAATAGACGGCGAATGGCTGAAAGCCAAAGGGACCACGCTGGGAGCCGATAACGGTATCGGTGTAGCAACCGAACTGGCTATTCTTGCCGACGACAGCATTGAACATGGCCCCATCGAATGTCTGTTCACTGTCGATGAGGAAACCGGACTGACCGGTGCTTTTGCCTTGCAAGAAGGTTTTATGAGTGGCGATATTCTCCTGAACCTCGATTCCGAAGACGAAGGAGAGCTTTTCATCGGCTGTGCCGGTGGCATAGACTCTGTGGCCGAGTTTACTTATCGGGAAGTGGATGTACCTTCCGGATATTTTTTCTGCAAGGTACAGGTTAAAGGACTTAAAGGCGGACATTCCGGTGGTGATATTCATTTGGGACGCGGCAATGCCAACAAGTTATTGAACCGCTTCCTGAACCGGACTTTCAAAAAATACGATGCATATCTCTGTGAGATAGACGGAGGTAACCTGCGTAACGCCATTGCACGCGAGGCACATGCCGTTATAGCCATCCCCGAAGCCGACAAACACGCGCTGCGCACTGACCTAAACATATTTGCTGCGGAAGCAGAAGCAGAGTATGCAGTAGCCGATCCTGATTTACAGTTCACACTTGAATCAGAATCCCCCCGTACAAAAGCCATTGACAAAGACACTGCCAACCATCTGCTGCAAGCTCTTTATGCCGTTCCTCATGGAGTATATGCTATGAGCCAGGATATTCCGGGCCTGGTAGAAACATCCACCAACTTGGCATCCGTAAAGATGAAACCGGGCAATATTATCCGTATTGAGACAAGCCAACGCAGTTCTACCGAATCTTCCAAACAAGACATCGCCACTATGGTACGTACCGTATTCGAAATGGCAGGGGCCAACGTTTCTTTCGGCGACGGCTATCCGGGCTGGAAGCCCAATCCTCACTCGGAAATTCTGGAAGTGGCAGCGGCGTCATACAAACGCCTGTTCGGTGTAGATGCCCAAATCAAGGCTATCCACGCCGGATTGGAATGTGGATTATTCCTCGACAAATATCCCTCTTTGGATATGATTTCCTTTGGTCCGACTTTACAAGGAGTACACTCTCCCGATGAACGGATGCTTATCCCCACCGTACAGAAATTCTGGGATCATCTGCTGGATATATTGAAGCATATCCCTGCCAAACATTAATGGACATACCAACAACGGAATATAAAGAAAAGATGCGGAGTGACAGAAGAAGTGCTCCGCTTCTTTTTATTCCTGCAGCCGCTTTGGTCTTTCTCGCTTTCTTATCATCTGCTCCGCTATACGGACAAATAAAGAAAGACACACTCACTTTTCGCATCATGGGCTACAACGTAGAGAATTTGTTTGATTGCCGCCATGATACTCTGAAAAACGATTACGAGTTCCTACCGGATGCCGTCCGTCACTGGAATTATTTTAAATACAAGAAAAAATTAGATGCCATTGCACGTGTCATCATTGCCGTAGGTAAATGGACACCACCTGCATTAGTGGCGCTCTGCGAAGTAGAGAATGACAGTGTACTGCATGACCTCACACGTTACTCCATCCTGCGGGAGGCCGGCTACCGTTATGTCATTACCCATTCCCCCGATGAACGGGGCATTGATGTGGCATTACTTTATCAAAGAGGAATGTTCAAACTACTTTCCAACCAAAGCCTTCCGGTAACCGGACTTCACAAAAGCAGCCGTCCTACACGCGACATACTTCATGTAAGCGGCTTACTTTTGAACCGCGACACTTTAGATGTATTCGTCGCCCATTTCCCATCCCGTTCCGGCGGAGCAAAAGCATCCGAACCTTATCGCCTGCTGGCAGCACAAAGATTGAAAAATGCAACAGACAGTCTGTTTCATGTCCGCACCCATCCTCAAATTATCATCATGGGCGATTTCAACGACTATCCCGGCAACAAGTCTGTGCAAAAGATACTAAAAGCCGGAATGCCACCCGCAGAAACAGACTCACTGAAATCTCAAATGCTTTATCACCTTTTGGCAAGGAAAAGCGCTGCAAACACGCATTTCGGAAGCTACAAATATCAGGGAGAATGGGGGTTGCTCGACCATATCATCCTTTCGGGCAATCTGCTAACGGCAACTTCCCCTCTATATACCGCAGAAGACAAAGCCGATGTTTTTCATGCTCCCTTTCTTCTGACCGAAGACAAGAAATACGGAGACAATCAACCTTTCCGTACCTACTATGGCATGAAATACCAGGCGGGATACAGCGACCACCTTCCCGTATGGGCAGAATTCAGGTTACTATATTAGTCGGAATACTGATACAGTTTCAAATCGAACTTGCCGACCATGACCAACAAATGATCGAATATGTCGGACTGAATACGTTCATATTCTTTCCACACCTTATTACGCGAAAAGAAATAGACCTGAACAGGGACTCCATAAGTTGTAGGTTCTTTCTGGCTGATAATTAAATCCAAATCCTGATTCACCACCGGAAGGCTGCGCAGATAGCGTTCAATATAGATACGATAAAGCTGGGCATTGGTGGGCACTTCTCCTTCTGCCGGCTGATAATCCGCCATCAGAGGAACATCCTTACGAATGACATCCAGCATGTCGGGAGTGCAGAACTTAAGGGTAGTCATATCCAGATAAATGTTCTTATTCACACGACGCCCACCGCTCTCCTGCATTCCGCGCCAGTTCTGAAAAGAATTGTTCACTAATGTATAAGGAGGTACTGTTGAGATTGTATTATCCCAATTACGTATCTTCACCGTATTCAGCGTGATCTCCTCCACTGTTCCATTGGCGGTATCGTTGGGCAGGGATATCCAGTCGCCAATACGCAGCATGTCATTGGCAGAGAGTTGCACGCCCGCCACAAATCCAAGAATACTGTCTTTGAACACCAACATCAGCACAGCCGCCGATGCCCCCAAACCAGCAAACAATGTCATCGGAGACTTATCCAAGAGTACGGCAATTATAATAATCCCGCCGATAAAAAACAACAGTACCTGAAGAACCTGCACAAAGCCTTTCATAGGACGGCTCTTCTGCTTGTCCTTTGCATTATACACATCCAGCATCACCAGCAGCAAGCCGTTGATGGTAAACAGAATTGCAGCAATGATATATACCGCACATATTTTCTGTGAGAACTCCAAGATTTCCTTTCCCCGTACAAATGCCAAGGGCAATAAAAAATAGACCAATATGCCCGGCAAGACATGAATAAGATGATGCACCACTTTACGTTTCATCAGAAGTGTATTCCACTGATGGGGCGCACGTTTCGTATAACGCCTCATCCCTCCCACAAATATAGCCTGACACAGGTAATCCAGCCCTATTGACACAACTATCATCAATACGGCTATAATAGTTTCGTCAAACATATTCGCAAGTTTCGGGTCTATTCCCCAATCAATGAGGATTTCGTTCATCCAGCTTCCTAAGCTCATCATAAGTATCTGTTTTATTAGTTTATCAATACAGATAACAAATGAGGAAGAAAGATGTTTATCAATCCTCGTTTACGGAAAAAGGCAACAAGAAAGACGCTACAACAAGGTGCGTATCAGCGCATAGGCCAGTATACCGAGCACCGTAGCTCCCCCAACCCAAATGGGAACATAAATATGCTTATAATCTTCTTTCCGCTCATACTTGCACAACCGGCTGAAAAGCCAATAGCAGAGAGACGCCCCAGCAAAGCCCACCAAAGCACCTGCCAGCAAGTCCCCCGGATAGTGTACTCCCAAATAAGAACGGGAATAACACGTCAGCAGAGCCCATATCATAATGAACCAGTTCAAGGCCCGGTTGCGGAACAGATAAAACAAGAAGAAAGCCAGTCCGAATGTATTGGCGGCATGGCAGGAAGGGAAGCCATATCGCCCACCCCTATAACCGTTTACGATATGCACAAATTCCGAAACAGGATTCTCCAGATTGGCCGGACGAAGGCGGCACACCAACGGCCGGATAACAGTCGCCCCTATCTGATCGGCAAAAGTAATGGTCAGCGCAATAGCTACGGCACAGCCTATGGCAACTTTCCAATGCAAATTACGTACTATCACATAGAGAATTGCTGCGTACAGCGGCACCCAGATCCATTTTCCACTAAAGGCATACATGAAAAAGTCCGCCCACTCCGCACGTGCTCCGTTGATTGCGAGCAACAGGGCGGTATCCATTTCCACCAACCCCGATAAAACATCTGCTAATATCATCCTATCTTTTGGCTATATCGTCATACAATTTCTGCAAATAAGCTTGTCCCCGCAGCAGGTTTTGTCCTTTCTCCGGTCCTTCATCCACAGCAATACCATTCGCTTCATTATTAAATATCAATTGATTGTCAGGCGTCACAAAACCGAAAGCGTCAGGCACAGTGAAAAAAGCGAAATGAGGAGAATCAGGATTGAGCATATCTTTACTGAACGTAAACTCACCATGCGGCAATGACAGTTGCGCCAATAAGGTAGCGGCAATATCCTGCTGTGAACCGTAAACATCCACACGTCCCGGCTCGCATACTGCCCCGCCCACCATCAACAGAGGAATCTGATAACGGGCTATTTCAAGATTGCCGATATGTTCGGGATAAGATCCCAAATGATCGGGTACAAACACAATCACTGTATTTTTCCACTGCGGAAGTTCTCGGAATTGCTTTACAAAATCACCGACACAACTGTCCGTATATGCAAAAGCGTTCAGGCGCTTGTTCTCCAAACGGCTGTAAGGAACCTCAAACGGCTCATGGCTGCTGGAAGTCTGCAACACGCGAAAATGCGGTGCATGCTTCTCTGCCTGAGTGCTATCCGTTGCTTCCATCCGCAAATCATCCAGTAAGCGGCGGAACACAAGGTGATCGTGCACTCCCCACTTGCTCAAACGTTCCGACACCGGAAAGTCCTGGTCGGCAACAATATCCTCAAAGCCGGACGACATCAGGTAAGAGCGCATATTGGTGAAGTCCGCATCGCCGCCATAGTAGTATTTCGTCTCGTAACCGGCTTTCTTCAAGCTACCGGCAATGGCAGGCATAGACTGCGTCTTACGCGGATACTTCATGATACTGGTGGTGGGTTGCGCCGGGTAGCCACTCAAGATAGCGACCAGTCCGCGATCGGTGCGGAAGCTGTTTGCATAGAAATTGGTGAAAAGCACTCCTTCCTGCGCCAGACTATCCAACTGCACAGCTACATCCGGCTCTCCTCCCAATGCAGTCATCAATCGAGATGAAAAGCTTTCCAATATTACCAAAAGCACATCGGGGCGCTGTGTCGTAAACAATGAGTGCAGGGAGTCCGGGGTTTGCCGTAAAGAGTCGGCCGGTGCAGAATCTTTTCTTAAAACGGCAGGATCCACTAAACCGGAGAAAATGCGATCTGCGGCAGCAGCTTCCATAAAGCGATACTGCTTTCCGAAATCCTTTTGTTTGGAAAGAGACTCCATCAGACTGAAAGCCGGATTTATGGCAGCATGGTTCAGACGCTGGTTCGTGCTGAAATACACCTTTCCCGTATTCATGGTAGATACCGTAAACCCGCCACGAATCGGAATGAACAGCAACCCGGTCAGCAGTAACAGGACACCCGATACTCTCAAACGCCGGTAAGGTACCTTCATCCGTCCGAAAACGGCTTTCCGCAACAGCAGCCGATGGAATATTCCATATAAAACCGCCGCATAGACGCCCATTGCAAGAATCCCTCCGACCACCATCCAGACGCTGACACTCGCCACCGCATCTTTGGGAGAGGAAAAGAAGTAGAACAAAGGGGTAGCATCCAGCCGGAAACCCCAATATTCATACAATCCCAAATCGACGGTGAATATGACAGAGAGTAAGACAGAAACAAAAATAAAATAGCCGCACCATATACGGCGAAGAAGATTGGACACCCCCCATGCAGAACCTATAAAAAGTAATCCGGGAACAGCCGTCAGATATCCTGCAAGGGATAAGTCCAGCGGCAACCCATGCCAAATCACACGAAACCATTCCGTCCAAGAGGCGCCCTCGTACAAGGTTTGGTAGAAGAACATAAACAACGGCTTCTGCAACATAAATATGCAGACAAACAAAAAATATGTCTTGAGGAATCCTATCAGTCTTTCTTTCATCGAAGTCTTGTCTTAATACAAATATATTCGGCAAAAATAAACTATTTTATTCTATTTCTCGCCAATATTGGTTAAGAAATGCGTGAAAGATAAGCAGATATGACTTTTTTACCAGTTACGTTTCAGGTACAGGCGGTCGCTGATCGTAGCGGGAAGTTCATTCTCATAATGGGTTACCATAATCATTGTTTTATCCCGGCGGGCGCAGAAAGCCTCTATGATCTTCTTTACTCGGCGGCGATTGTAGGTATCCAGTCCATGCAACGGTTCGTCAAGAATCAGCAGTTCGGGATCTTTCACGAAAGCGCGTGCCAACAACGCAAGACGCTGTTCGCCGCTGGAGAGTTGCAGGAAAGGTTTATCCTTCAATCCGGCTACGCCAAAAACATCCATCCACCACTCACACACAGCCATTTGTCCGGCATGCGGACGCTTGTACAAACCGATACTGTCATGTAGTCCGGAAGCAACGATTTCAATAGCCGGCAGGTTCTTCAGATAGGCCCGGTGCATCTCCGGGCTGACGTAGCCTATATGTTTTTTTATTTCCCAAATGCTCTCGCCTGTACCGCGCTTACGCCCAAACAGACTGATGTCGCAGGCGTAAGATTGAGGATTGTCTGCACACACCAGACTGAGTAAAGTGGATTTTCCCGCACCGTTCTCACCACTCAATGCCCACTTCTGCCCGCGCATCACCGTCCAGTCCAATTCCTTCAGAATCGTACGGTCATCATAACGGATGCTGACCTTGTTCAGACGGACCACTTCGTCTGAGGTAAAATTCGTATTTTCATACGGAAGGTCCATTATACGCTGCTGCAATTCACCGAAAGAAGCGGCATCTGCCTCAACACGAATAGCATCCCGTTCACGAAAAGTCCGCAAATAGGCGGCACGTTCCATTTTCTCTCCCACCACCCCATTTTCAACGGGAACCACATGAGTGATAAAAGACGGCACATCGTCCAACATAGAAAGAACCAGCACGATTTGCAGGGAAGCAAGTTGGGCCAGCTTTTCCAAGACATTAAACAACAACTCGCGGGTTGCAGCATCCAACCCGATGAAAGGATTGTCCATGATGAGAATACGCGGAGCTGTGAGCAACGTCTTCGTCAACTGAAACTTACGAAGTTCGCCGCTGGAAAGGAGAATAATTTTCTTGTCGAGCATCGGTTCGATACGGAAAAGTCCGAATAGCTGTTGCCTGAGGGCTTCATCCTTCACCTCGCCCAATAATTCGCGCACCAGCGGGGCATCTTCCTGATCGTGAGCGTTCCAACGTTGCTGATAGTAGTAATTGGCATCGGCTGAACCGTAGGTGTCGCGAAAGGCGATGTACTTAATGTTGTCGTAAGCGGTTTGCGTAGCGGAAGGGCGGAAATCATAAGTCAGCACGCCATCACGCAAAGGGTATTTGCCCGTAAGCAAGTCTACCAGCAGGCTTTTTCCGGCTCCGTTAGGGCCTACAATAGCGATGTGTTCTCCGTCGAGAAAGTCGAGCGTGACAGGGTTTGATAAACGGACAAGCGGGTTGCGGGCTACGCCTCCCGCTATATGTAAGGTGTGTTGTTGCATCCTGACGATGGGTTGGGTTTTAAACGGGGCAAAGATAAACAGTTTTTTTATTAACCGAAGCGGGATTGTAAACTTTTTATTTTGTCTTCTTCGGATGTGGCGACTTCCGTATGCAGCAGCTTCCCTCTCCAATCTCTTTGTTCATGCGGAATACGGATGAACAAACTATAAGCAGACTTTCCACACGAAGTACAGCGTCAGTTTATCCCCATTAAACTACCGGTTTATTAGGAATAAACTCCAAGTTTATCCCTAATAAACTTGGAGTTTAAACTAAGCAAACAAAAATATACTCTGAAAAAACAGTCAGGTATGCGCTGAAGAAAGAATCAGCGTACACTGAAGCAACAATCAGTACGCCCTAAAGAAGAGCCATATCTCCTGAAGGGAATTTTATCTGTCCAGATGTAAGAAATGAAAGTTAGGGGTATATTCCGTTCTCCGGCTTCCTTATTTATAAAAAATCAGCGCCGACTGTGCCGGAACAAATACTTCCGGTCCGTATATCGTCCCCAAGCCCTGCTCACTGATGAACCCGTCTTTGCAGACTACCGTATATCTGCCTTCGGGCACCGGCACTTTGGCTATCTCTTTACGTGAGTTCAATATCACATAAATATCTCCCCACGCGTCTCCACCTGCATTTTCCTTCAAGTGATAGGCCACCACGTTGCTGCCCTCAACCGGCAGGAACTCCAGATGTCTGCGAACCAAGTCGGCATCTCCCAAGCGGAAAGCCGGATGGTTCTTACGCAACTGAATCAATCCTTGATAATAAGCGAACACATCGGCATGTTCCGTTTTACGTCTCCAGTCGATAGCATTGATAGAGTCAGGGCTTTGGTAGCTGTTATGTATCCCCTTCTTATCGCGCATCACTTCCTCGCCGGCATAAATAAAGGGTACGCCTTGCGAAGTGAACACCGCCGTCTGCGCCAGCTTGTCCAACCGGGCCAGTTCTTCGGGGGTAATACCGGGAAGGCTGGCTTTCAGTCTGTCCACCAAACACATATCATCGTGACAAGACACATAGCTGATCATCTGCGTGGGTTGTTCCGCCCAAGGAGCCTTACTGTAATTCACCTGTCCGTTGTCGACTTGCGGATGCTTGATAGCGCCGACAATACCGAATTTAATGCTTTCTTCCCCTCCCGGCAGTCCGGCAAGGAATGCTCCCTGATGATTATCGTTAAACGGGCCGCGCAATGCGTCGCGCATCTCGTCGGAGAACGCGGCAATACCCGGCATCTTATAAGTATTGGCCTTCATTGCCAGTGAGTCCTGTGGCAACTGAGGAGCCGACGCTGCCCAGCCCTCTCCATAAATAAAGATAGTAGGATCGGCCGCCGTTGCCGCCTTGCGTATCTCATTCATGGTTTCAATGTCATGAATACCCATTAGGTCGAAGCGGAAACCGTCGATATGGTACTCATTTATCCAATGCAAGACAGACTCTATCATATATTTACGCATCATAGGACGGTCACTTGCCGTTTCATTGCCGCAAGCAGAAGCATCCGCAAAACCGCCGTCCGGCTTCTGGCGATAGAAATATCCGGGAACAGTACGCTCAAAATTACTCTCAGAGGTGTTGAAAGTATGATTATACACCACATCCAGCACAACGCGAATGCCTGCTTTATGCAAAGCCTGCACCATTTGTTTGAATTCGCGGATACGCACATCCGGTTTGTAAGGATCGGTAGAGTACGACCCGTCGGGTACGTTATAATTCTGTGGATCGTAGCCCCAGTTGTATTTATTCTCGTCCAACTTGGTTTCGTCCACTGAGGCATAGTCATAGGAGGGCAAGATATGTACGTGTGTCACTCCCAGTTCCTTCAAGTGGTCAATACCGGTTGCCAGTTTATCGGGACTGACCGTTCCCGTTTCCGTCATGGCAAGGAACTTACCTTTATTTTTAATGCCTGACGACGGATCTACCGAAAAATCACGATGATGCACCTCATAGATAATCACATCCGCAGGCGACGCCAATGGCGGACGCTGATCCTCTTCCCAGCCTTCCGGATCGGTTTCACGCATATCGATAATGGCGGCACGCTTTCCGTTCACACCTACTGCATGCGCATTGATGCCCGGTGTATCACCCAGCCACTTACCGTCGATTTTCACATTGAAAGTATAGAACTTGCCTTTCAAGTCCTGCTCTACCTTAGCCGTCCACGTACCGTTTTCAGCCGGCGACATGGCCACTGTTTCATAAGCATGCCCGCCGTCTCCCGCATCGTACAGCATCAGGCGCACTTCGTCCGCCGTAGGCGACCAAAGCGTAAACTGCGTGGCGTCCGGACTATATTTCATTTCCGTCAGGCTGCCCGTACGGACAGGATAAAGCTCATAGGAGGTGTATTCTTTCTTCGAGGGGGCGCAACTGACAACTGTTGTCGCAGCTACTCCGATAATGACAAGATCGTTTAGTTTCATGGCAGTATTTCTAAGTATTAAAGTACAAAATATTAAGGTGAGGTTATCGTTTCACTTTGCCGGGATTCTTGGCCACAAAGTCCTTCCAACTGTGGTAACCTTTCTCTGCTGCAGGACGCCCCATTTGAAGAAAATGACAGTAAGCGGCGGCAAGTCCGTCGGTGGCATCCAGAAATACCGGCATTTCTTCTTTTGGAAAATGAAGCATGCGTTGCAGCATATCCGCCACTTGTTCTTTGGATGCCTGACCGTTTCCTGTTATCGCCATTTTTATCTTCAACGGAGCATACTCTGTTATCGGAATGTCACGACTCAAAGCCGCAGCCATAGCTACTCCCTGAGCGCGTCCCAACTTCAACATCGATTGCACATTCTTGCCAAAAAAAGGCGCTTCAATAGCAAGTTCATCCGGCAGGTAACTTTCAATGATACTCAACACCCTTTCGTGGATATGGCGAAGTTTCAGATAGTGGTCACCGAACTTACGAAGGTCTATGATGCCCATAGCAATCATCTCAGGCTTTACTCCCGCCACACGCAGCACTCCATACCCCATAATAGTGGTACCGGGGTCAATGCCCAAAATGATTTTTTCCTTTACCGGCTGTATCACACTATCACCTCCATCAACGTCGGAAAACCGATTACTTTATCATTAAAGATTCTCAGTAATTCCTCATTCAGCTTTACGCCCTGCTCCTGATGCCAGTGATGCAGTTTGGCAGAATTCTCAACTTCAAACTGTACAGAGTAACAGATACTTCCTTCCTCAATATGACTCAGTATGCGTGCTATGCGCGGGGCATACAGCGTACCATGTTTTTCTACTTCGGGAAGGTAAAACTCCTGCATCCAGGCAAGGAAGAATTTTTCCTGTCCTTCTTCCACGTGATAGGTCGTATTATATATCAACATAATTTCTTTTTTCATTTTGTTTCGCAAACATAGCAATTATTTCAGAATAATGCATTATATTTGCACCATCAAAATGCGGAGGGTTCCGCAAACGTTAGCAACGGGGCGTTAGCTCATCTGGCTAGAGCGCGACACTGGCAGTGTCGAGGTGATGAGTTCGAGTCTCATACGCTCCACTCCAAAAATGTCAAAAACAATGATGTAAAACCTTGAATTTTAATAATTCAAGGTTTTTCTTTTTCTTATGCTTCCTCTTCAAGCCATTCCATCTTACCCTCTTTACAAAATACGGATAAGATTCTGATACACAAAGCGGAAAAAAGATTCATGATACACTATGCTGCCAATATAACCTTATATAAATAAGGTGTGACAAACACTTCCCAAAAGAATACAAGAAAAAACTTCATAATCGACCTGACCAGCCTATGAAATAAAATATTATCTTTGCGGACATTTTAGTATTCATCTTAATCATAATCTAATACTATGTATAAAATTTTTAGAGGCTTTCCATTGGTGGAGGCTTATCAAGATTTAAAAAAAGCCAAACGGTTGGCAGAGAGCCAAGCTGTAGCCCGATGTATAAAGCTGGTTATAGCAATCACCATATCCCTTACCCTATGGTTGCTTCCAACTGAAGCATTTGGCATAAGTAATCTGACTATTATTGAACAGAGGCTGATTTCCATTTTCATTTTTGCCACACTGATGTGGGTTTTCGAAGCTGTCCCCGCATGGACCACGTCAGTCTTGATTGTAGTACTGCTCCTACTTACCGTTTCAGACAGCAGTTTGTGGCTGTTTGTACAAGGAATTCCGACAGAAGAGCTGGGACAAACGGTAAAATATAAATCCATCATGCATTGTTTTGCCGATCCCATTATCATGCTGTTCATAGGTGGGTTTATACTCGCTATTGCTGCGACTAAGAGCAATTTGGATGTATTACTGGCTCGTGTCATGCTGAAACCTTTCGGAACCCAGTCCCGTTATGTACTGCTGGGATTTATTCTTGTCACAGCGGTATTTTCAATGTTCCTCAGCAATACAGCTACAGCCGCCATGATGCTTACTTTCCTAACTCCTGTATTAAAGGTGCTTCCGGCAGACGGAAAGGGGAAAACAGGGTTGGCTATGGCAATTCCGGTTGCAGCCAATATAGGAGGGATGGGAACTCCCATAGGTACGCCACCCAATGCCATCGCTTTGAAATATCTGAATGATCCGGAAGGGTTGAACCTGAATATCGGTTTTGGGGAGTGGATGGGATTTATGCTGCCCTATACAATGATTGTGCTGTTCATTGCCTGGTTCATCCTACTGAAACTATTCCCTTTCAAACAGAAAAGCATTGAGCTGCAAATTGAAGGTGAAGCGAAGAGAGACTGGCGGTCAATTGTAGTATATATCACTTTTGCAATCACAGTACTGTTATGGATGTTTGACAAGTTTACAGGAGTAAACTCGAATGTAGTGGCCATGATTCCGGTAGCTGTATTCTGCATAACAGGAGTCATCACCAAAAGAGATCTGGAAGAAATCAGCTGGAGTGTTCTATGGATGGTTGCCGGTGGATTCGCATTGGGAGTAGCTTTACAGGAAACCGGACTAGCCAAACATATGATCGAATCCATTCCGTTCAATACATGGCCACCCGTATTGATGATTATCGGCTCCGGACTGATTTGTTATACAATGGCAAACTTCATTTCACATACAGCTACTGCCGCACTGCTTGTTCCAATTCTGGCCATAGCCGGTAGCAGCATGCGTGAAAATCTGTCCGCATTAGGCGGTGTAGAGACATTACTGATAGGTGTGGCAATAGGCTCGTCACTGGCTATGATATTACCCATCAGTACCCCTCCCAACGCATTGGCACATGCTACGGGCATGATACAGCAGAAAGACATGGAAAAGGTAGGAATAATCATGGGAATTGTCGGACTGATACTGGGATACACAATGCTGATTATACTCGGATCACACAAAATGTTATAAAAACTCTCTACAATTAAAGGGCTGTCTTTATGACAGCCCTTTAATTGTAGTTTATCCAGTAATACGAACGCACGCTAAATACGACATTCTAGTTTTCCATGTTTGGCAAACAAATTAATCAGATTCTCCACTGATATACATCACCCGAAAGACACAGATACTATACCGGAGAAAAAGTTATAGCATTATTCTCTTTCATCATTTAGGCAGCAGGGCGTACAATACCGTCTTCTTCGCAACGTTTCTGCATGTGCTTGATACGCTTTTGTGTCTCCGGATGCGAGGAAAACATCTTTTGAATGTAACTTTGTTTACTGCCGGAATCGCCTTCAAGGTTCATTAGCTTTTCAAAAGACATGACGATACCCCACGGATTCCTTCCTTGTGCTACAAGAAAGTCATATCCACAGTCATCCGCCTCATTCTCTTGTTGCTGTGAGAACTTTGCATTCATAAGCGATTGTCCCAAAGAACCAAGTTGAGATTCGGTAAGGGCTGCCACCTTACCGCTGGTAGATGCCACCACATCTTTGAGGGCCCCTGTGAGAAGTTCGTTTTTGAAAGCGTTTTTAGAATGACGTTTGAGTACATGCCCGATTTCGTGACCGATAATGCCAAGCAACTCATCATCATTCATGATATCCATAAGTGAAGAAAATACACGTACACTTCCGTCAGGACTGTCTCTTATACACATCTCCGAGCCCACGAGACGGAGCTACATCTCGT